>ERZ772892.2873-NODE-2873-length-13573-cov-3.605859_pt1 | contig 13573 bp, 10 predicted proteins | sample MGYA00512126_ERZ772892 | MGnify/ENA primary metagenome ERZ772892 (study PRJEB29015, sample SAMEA2737697) | human gut metagenome | biome: human gut; feature: human-associated habitat; material: faeces | place: China | collected 2012 ... | reverse complement strand
CAGGGTGGATAATGATGTTGCACCGGCTAAAAAGTTGGGTATGAAAACCGTATGCGTAAAACAGGGTATTCACAAATTAAACACACCTAAAAATGAATTTGCCTGCGGCTGCCAGTTCTGTCCTAACAACGCCCAGAAATTGTATGCATTAATCGTCGCATACGGATACGAGCCCAACGTATTCACATACTGGCTGAACACTTTGTCCACACCAAATGGAAGGGTAAATACAACCATTGCCACAAGAGATAAAACGCCGCCTACTAAATCCCGAAACATTTTTTCTTTTGAAAAATCTTTTAAGAAAACCTGTTCAATAATTGTCCAAATCAAAAGCGGAGCAAACATAATCATCTGCGGTTTGATAAGAACTCCGGCAACAAAAGCAAAATACGCAAAAATACGCTTTTCTTCCATGCACAGATAGCAGACAAGCAACAGGAAAAAGGTAAATACACCATCCACCTGTCCCCATGCCGAAGAATCCAGAACAACGACCGGACTGAGCACGTATGTCGCTGACAAAATAAGAGAAGAACCTTCAGAAAATTTTCTCTTTGCTATCTTATAAAGCAGTGCCCCTGCACCAAGATCAAACAAAATCGGAATCAGTTTAATAACACATCTTCCGGCTCCCGTTGCAACATCCAGATTAAAGATGCTGCGCAGAGCCCCAATGCCCCACAGCATTGCCATATATCCGGGCGGATAATCCGTAAAAGAATCCGAATGATAGAAATTCCAGAATCCATCTTTAAAAATCATATCCGACCACGCACTAAAGCAGGTCATATCCGTTCCATGTCCTTCATACGCTGCCGCAAAAATCAGTTTTACAAGCAGCGCTGCCGCTAATACAAGCAGTAGATTAGTCCATGACTTTTTGCTGTCTTTGCGGTAAATCCGAATTCCTTCTACTTCATAGCGGAATTTTTCAAAATACAAAACAGCAAAAACTGCCACGGTTAAAACCGCTACTAACACTAACATTTGTACACTATTTGTCGCAATACCAAACAATCCCATTTTCCGACTCCTTTCTCCTTTTAATGATGCACATGCTCATGGGTAAATAAATGCTCTGAACAATACTCATAATTCCCCTCACATTTGGAGCAGTAACGGAACTCTAACTGCGGAGAGTCCACATCCGTTCTGCCACAAATCACACAATGATGCCTTGGTACACTTCCCTGTGTGGGTGCTGTTTTTTTCTTATATTCCATCTTTCTCTTCTTCTGATGGTACGCCTGCTTTGGCGTAAGAGAACCACGTCCCATAAAATAGAAGATAAAAAAGTTTAATAAAAGAACCAAAATCACCGCTGCCGAATAATAATATCCACTCATCAGATAGCGGACAAACATATAGCCATCCATCAAAAGATATACAATACTCAGCCACTTTGCCTTAACCGGAATAATAAAATACACAAGGAACTGTGCATCCGGGAAAGCAAAGGCAAACGCTAAAAACATCGTCTGGTTCAAATCATCCATAATATTGGCGGAAAGCATATAATCCGTATAAGCAGTTGCAGCATTTGGCACTAACCCAAGTTGTAAAAACAGATAAAAAACAAATGTCATAATTACAACCAGTAAAAGTCCGCCAAAATAAAACAAATTAAAGCGGAAAGTTCCCCACATGCGCTCCAGATTTGTTCCAATCGAATAATACACAAAAATCCAGATTGCAAACCACAATAAACTAACCATGCCGGTACCGCCAAACTGTCCGGATGGGCTTAACACAAAGGTGAAAATACGCCAAACCTGTCCATGCAGAATACTTGCAATATCCAAACTCAGATACGAATAATAAAACATCGGATTCACAAGACTAATCAGAATTCCGACAATATTAACTCCAATGACATACCGCATCAGATTCGGAATGCCAAATTTTCCAAACCGTGTTCTCTCCAATCGGTCTAATAAACTCATAGTTCTTTTTTAACCTCCATTCAACAATCGTCTTTTCCCTATTAAAACAAATCTTTTTTGCGGAACAACAACGCCACAACGCCGGAAATAATAAGCGTTAAAACAATAATGGTAAAAAATCCAAACGGCGAATGTCCAAGTGGAATATTATCAAAGTTCATTCCAAAGAAACTGGCAATCATCGTCGGGATTGATAAAACAATCGTAACCGTTGCCAAGAACTTCATTACAATATTTAAGTTATTGGATATAACAGACGCAAACGCATCCATCATTCCACTTAAAATTCCACTGTATATATTTGCCATTTCAATCGCCTGTTTATTCTCGATAATGACATCTTCCAATAAGTCCTCATCTTCCGGATATTTTTTAACGCGCTCCGTCCGCAGAAGTTTCTCTAAAACGACCTCATTTGAGCGCAGGGAAGTGGTAAAATAAACCAGACTTTTTTCCAGCTCCAAAAGTTCAATCAACTCACTGTTTTTCTGGGAAATATGCAGTTTTTCCTCAATCTGGTCACTTTTTCTGTCAATAATACGCAGATAACGCAGGTAGGAAGCAGCATTGCGATACAAAATCTGGAATACAAAGCGAGTCTTTTTGAATGTGTAAAACTCGCGTACTCTACGGTTTACAAATGCTTTCAAAACCGGTGATTCTTCCAGACAAATCGTAATGATATGCTCCTTTGTCATGTAAATACCAAGAGGAATCGTGACATACCGGTCTTTCTCATCAAGCGAAGGAATGTCCACCAAAATCATATTGTATCCATCTTCCAATTCGATACGGGAACGTTCCTCATCATCCAGAGGTGCCCGTAAATCATCCAAGTCAATCCCAGTCTCTTCCTGCAAAAAAGACAATTCTTCCTCATTTGGGTGAATGGCTGATATCCAACAGCCCTCTTCTATTTTATCAAGCACCACCATATCATCTTCTATGGTTTTATAAATGGAAATCATGCTTGTTCACCTTCCTTTCAAAGACAACGGCGATTCCCCGAAAACAAGGCATCGCCGAGTCTGACTAATCCATTTTCATTATAAAGGTTCTAATAACCTTTGTCAAACCTTCTTTGGCACTTCAAAAAGGACATCTGCCGCGATAATAATCTGCTCCGGATTATTCTTTTCAAAAAACTCTGCCATCGTCATACCGCACTCATTCAATATCGCTCCAAGGCTTTTTGTTCCATCTGCACGATAGACACAAGACACCTCTTTTTCTTCCTCTGACTGTGCCGTTTGTTCCTCTTCGTATTCCTCATCGTCTGTCTCCTGTTCGGTTGTCTCCACATTTTCCTGCTGAATTCCCCGTCCTGCCATCGGTCCGCTTCCACAGGGCATCGGAATACAGATTTCCTGTCCCGGTCTTAAATTATACACATCCACATAAGGGTTTGCCCGCAGAATAAGTGCGAGCGGAACACGGTAGCGTCTGCTCAACTGGTAAAGATTATCGCCGGAGCGAATGACATGTATCATTCCATTACAAAAGCGTTGATTCATTTTCAGATTCCTGCCTTTTTTTATTATCCTATTCAAAAGAATGCCATTTGTTCTTTCTAATTTTGTTGCAAAACCATTCTTTTTGTCGTATAATAAGGTTTCGATAATTAGATAACAAAAAATGATTTTAATAGGAAACTTTAGGAGGTACTTATGAAACGAGTAGGTATCGATATTGGTTCAACCACAGTAAAAATTGCTGTGCTGGATGATAACAATAACATACTGTTTTCTGCCTATGAGCGTCACTACGCAAATATCCAGGAAACCTTACGTGCAATTATGGAACGTGCTTACAACGAACTTGGTGACTGTGACATCGCACCGATGATTACCGGTTCCGGTGGTCTTTCCATTTCAAAGCACCTTGATATTCCATTTGTGCAGGAAGTTGTGAGCGTTGCTACTTCCTTAAAAAGTTACGCTCCTCAGACCGATGTCGCCATTGAACTTGGTGGTGAGGATGCAAAAATTATTTACTTTACCGATGGTATTGAGCAGCGAATGAACGGTATCTGTGCCGGCGGTACAGGTTCTTTTATCGACCAGATGGCTACCTTATTAAAAACAGACGCTGCCGGATTAAATACCTATGCAAAAGATTACCAGGCTTTATATCCGATTGCCGCACGATGTGGTGTATTTGCAAAGACTGATATTCAGCCTTTAATAAATGAGGGCGCATCGAAACCAGACCTTGCCGCTTCCATTTTCCAGGCTGTCGTAAACCAGACAATCAGTGGTCTTGCCTGCGGAAAACCGATTCGCGGTAACGTTGCTTTTCTCGGCGGTCCGCTGCACTTTTTAACAGAATTAAAACAGGCATTCATCCGCACTCTTAATTTAACCGGGGATGCCATTATTGCACCGGAAAATTCCCATCTTTTTGCTGCAAGCGGAGCAGCCATGAACTCGGAGGGAAAAGGCGCCACAACAATCGGTGCTTTATTAAAGAAGCTTTCCGGCGAAATCAAAATTGAATTTGAAGTGACTCGTATGGAGCCTCTTTTCAAAGATGAAACTGATTACAATGAATTTATCGAAAAACATAACATACACAGTGTAAAGAAGGGAGATATCTCCACTTACGAAGGAAATGTATTTCTTGGCGTAGATGCCGGTTCAACAACAACTAAAGTAGCTCTTGTCGGTGAGGATGGTTCTCTTCTGTACTCATTCTATGATAACAATAACGGAAGCCCGCTAAAAACGACAATTAAAGCAATTAAGGAAATTTATGAACTGCTCCCGGAAAGTGCCACAATTGTGCGTTCCTGTTCAACCGGATACGGCGAAGCACTGATTAAATCCGCTTTGATGTTAGATGAAGGTGAAGTTGAAACCGTTTCCCATTATTACGCTGCTTCTTTCTTTGACCCGGATGTTGATTGTATTCTGGACATCGGCGGTCAGGATATGAAATGTATTAAAATCAAAAATCACTCCGTAGACCAGGTACAGTTAAATGAAGCCTGCTCTTCCGGCTGTGGTTCTTTTATCGAGACGTTTGCACGCTCGTTGAATTATGAAGTAAAAGATTTTGCAAAACTGGCTCTGTTTGCCGAAAACCCAATCGATTTGGGTTCCCGCTGCACCGTATTTATGAATTCTAAAGTAAAACAGGCACAAAAAGAAGGAGCTACAGTCGCAGATATTTCTGCCGGACTTGCTATTTCCGTTATTAAAAATGCCCTGTTAAAGGTAATTAAATTAACAGACCCGAAAGACCTCGGTAAAAACGTAGTTGTTCAGGGTGGTACTTTCTATAACGATGCGGTATTACGAAGTTTTGAGCGTGTTTCCGGATGTCAGGCAATTCGCCCTGACATTGCCGGTATCATGGGTGCTTTCGGTGCCGCACTGATTGCCCGTGAGCATTACGAAGATGGAGAAATTTCTTCCAATTGTAAGATATCTGTAACCCATGTAATCTTTACTTACGAAGATGGAGAAATTTCTTCCATGCTCTCTTTACAGGACATTATCAAATTAAAATTTGAAAGTTCCATGACAAGATGTAAGGGATGTACCAATCATTGTCTCCTTACAATAAACCGCTTTACCGGTGGCCGTCAGTTTGTGTCCGGTAACCGATGTGAACGTGGCCTTGGCAAAGAAAAGACAAACCGTGACGTTCCAAACCTTTACGCCTATAAAAACAAGCGTCTTTTTGACTACTATAAACCATTATCTGCGGACAAAGCATATCGTGGCAAGGTCGGAATTCCACGCGTGTTAAATATGTATGAGAATTATCCATACTGGTTTACTTTCTTTACGGAACTTGGCTACGAAGTCGTTCTTTCACCGGCTTCCAACCGAAACATTTATTCACTTGGTATCGAATCGATTCCAAGCGAATCGGAATGTTATCCGGCAAAGTTAGCTCATGGACATATCTCATGGCTGTTAAACCAGGGCGTTTCGTACATTTTTTACCCCTGTGTTCCTTACGAGCGCAAAGAATTTGATGAAGCGGGCAACCACTACAACTGCCCAATTGTCACTTCTTATGGAGAAAATATCAAAAATAATGTAGAAGAATTGGCAGATGAATCGATTACCTACCAGAATCCATTCGTCTCCTTTGAAAGCGATAAAATTCTTGCCGATGAGTTAGTACGCTATCTCGGCAAAGAAAATAATATTGATGCCGGCGAGATTCGAAAAGCTGCCCACAAGGCATACGAAGAATTGCAAAAAACAAGAAATGATATCCGCTTAGAGGGCGAACGCGTATTAAAATGGATGGCAGATAACAACAAGCGCGGTATTGTGTTAGCCGGTCGTCCTTACCATATTGACCCGGAAATCAATCACGGTATTCCGGAATTGATTACATCTTACGACATTGCGGTATTATCTGAGGACAGTATTTCCCATTTAGGAAAAGTTGACCGTCCAACGATTGCGATGGATCAGTGGATGTATCATTCCAGACTTTATGCCGCTGCCAGTTTTGTACGTACCCAGAACAATCTGGATATGATTCAGCTTAACTCTTTTGGATGTGGACTTGACGCAGTAACAACCGACCAGGTCAATGATATTTTGACAAGTTCCAATAAAATTTGTACGGTTCTTAAAATTGACGAGGTCAACAACTTAGGTGCCGCAAGAATTCGTATCCGTTCGCTTATTTCCGCCGTGAAAGACCGCGAACGCAAGGGAATTAAGTCATCTCCCCAAAATTCGGCCTATAAACGAGTTGAATTTACAAAGGAAATGCGTAAAAGTTACACGATTTTAGCACCACAGATGTCACCAATTCATTTTGACATTTTAATGCCGGCTCTTGCCGCCTGTGGTTATAATCTTGTCCAGCTTCCTACCGGCGTAGGCGAATTGGATTATGGCTTAAAATATGTAAATAATGATGCGTGCTATCCGTCTCTTCTTGTAGTCGGACAGTTCATGAAAGCATTGTTATCCGGCGAGTACGATTTAAATAAAACTGCTTTAATCATTACTCAGACCGGTGGTGGATGCCGTGCAACGAACTATATCGGCTTTATCCGCCGTGCACTAAAAAAAGCAGGCATGGAACAGATTCCGGTTATCTCATTAAGTGCCGGCGTGGAAACAAACTCCGGCTTTGACATCAATTATCGATTGCTAAAAGCCGCTATTCACAGCTTAATCTACGGTGATTTGTTTATGCGCGTCGTATACCACACCCGCCCTTACGAGAAAGTACCGGGTTCCGTAAACGCTCTTCACGATAAATGGAAAAAAGTCTGTATTGAGGCTGTAAAAAAACCAAAGCAGTCGGAACTTAAGAAAAATATCAAACAAATCGTGAAGGAATTTGATGAAATAGAATTAGATGAAACAAAGAAAAAACCACGTGTTGGAATCGTTGGTGAGATTTTAGTTAAATATCTCCCTGCAGCCAACAATCATGTTGTCGAACTCTTGGAAGCTGAAGGTGCTGAAGCAGTCTGTCCGGATATGCTTGACTTCTTTATGTACAGTGCTTACGATAGTGAATTTAAGGCTGACCATCTTGGCTTTAAGAAAACCAGTAAGTGGCTTGGAAATGCTGCTATCTGGCTGTTAAATCAGTTCCGCAAGCCATACTGCAAAGCACTTGCTGAGAGCAAACGTTTTGAGGCACCACCTGAGATTCACGTACTGGCTAAATATGCAGAACCTTTCGTATCTAACGGTAACCAGACCGGTGAAGGATGGTTTCTCACAGGTGAAATGATTGAATTGATTCACAGCAATGTGCCAAACATCGTTTGTACTCAGCCATTTGGCTGTCTGCCAAACCATGTCGTTGGTAAAGGTGTTATCAAACAGATTCGAAAGGCATTCCCAGATGCCAACATTGTAGCCGTTGACTATGATCCCGGCGCCAGCGAAGTAAATCAGTTAAATCGTATCAAACTGATGTTAGCAACAGCGAATGAGAATTTAAACAAATAAAAAGAATCACAATTTAGGAGTCTGCCAAAAGGCAGGCTCCTTTTTATTTGTAAGAAATAAGGAGCCTGCCTTAGCAAACTCCTTATTATATTTTGAATCATTTTGCAGATTCTTTTTCATTTACTTCTTAACTTAGTTCATTTTCTTTCTAAATACAATTACCCCGAAAATTGCTAATACAGACAATCCCATAACAATCATAGGGAACAAAAGATTTGTTGTATCTCCTGTCTCCGGTGCGGAATCAGATAATGGTACATCTTCGTCAAGCAAAGTAGTTGTTTTCTTACTTGTTGCTGATGCTTTTGGTGTATCCGGGTCTGTCAGCTCTTTACTTGCTCTCGGTGTGTCTTCATCAAAATCAAACAAGTTTGGAGTAGCTGTTGCTGTCACTTCCGGTGTCGGTGTCGCATCATCACCCGGAGTAGCTGTTGGTGTTACCTCTGGTGTAACTGTTGGCGTTGCCGTTGGTGTTGCTGTCGGCGTTGCCGTTGGTGTTGCTGTCGGCGTTGCCGTTGGTGTTGGTGTCGGTGTTGCTGTCACTTTTGGTGTTGGTGTCGCTGTCACCTTCGGTGTTGGTGTCGCCGTTACTTTTGGTGTTGGTGTCGCTGTCACCTTCGGTGTTGGTGTCGCCGTTACTTTTGGTGTTGGTGTCGCCGTTACTTTTGGTGTCGGTGTCGCCGTTACTTTTGGTGTCGGTGTTGCCGTTACCTTTGGTGTTGGTGTTGCCGTTACCTTTGGTGTTGGTGTTGCTGTCACTTTTGGTGTCGGTGTCGCCGTTACTTTTGGTGTTGGTGTCGCCGTTATCTTTGGTGTTGGTGTCGCCGTTACCTTCGGTGTTGGTGTTGCCGTTACCTTTGGTGTTGGTGTTGGTGTCACTTTTGGCGTTGGTGTCACTTTCGGGACTTTCTTTGAAATCATATGCCATTCGCCAGAATTGCTGACAACAGTATCACATACCAGCCATCCTTCGGATGTAGTACTCAAATTCACAAAAGCTTTTGGCGCAATTATCGTAGCTCTCATACCATCTGAGTTCAAATTCAAATTCGTCGCATAAGGCATATTCCACACAACAGACTCTGCCATTTCCTCGTGTGTTTTACTTCCATTTTTTACAGTAATCTTATATTCCGGAATGCGAACATCATCTTTCAATGATACATTAAATACTAAAGACTGATTTGCTCGCAATGTGACCTTAATACCACCATTCTGAATTTTCCCTGCAGTGATATTTTCAACCATAGCATCCGCATCCACATATACAACTTCTTCATCAATTCCTGTAATGTCTACATGATAATTGTTCATGTCCTTAACATCTTTTGGTGTTGTGTAATCTGCCTTTTTCACAACAGATTCTGCATAGTTTGAAACAGATGCAAGCATTGCTTTAACTTCATCTTTCACACTTTCCTTTACTACTACATAAGGCGTCCCACGGAATTTCGTCTCTCCTACAACTTCTCCAATCCGAACCTCTCCGGAAGCATTTGCTTTGCTCTCAGAAATCGTGTTTCCGTTCCAATGACCATTCCCCTGGTACTTACCTACGGCAAAGTTTGTCTCCATATCTGCTGTCTGATTCAGATAATTACAAACAATTCCGTACTCAATGCAATCTCCCAAAAAAGGCTGATTATTTGACGCAAATGAAATTCCGCCAATTACCCCGATTGCAATTGCGATTGACGCCACAGCAACTGCTGCTTTTGCCCAAAAACTTCGCTTTAATCTCCTCATCATATTCCTCCAGTCTTTTAATCCTTTTAGTTTAATTTGTTACAAGATTAGTATAATTCTATACTTATCATTAGTGTAACATAAACCTATCACATATATCAAGAAGTTTTTTTCATTTTTTTACAATTTTTTAATGATATCAAAATTTCAAATCAGGAAACACTAGAAAGGCCGTTTTGCTATGAAAACATTCACTGATATCCATATAAAATAAGCCATATTTCACTATATGAAATAAGACTCATCCAGTTGAGTCTTATTCAAAATTCATTTTCTATTTTTTCAGGAATCTCCCACTGAATTGGAACTTCTCCATTCTTTATCAAAAAATCATTTGTCTGGCTAAAAGGTTTACTACCAAAGAATCCTCGGTACGCCGACAAAGGGCTTGGATGAGGTGCTTTCAGCACAAGGTGCTTCGGATTTGTCAACATTTTCGCCTTTTCCTGTGCCGGCTTTCCCCATAAAATAAATACAATTGGTCTATCCTGCGTATTTAATTTAGCAATTGCCGCATCCGTAAACTCTTCCCAGCCGACACCACGGTGTGACATCGGCTTGTGTGCCTGAACCGTAAGCACCGTATTCAAAAGTAGAACACCTTGTTTTGCCCACGAAGTCAGACAACCGTGGCTTGGAATTTTGCAGCCTAAATCATCATGCAGTTCTTTGTAAATATTTTCAAGAGACGGTGGAATTGCCACCCGTGGTTTCACCGAAAAGCAAAGCCCATGCGCCTGTCCTTCATTATGGTAAGGGTCCTGTCCCAAAATCACAACCTTAACCTTCTCAAGTGGCGTAAGATGAAAGGCTGTAAAAATTTCATCTGCCTTTGGATATACAATTGTCTCACTATATTGTTTCCGAATAAAAAAGAATAAGTTTTTATAATATTCTTTGGAAAATTCTTCGTGCAATGCACGCTCCCACTCACCTGTCAAAGCACTCATAACAACCTCCCTCTTTTATAACCGTACACTGATTCCCCGCTCTTGCAGGTATTTTTTCAATTCAACGATTTCAAGTTCTTTAAAGTGAAATAGCGAAGCTGCCAAAACTGCATCCGCTTTTCCTTCCGTAAGGGCATCATAAAAATGTTCTTTTGTTCCTGCGCCGCCGGATGCAATAACCGGAATTGAAACATTTTCAGAAACCGTCCGTGTCAGTTCAACATCATAGCCGTCTTTTGTTCCATCACAGTCCATGCTGGTCAAAAGAATTTCGCCGGCACCTAAGCGCTCTGCTTCCATTGCCCATTCCACGGCATCTTTTCCCATATCTACACGACCGCCATTTTTGTAGATTGTCCATCCACTGCCGTCTGCCCGTCTTTTGGCATCAATCGCAACAACGACACATTGGCTTCCAAATTTATCCGCAGCATCCGATACAAGTGTCGGATTTAAAATTGCCGCTGAATTCACTGCAACCTTGTCCGCACCCTCGCGCAAAATCATACGAAAATCCTCAATCGTGCGAATTCCGCCGCCTACCGTAAATGGAATAAACACGGTTTCCGCCACTTTACGAACCATGTTCGCCTTTATCTCTCTTGCATCACTGGATGCTGTAATATCTAAAAAAACCAATTCATCTGCTCCTGCTTTTCCATAAGCAGCACCAACTGAAACCGGGTCTCCCGCATCAATCAAATTAACAAAATTAACTCCCTTTACCACTCTTCCCTCATTTACATCCAAACATGGAATTACTCTTTTCGTAAACACCGAAATTCCTCCTATCTTCGTCTTATTCTATATGGAAACAAAATTCTTCAAAATTTCCAGCCCAACATCTCCGCTCTTCTCCGGATGAAACTGAGTTGCAAAAATATTGTCATGTTCCACTGCCGCATGTACCGGAACAATATAATCCGTTGTAGCGGCTACATCTTCGATATGTTTGGCTTTTAAATAATACGAATGAACAAAATACACATACACATCCTCCGGAATTCCTTTTAACAGTTTTGAATTCGGATTTATTTTCAAAGAGTTCCATCCCATATGCGGAATTTTATATCCTTCTTTTTCCGGAAATCTTACAATTTCACCGGGGAGAAGTGAAAGTCCTTTTACATCATGTTCTGACTCATCGCTTCGCTCAAAAAACAACTGTAGTCCGAGACAAATGCCCATAATCGGCGTACCGGATGCCGCCACATCCTGCAGCACTTTTGCCAGTTCATAGCGGTTCATCTTTTCCATCGCATCCTCAAACGCACCAACTCCCGGCACAATTACATGGTCTGCTTTCTTAATTTCTTTCACATCTCTTGTAATCACCGGATGTTCCCCAATATATTGTAACGCCTTCTCAACGCTTTTAATATTTCCTGCATCGTAGTCTACAATTGCTACCATCGTTTTGTATCACCTCTGTCATTGTATTAGAATAGCCGACCGAAAAACCGGTCAGCTATCTTTTCATTATCTCTCATCCGCTTCATTTCTCTTCTGCCACTGCAAAAGAATCGCCTGCAAGCGGTCTGTGTATTCCTTTTGTGTCTCGGAAGCAATAATATTTCGTGCCTGTGATTCACTGACACCAAACTCATTGTATAATTGATTTGCGAGTTTACTCTCCAATTCATTGTACTGGCTGAGCATATCATACTGCTCCGCTTTTGATTTGTTTGCATCATAAAGACGAATTCCGCCAATCAAAGAATCCAAGGATTCCAAATACATCTTCATCTTATAATAATTCTGATAAGCATCATACTCACGCTGGAGCTGCATACACATACGCACCTTCTGTTTGAGTTCTTTCGACGAATCCGAAACAGAAACTCCTGCCAAAGAATCATAGGCGTTCTTATAATCCCGCTGTTCAAAAGAACTCTCCGCACTTTTTACGGATGTCGTATAAGAAAGTGCCTGACTGCCAAACACAACCGCTACACAGAGAAGTCCGAAAAATACCATAACAATCGCAGCACCAACCGGATTAATTCTGCCAACCACTTCATTAGCTTCCTGCTCGGCTTTTAATCGTTTCTTTTCTTCTTTTTCTGCCGCTTTTGCTGCTGCTTGTTCTGCCTTTGCTGCTGCTTTTTTTTCTTTTTCTTCTTTTGCCTGCTCTGCTTTTGCTGCCTTTTCCTCTGCTGTCTGCTGTTTCTTTTCCTCTTTCGCCGCTTTCTTCTCTTCAGCGTCAGCCTGCTCTTTCTCACGCTCTTTGGCTTCTTCCTCTGCGGACTGCTCCGTAATGATATTACCAAAAATACGTTTAAAGAAACCGTCTTTTTTCTCTTTCTCCTGCTTTATATCTTGTACATCTTCCTCTGTGTCATCTGAAACCGCCAACGGCTCTCCGGACACACCAGCCGCTTCACTATCATCCAATACCAAAGGATCCAGCGCCAAATCACCAAAATCATCACCGGCATCTTCATCCATCTGCGGAACAAATTCTTCCTCAATTTCAGGAAATTCCGGTGCCTCATCTGCCTCACTGTAATCCACAGCAGAAAGTGCATCATCATAAATATCATCTACAGATAAAGCATCTGCATCATCGGCAAATACGCTTTCCTCATCATCTTCCCGAAAAAGAGAAGTCTCAGCCGGACTTTCATCCATAGGCTCTGCTGTTTGAACCTCCTCCTCCGGCTGCACTGCGGAATCCGGCTCATCATAATCTTCATAATCCTGCGAAAGCAGTGTCAAAAGTTCATTTACATCCGCTTCTCCATCAGAAGCTTCTTCTGCCGGTTTCTCCTCCACCTGTTCGTCCATAACGGGTGCCGGTTCACCTGCATTTTCCGGTTCTTTCTCTTCATCACTCATGCTCTGCATCAATTCTTCCAAATAAGCCTCATCCATCTGTGATTCTTCATTTTTACAGTCTTCACACAATTCTTCGCCATCCGGAATTTCTTTTCCACATTTTCTACATGACGGAGATCTTCTTATCGGTGATCAGCAGGTAAGCGTC
>ERZ772892.2870-NODE-2870-length-13603-cov-2.395704_pt1 | contig 13603 bp, 9 predicted proteins | sample MGYA00512126_ERZ772892 | MGnify/ENA primary metagenome ERZ772892 (study PRJEB29015, sample SAMEA2737697) | human gut metagenome | biome: human gut; feature: human-associated habitat; material: faeces | place: China | collected 2012 ... | reverse complement strand
AGCTGAGATAGAGGGTTCGAGTCCCTTTACCCGCTCCAACATCAAAAAGCACCCTGTATGGGGTGCTTTTTTGATGCGTTTTCCCGCCCAGGGAAGGGCGGGGCGTCCGCGTGCAGCATCGGAGGGAATTGCCATATGCGGGGGCTGCTGATATAATTTAGACACACGCAGATGAATGCAACAACTCGAATCAGGACGGAAAGGTATGAACCCGCCCTGGAGGCCGAAAAAAAGTAAATAATATATTGAGAGGAGGAAACCGCCCGGATGATATGGAAACATAGCTGCAAGAGCTGTTTGCGCATGGGCTGGAAGGCTGTGCTGTTCGCGCTTCTGACCGCCATGGCAACCATGTTTCTGTACCTTGCAGGCAATACGTGGCTCAGCAGCGAACGCATGCTGCGCGAATGCGATGAAGCGTATACGACCATCGCGGTTCTTGAGTACATCGGGGATAATTATCCCGGCGAAACGGAATACGATCCCGACATGCAGGCTGCAGCCGCGGCCTTTGATTACAGCTCCATCACCGGCAGCGAGCATGTGCTTTCCTGGGAGCAGACGAACTTGAGCGTAGGCTCGGTGGAAGGCATGGCGGCCCGTTCCCAGCAGATTCCATACCGTTCCGGATGCGTGCTGGTCGTTGAAAATATCCGCTATGTGGACGGGTACGACGCTTACTGGGGCGATATCGTAGCCGCGCCGTATAGCTTCACCGAAGAAGCGCGCGGCAAACATGTTTTTTTGGATCTCCCGTTGGATTATGAGCATCCCGTCACGGAAGAAAAAACCTTTGACGGGGAGGTGCATGAGATCACAAGTTATCCTCCGCTCTATACCTTTGATCCGGAAAAGCGCTATGTCATCGCAGGGGAATATACTGACTTGATACGGCCTACGAAGACAGTTCGCCCAACGCCGTTTTATTCTGCTGCCGCCTCTGCGGCAGGCGTCTCCAGCATTGCCGCATTCGCCGAAGTGGATGATGTGGAGGCCTTGCTTTCGGATCAAACCAACCCGTACATGCAAATTTCCGATTTCTACCGGATGATGAACAACAAGGTATACGTGCAGTTCACCTATGACCTGTCGGTTCTGAATCCATTTTATCAGGAGCTCGTGAAGCTAAACGAAGGGCGGCTGTTCACAACTGAGGAGGCTGATGCGGGGGCAAAGGTCTGCGTGGTTTCGGAAACGGTCGCCGCCTGCACAGGCCGTGGCATCGGGGATTTCATTGAAGTGAAGCTGTTCCGCGCATCGGGCCTGCCGCTTTCGGATTGCTACTGGACGGAGGAGAGCATCGCGGCAACCGAACGATACGAAATCGTCGGCATCACAAATTACGTGGAGGGCTACCAGTACAACATCTATGTGCCGCAGCCAAAAGACACCGTGGTGGCGCCCGGCGAACGCCAGTATTTTTACACGCTTGGCCAGGCTGTGCTGAAAAACGGTTCTGCCATTGCATTTGAGGAAGCGCTTTCGCCGCACCTGACAAACCGCATGCTGCTTTCCACCTATGACCAAGGGTATCAGGATGTTGCGGATTCGATTGCAATGATCCGGCAAACCGCCGTTGTTCTGACCATTGCAGCTTCTGTTTCAGCGCTTGTAGTGCTTGCCCTGTTCGGGTTCCTCTTCATTATGCGCCAACGGGAAACCGTGGAAACTATGCTTTATCTTGGCACGCCCCGCCGTGCAGCATACGGGTACCTGCTCTTTGGCGCGGCGCTGCTTGTGCTGCTTTCGGCCGCGCTTGGCGCATGCGCCGGAAGCCTGCTCAGCGACAGGCTGATTCAGGGCGCATATGGAATGGTTTGCGCGCTGCAGGCGATCGACCTGCGGTACAGCAACGGATACAGTGGTGTCGTCCGTGAATTTACGCCCATGTCCCAGACTTCGCCGCTGTTTGCGCTTGCCATTGTGCTTGTGGTTTTTGCGGCCGCCCTGATCTTCTGCCTTTTCTTTGCACAGCGGGTCGTGCGCCTGCATCGGGTTGCAAAAAAACGGAAGAAGCGCGCCCGCGCGGTGAAGCCGCCAAAGCGTTCATCCCATCTGCCCGGAGGCGCATGGAAGTTTGCCGTTCTCTCCATTCGGCGCGGCGGTGTGCGCTCGGCCGCGGTGCCGATTGCGGCGCTTGCGCTGACGCTGTTTCTGCTGACGCTTGCGCAAACCGGCGCATCGTACAACGAAGCGCTGGATGCGCTGTATGATACCGCGAAGATCGAGGGTGATTTCACCGCAATGAATGGAAAGCTGACCGGCAACCTGTCGATCCTGCCGCGTTATGTTCAGACGCTTCAGGATTCGGGTTTCCTGTCAGAAGCGAGCTACGCGATCGCCAAGCCATATATGCTGCTTGCGGATGACTCAGCCTCTGTGAAAGGGGGAGTCGTAATCACAAGCGACCCGTATGCCATGGAACTCCATGCGAATGCGGCTTACAGTGCGCCGAAACTGGTGTTTACGACAAGCCTCGGCACTGCGCCCGAATTCCGCTATTCTACACCGATCGCTGCGTATGCAGACGGTTTTGACGCGGAAATGTTTTCCGGCGTTTATCCTGAAATACCGGAAGGAACGCTTCCCTGCCTTGTTTCAAAGCAGTTCCTGGAAACGCATGCGCTTTCTTTCGGCGATTCGTTTACCGTGGTATGTATGCGCCAAACCGCTATGGGATACCGCTACACGCTCTGGCCTTTGCAGATTGCGGGCAGCTTTGTCCCGCAAAGCGCGCTGGATAACATTTATGTGCCGCTCAATTATACGTTGGAGGAGATTTCCGCATTTGCTTTTACCGGCTATGAAGCTTCCGATGCGGAGATCCTGCTTTCCGGAGCGTACCTGAACGCATGCCATTTTGAGCTTGCGGACGCGAGCGCGCTCGGTGCGTTTAAGGATGCGCTTACGGAGCTTGGTTTCAGCGGGCCGCATGCGGAATCGTTTATCCGTGTGGCGATTACGCTGCGCGATAAGGCGTTCAGCGAATCGGTGCGGGATCTCAACCAACGCATTACCTATATGGAAATGCTCTATCCTGTGCTGTATGCTATCATCAGCATTGTAGGCGTGACGGTTTCCTACCTTGTGGTAAGCGCGCGCCGGGAGGAAATGGCCATCATGCGCGGCGTGGGCGGCTCACGCATGCGCGTGTTCCGCACCTTCTTTTTGGAACAGGCGCTCCTCTGCCTTGCGGGGACGGGGGCGGGAGCAGCCGCTTTCCTGCTGTATCACGGCACATTCGCCTTCTGGCGGGAGATTGCGCTGTTTGTCGGCTGCTACCTTTTGGGATGCGCGCTTGCAATCTGCGTGCTAAACCGGGCAAGTACCCTGCAGATCCTGGGAGAACGGGAATGACAGATGAAATTAAGGAGGAACGCACCATGCTTGAACTGAAGAACGTAACGTACACATATGAAAGCAAATATCAGAAGGTGCAGGCGCTGCGTGGCGTCGATTGCACATTTGAAGGCGGGCGCGTCTATGCGGTGATCGGAAAATCCGGCAGCGGCAAAACGACGATGCTTTCCCTCATTGCCGGGCTGGATCTGCCCACGGGCGGCGAGGTGCTTTTTGAAGGGAGGGCTACCGGTTCCATGCGGCTGGACGATTACCGCAGGCAGCATGTTGCGATGATCTACCAGAGCTTTCGCCTGTTCCCGCTGATGACGGCTATGGAAAACGTGATGTACCCCATGGAGATGCGCAAAGTGCCGGGCGCAGAAGCAAGAAAACGGGCAACGGGGCTGATTGCGCGCGTTGGGTTGCCGGAAAATGTGCTGCACCGCTATCCCGCCATGCTCTCCGGCGGAGAGCAGCAGCGCGTGGCCATTGCCCGCGCGCTTGCGGTGGATACCAGGCTTTTGCTGGCGGATGAGCCGACGGGCAACCTTGATACCGCGAGCAGCGAAACCGTTGTGCGCATCCTGCGGGATCTTGCGCATGAGGAAGGGTATTGCGTCATCATCGTTACGCACGATCCGGCGATTCTTACATATGCCGATGAAGTTTACCGCATGACGGATGGCGTGCTTCGGAGAGAAGCTGCCGCAGAAGGCGCTTCCTCCGGCGTGGTGTAAGCTCTGCCGTAAACGTAAAATGCTGCTCTGAGGGATTCGGGGCAGCATTTTTTGATGCCAAAAGGAATCGCGGAAAATCAATTTCGGTTAAGGCGTGTTCGAATCTGTTTGCGGGCAACAAGGATTTCGGGGCATAGAATGGCTGCTTTTACGGCGGCCTGTGAAAGTGATGCGATAGGGGAATCGATTGTCACATTTCTGTTTTTTCCTTCCCTTGCATTGAATAGGTATATTATTGAAATACCGGGAAATAATAGAATCAAAATTCATCTCAAGGGGGATCGATAGAAATATGGATACAGGCTTGACTGCCGCAGCGCTGTCTGCGGGCGCGCCGCCTACCGGCACCACAAACCGTGCAGGCTGGCAAAACGGCGAGGAAGCATTCCTGTTCAGTGAGGTAGCACGCGGCCGCGCGGCGGGGCTTCCGCTTAAAGCTGTGTTTGAACGCGTTGCAGCCCAAACGGGAAGGAAGCCCAACAGCATCCGCAACTATTACTATGCTCGCGTAAAGGAAAGCGGTATGGCCGCTTCGGAGGCGTTCCACAGCGCGGCGTTCGTGCCCTTCAGCGAGGAGGAGATGCGCGCGCTGCTGCGCACGGTGCTTGCCGAGCAGGCGAAAGGCATATCCGTGCGCGCCTGCACACTCAACATGGGGAAGGGCGATACCAAAACAATGCTGCGGTATCAGAACAAGTACAGATCGCTGATCCGCACAAACCCGGAGTTTGTGCAGAAGGTACGCGCGGAGCTGGAGGCGGAAGGCATTCCCGCATTTAATCCATATGCGCTTGAATCCCCGCGGAGAAGCGCAAAACGGCAACAGGCGGGCGGCGCGGCATCCCTTGCAAACGAGGCGGTGGAGACGCTTGCCGGGATAAAAGGCATAGATGCAGAGGCGTTTTTTGGTACGCTTTCCACGCTTGCGTCGGCAGCTGCGGGATACGAAGCCAAGCAGGAAACTGCGCGGCTCAGAACACAATGCTCAGAGTTGCGCGAGCGGCTTGCCATGCAGGACCATGCGCTTGCCGCGCAGCGGGAACGGTTCGGCAAGCTACTTGCGCTGTTCCGTCAGATGATGGAAGTGAACCGCGCGTTTCTCGGCGAAGCGAACGCGGTGAAATCGCCCGCACTTGGCACATATGTCAGGGATCTTGCGCGCAGCGTGGAGGATTGTGAGCGCATCCTCGGCATGATTTCCTAGAAAAGCAGCGAAAACAGCGTTTTCCCTCCATAAAAAGAGCCGCCTTCCGAGACATCGGGGGCGGCTCGCTTACATTGTGCGTGCTTAGAATACGCGCTTGGCGAACAGGAAGTTTTCGTCCGACCAGGTGGACCAAGAGGTTACAACAACGGAGCTGCGGCTGGAAGACGCATGGACGAGCTTATTGCTGCCGAGCCAAATGCCGACATGCGTGATCGTGGTATCGCTCGTGCCGCTGGACTTATAGAACAGCAGGTCGCCCGGGGCAAGGTTCCCTTTGCCGTAAATCGTTTCCCAGGAATCCACATTGGCGTAATTGCGTGCGCTGTAACGGCCGATTTTTACGCCGGCAGAGCGCAGAGAATAATATACAAGGCCGGAACAGTCATACGAATCCGGGCCTTCGGCGCCCAGCACATACGGCTTGCCCTGCTGCGCAAGAGCCGCTTCAATGAAGGCGGAAACGCCGCTCCCCGTCTGCGGGATGCTCTGCGAGGGGGAAGTTGTGCGCTGCGGGGTAGCCGGCGCAGGCGTTTCGGGGTCGCCACCGGGGTTCCACCAGGCGTTTTGCGTTGTGGTGGGCGCGGGGCTTGCAGAGGATTTTGGCGTACTGGAAGGATTTGCCGCAGCAGTAGCGGGTGGCTTTGGCGTTTTTGTCGGTTTCGGTGTTTTCGTGGGACTCGGCGTAGGAGAAGGGGTCGGATCGACCGCAGGGCGGGCATCCGGCGAATACAGCAGGTCGCGTGTATCAAAATCGGCCCGGCCATCCGCTGCAATCCCGTTTTTGGTTTGGAAAGCGGAAAGCGCGCGGGCTGTTGCCACGCCGAAATAGCCATTGGTTTTATCGCAATAATAGCCGAGTTCGGCCAGCCGGTATTGCAGGCTTTGCACATCCGCGCCGGAATAGCCGTTTTCAAGGATATAAGGCTTTGCGCTTTCAGAGAAAAGAAGCTGTTGCGTGAGCGGATCCGCAACGCCGGTTTCCTTCATGTGGTTGGTGCGTTGGAAGCGCTTGAGCGCATCCTCATGCGCAGAGCCGAAGGTTTCGGTGGGTTCATCCGAATCAAGGTAGTACAGCTCAGAAAGACGAACCTGGATTTGAGCGACCACAGGGCTTTCGTCGCCGGATTGCAGCGATACGTATCCGGAAAGATCCGGCGTCTGCGCAGGCGTGCCGGCGGGCGTCTCGGAAGCGGAGGGCGTGGCTCCTTCGGGCGCTTGGAGCGGCGTTTCTTCCGGCAAAATCTGGCCGGCTGCCATGGGCTGCGCCTCAGTAGGCAACGGAAGCGGCGTGGCCAGGGGGGCGCTCACAGGCAGACTCCCTGCGGAAAGCGCTTCGCTTTCCATGCCATTGAGGAGAAGCGGGAAGCCGACAAGTGCCACAAGAAACGCGCCGCTCACCGTTATAAGCGGGATGCGGACGCGGCGCAGCGTGGTTTTCCACTTTGTTTCACGGTTATACTTTTTTTGCCATTTACGTTCCATATCGCAATTATACTAAGCGCTGCGGAATTTGTCGAGCAGCACGGCATTTTGTTTACAAATCGGTGCCCGAAATGCGGGCAAAAGATTGCCCTTGGAGCCCCAAAACGATATACTGTAATGGAAAAGCAAACAGGAGGTTCCATTCCATGCAGCATGAAATCACGCAAAACGGCCCGCTCCTCAATGCAAACGGCACCCTGCGCGAGCCAGGTTGGGCGCGGAGCCTGCTTCTTGACTACCGCCGTGCGGATGTGAAGGCGGGAAAGCTGCGCATCAAGGAATGGGATTATTACATCATCACGAACGATTCCTTTGGCGTTGCGCTCACCATTGCGGACAATTCCTATATGGGGCTGATTTCCGCTTCGGTGCTGGAGTTTGAAAAACCGTGGGAACAAACCACCACGGTGCTTACCGCGTTCCCGATGGGGAAATACGGGCTGCCCGAAACAAGCAGCGCGGGCGATACGCTTTATGGAGATAAGCGTGTGCAGATGGCGTTTCAGGTGCAGCCCGGCGAACGCCGCCTTTCCTGCCGGTTTGCGCGCTTCCTTGGAGAAGACGCGCTGGAACTTGAACTTACACTTGCGCAGCCGCCGATGGATTCCATGGTGATCGCAACCCCCTTTGATGCGCCCCGTGCATTCTATTACAATCAAAAGATCAATTGCATGCCCGCCTCCGGCGTGATGACGCTCGGAAGACGCCGTTTTGAATTTGCGCCGGAAACAAGCTTCGGTACGCTTGATTGGGGCCGTGGCGTTTGGACTTACGACAACACCTGGTATTGGGGCAACGGGAACGGGATTGTGAACGGCAAACCGTTTGGCTTCAACATCGGTTACGGCTTCGGCAACACAAGCGCCGCAAGTGAGAACCTGCTCCTTTACGGCGGCGTTGCGCACAAGCTTTCCAGGGTGCAGTTCAACATCCCGGAGGAGAGCTTCTTAAAACCATGGACATTCTCTTCGGAAGACGGGCGCTTTGAAATGGACTTTGTGCCGGTGATCGACCGCGCGGCGCGCACGAATGCGCTCATCATAGAAAGCGATCAGCACCAGGTGTTTGGCCGTTTCACAGGAAGGGCTGTGCTCGATGACGGCACGGCGCTTGAACTTAAGGATTTCCTCGGCTTCGCGGAAAAGGTAAGAAATCGGTACTGAGGATTCCCCCACCACAGGCGGATGAATGAACAACCAAAGGAGAAAACCCATGCCTGTATTGGCTGCCCATCATATTAAAAAGTCATTCGTAGAGCGGCTGCTCTTTGAAGACATCAGCTTTGAAATCAACGAAAAGGACAAGGTTGGCCTCGTCGGCGTGAACGGCTGTGGAAAAACGACGCTGTTCCGCATCCTGTTGGGGCAGGAACAACCTGATGAGGGAACTATTTACAAAAACCGCGGCGCGCGCGTAGTCTCCATGGCGCAGAGCATCGAAAACACGGACACAAGCGTATATGAGGCGACGCTTGCGGTGTTTGCCCCGCTCATGGAGCTTGAGACAGCGATGGAGGAAGTAAATGCGGCCTTGGAGCACGCGCCGGAAAAAGAACTGGATGCGCTTGTGCGCCGCCAGCATTCCCTGCGCGAACGCTATGAGGACGGCGGAGGGCTGACTTTCCGCAGCCGCACACGCGCGGCGCTCCTCGGGCTCGGCTTCACGGAGGCGGAACTGCAAAAACCGCTTTCCAACATGAGCGGAGGAGAACGCAACAAGGCGCAGCTTGCGCGGGTGCTGCTCTCCGGAGCGAACCTGCTTCTTTTGGATGAGCCAACGAACCATCTTGACATTGATGCCATCGCCTGGCTGGAAGAATATCTGCGGGGCTACACGGGCGCGTTTATCGTCATTTCGCATGACCGGTATTTCCTTGATGCGGTGACAAACCGCACCATGGAGATCAAGAACACGCGCTTTTTTCTTTCCGAAGGAAATTACACGCGCCATATGGAACTGATGGCGGACGAGCAGGAGATGCTCCGCCGCAAATACCTGAACACGCAAAAGGAAATCCGCCGCATCGAAAGCATTGTAGACCAGCAGCGCCGCTGGGGGCAGGAACGCAACTTCATTACCGCGGCCTCCAAACAAAAGCAGGCGGACCGACTGCGCGCGACGCTCGTTGCACCGGAGCGGGAAACGGAAGGCATCCGCTTCCGCTTTCATGCGGACGAGGTGGGCGGGAACGATGTGCTCATCGCAGAAGGGCTTTCCAAAGCATATGAGGCGCCGGTGTTCCGCGATGTGACCCTGCATGTGCGCAAGGGGGAACGCGTGTTCCTGCTCGGGCCGAACGGCTGTGGAAAAACGACGCTCCTTCGCGTCCTGATGCGCAGGGAACGGCCGGATGCAGGCACCTTCTATTTCGGTGCCAAGGTGCGGCCCGGCTACTATGAACAGCACATGACCGGCCTGAACGATGCATTGAGCGCGCTTGAGGAAGTGCGCGAGGCGTATCCGCGCATGGACGATACAGCCATTCGCACAGCGCTTGCCGCGTTCCTGTTCCGCGGCGATGATGTCCACAAGGAGCTGGGCCTGCTTTCCGGCGGTGAACGCGCGCGCGTGCAGCTTTTAAAGCTGATGCTTTCCGGCGCGAACCTGCTTTTGCTGGACGAGCCGACGAACCATCTCGACATTGCCTCGCGCGAAGCGCTTGAGCGTGCACTGGAGGAATATGACGGGACGCTGCTCATCGTAACGCACGACCGCTATCTTGTGGACCGCCTGGCTGACCGCGTGCTGTACCTCACGGGGGAGGGCGTGGAAGAATATATCGGCGGCTATACGGAATTCCTTGCCGAGCGGGCGCGGCGCGCCATGCTGCACGAGGCGCATGCGCAGCAGCCTTTTCAAGAGGAAGCGGCCGCGCCGAAGCAGAACGATTACCGCGCAAAAAAGGAACGCCAAAGCGCGCTTAACCGCGCAGCAGGAGAAGTACGCCGCGCGGAAGAACGCGTTGCCTCTGCGGAGGAGGAGCTTGCTGCGCTTGAAGCCGAGCTGGCTTTGCCGGATGTGGCTTCAGACTACAAAAAAGCGAGCGAGCTTGCCCGAACCGCGGACGAAAAACGGCAGGCGCTTGAAGGGCTTTACCGAAAATGGGAGGAAGCTCAGGCGCATCTCGAAGAATTGGAAGAAACATAAGAAACGGCGGAGGAATTTTCCTCCGCCATTTCCTGCAAAGGTGGGCTGTCAGGTTCTGCTTTTCCAAGTCGTTGGGGAGAACAGGAGAATGAAGGGGAAGATCTCGAGCCTGCCGATGAGCATATCGGCAGAGAGCACCAGCTTGCTCACAATGGAAAAATGGCTGAAATTCCCCATTGGGCCGACGATGCTAAGCCCCGGGCCAACGTTGCCGATGCAGGTCAACACGGAAGTAACGGTGGTTTCCATATCGTAGTTTTCAATGGAAATACAGAGGAAAGAAAGCAGACATACGGCGATAAACCCAGTCATGTAGGCGAACACGCCACGGATGACATGGCTGTCGAGCTGCTTGCCGTCCATACACACGACCCTTACGGTGCGCGGGCGCAGCATGCGCTGCATTTCCCCCTTGAGCGCTTTCCAGAGGATGATGACGCGCGCAACCTTGATGCCGCCGCCGGTTGAACCTGCGCATGCGCCGATGATGATGAGCGCGATGAGGATCATGCGGGAAAATTCCGGCCAAAGGTTGAAATCCACCGTCGAAAAACCGGTGGTCGTCATGATGGAAGAAACCTGGAAGAAGCTGTGGTGAAACGCATCGCCCAACGATGAGAACTGCGGCTGGATGTTGAGTGCGATGAGGAATGTTGCGCCGAAAATAATGCCGAGATAAGTCCGCAATTCTTCGCTGCGCAGCGCTTGCGATGCCCGCCCGCACAGAATTAAATAGAAGACATTGAAGTTTACGCCGAAAAGCACCATGAACACTGCGATCACGGTTTGCAGATAATGGCTGCCATAGGCCGCAATGCTGGCGTTTTTGATGGAAAAACCTCCGGTGCCGGCCGTTGCAAACGCGTGCACAACGCTGTCAAACAGCGGCATGCCGCCAGCGAGCAGAAAACCGATCATGATGACGGTGAGCGCCACATAAATCGCGTAAAGCAGGCGCGCCGTGTGGCGCATGGTGGGCGTAAGCTTGCCAACGGAAGGCCCGGGGCTTTCTGCGCGCAGCAAATGGAACGTTTCCCCGTTTCCCTTGGACATGGGGATGATTGCAAGAAGGAAAACCAGCACGCCCATGCCGCCGATCCAGTGCGTAAAGGAACGCCAGTAAAGAAGGCTGTTGGGCAGCCCTTCAATCTCAGAAAGGATGGTGGCGCCAGTCGTGGTGAAACCGGACACGGTTTCAAACCAGCAATCGACAAAACTGGGAATTGCACCGCTCAGGTAAAACGGAAACGCGCCGAACAAGGAAAGCGCAATCCAACCAAGCGCGGTGATTACGAATCCTTCGCGCGCATGGATGCCTTCGCCAAAGCGTGAATTTTCCGCATCACGGCGGCGCTTCCAAAACGGCCCGCGGCGCCCGAGCGAAAGAAGAGCCATGCTCAGTACAGCGAGGATGAGTATGGTGATCCCGAAAGCGTGAAGGGACTCCCGCTCATGGCAAAACAGGGCAATAAGCAACGCCGGAACGAGCAGTACGCCTTCGATCCGAAGAATATGGCCGATATAGAATCCGATGGCTCTGATGTTCATGCGTCGTCCCTGATGAAAATATCGCGCAGTTCCGCGATGGCATGGTCCGTTGTTGTTACAATGATCACGGTATCCCCCCTGCGAATCTCGTCGTTACCGGAAGGGATGATGACCTTGCGCGCCCGAATGATGCTCGCAATCAGGATGTCGGGCTTCAAGCGGAGCTTATGCAGCGGGATGTTGTTGTACGGCGCATCGTTCTTGATGGAGAACTCCAGGGCTTCTGCCTTTCCATCCACAATGCGGTAAAGCGTCACGACGGAGCCGCCCGTGGTGTCGTCCATTGCGCGTACATAGCGGATGATTTCGTTTGTCGTAAGAAGCTTGGGGCTTACGATGCTGTCAATCCCCTTGTTTTCATAAACGTTGTTGTATTCCGTGCGGTTGATTTTGGTAACGGATTTCGGCACGCCGATAAAATCCGCAAACATGGATACGATGAGGTTTTCCTCATCCATGCCGGTGAGCGTGACGACAGCGTCCATTTTGCGGATACCTTCCTCAATGAGAAGCCCCTGCTCGGTGCCGTTGCCATGCACGATGGTGGCTTCCGGAAGGGTTTCGGAAAGCTCCTGACAACGCTTTTCGTTCTTTTCGATAATGGTGAGCTTTACCTTGCTCGAAATAAGGCGCTGCGCCAGATATTTCGCCGTGCGGCTGCCGCCGATGATCATCACATGCTGTGCCTTCGGGGTATAAACGCCGAGGTTTTTAATGAGGCGGACAAGGTCTCCCGCGTCGGTGGCGATGGTGAGCTTGTCCCCCACCTGCAAAGAGAAACTCCCTTTTGGAATGGAGACCATTCCGCCCCGCTCCACAGCGCAAACGAGCGCATTTACATTGGAGAGCGTTCGGAATTGATCCAGGCGCGTGTTGGCAAGCACATTGTTTTCCTTGATTATGAGCTCGACCAGTTCCACGCTCCCTTTGGCGAAAGAATCGCGCTTGAGGAAGGATGGATACTGAAGCAGGCGGAAGATTTCAAGCGCTGCCGCCTTTTCAGGGTTGATCACCATGGAAAGGCCGAGCTCATCCTTTAAAAAGCGCGTTTGCTGATCGTATTCCGGGTTGCGCACGCGCGCGATTGTATGCCTGCAGCCAAGCTTGCGGGCTACCATGCAGCAAAGCAGGTTTGTCTCATCGCCCGAGGTAGCAGCAATGAGAAGGTCACTCGACCCGACCCCTGCCTCGCGCTGCACTTCAACGCTTGCGCCGTTGCCGTCCACAACGGCCACATCAAGCGCTTCCTGGGATTGCAGCAAGACGCTTCGATTGTTATCGATTACAACGATGTCATGCCCTTCCTGAGAAAGGCGCTTTGTGAGCGTATAGCCCACTTTTCCGTCGCCTACGATTACGATTTTCATAAAAACTCCCTGTTCATGTGCCGGGCCGCATCAAAGCTCCCGGAGCACCAACTCGGTAATGCCCGGATTCCCGCCGGGGACGATACGCTTTACGCGGGCGTGGCTTCCGCCGTATTCCCGCTGCAGCATGTCGCGTAGCTCTGTGCCGCGGTTGAAGCCATGGATGACGCGCAAACGATATACGGAAGGCCCGCAGCGCCGCAGGGCTGCATCAATGGCAACCTTGGCCTGTGGCTTGGTTTTGCCGTGAACATCCACTGTGACGAACCCTGCTTGCACGCAACCTCCGCTCAAATTTCATACGATTGCTTATGTATGCATCCTATCATAACACAAAATTCTGCTAAAAAACCGTTAAAAGCGCATCTGGAGATGCTAAGTGCTGCTTGCTTCCGAAGGCGCGCTCGCCTGCGCGCGCCGGAGCATCGTGCGCTTTGTGAAAAAATAGCACACAGCATGCACTGCAGCCGTCACGCCCCAGGTGATTGGGTAAGACAGGAACAGCGTGAAAAACGTGCGGTCCAGAGGAAATACCGTGTAAATCCAAAGAACCCGAAGGCCGCAGGCGCCGATGATTGTTACCACCATCGGCAACAGGGATTTCCCCATCGCGCGCAGGATGGAGGCGAGTGTATCCATCAGCCCGCAAAGAAAATAAGTGGTGCATATTACGGAAAGGCGCAAGGCGCCCGCTTCGATTACGGCGGGATCAGGAGAATAGAAACGCAGGAACGTATCGTGCAGCAAATAAACGCCGTTGCCGAGCACCAGCC
>ERZ772892.2863-NODE-2863-length-13621-cov-2.440660_pt1 | contig 13621 bp, 13 predicted proteins | sample MGYA00512126_ERZ772892 | MGnify/ENA primary metagenome ERZ772892 (study PRJEB29015, sample SAMEA2737697) | human gut metagenome | biome: human gut; feature: human-associated habitat; material: faeces | place: China | collected 2012 ... | reverse complement strand
GATCCTATTATTTGCCGTATGTATTCTGGGATATCTGTGGTACAATGCGACACCCAGTAAGCTGATGATGGGGGATGCCGGTTCCCGGGCCATGGGATTGTTCATCAGCATCGCTATTTTGAAGAGCGGCTGCCCGTTCCTGTTTATCCCATTGGCACTGGTGCTGATCCTGGACGGAGGACTGGGACTTCTTAAGGTGTCCCTGCTTCGTTTCCTGAAGATCCATATTTTGAAAAATGTACGTACCCCCCTGCACGATCATGTGCGTAAGGTGTGGGATTGGTCCAATACACAGACCGTATTCCGTTTTGCGATCATTCAGATCATTCTGTCTTTGGCAGTGATCTATGCGATGCAGCTGTAGAAAGAAGGATTATATTATGTACGACGAATTAACACCCACTGACATTAAGAAAATGGAAGATGAGATCGAGTACCGCAAGCTGGTGGTACGTCCCAAGGCATTGGAGGACGTGAAGGAAGCCAGAGCCCACGGAGATCTCAGTGAGAATTTTGAATATTATGCAGCAAAGAAACACAAAAATCAGAATGAAAGCCGCATCCGTTATCTGGAGAGAATGTTAAAAACAGCGACAGTAGTGGATGACTCTTCGAAATCTGACGAGGTCGGAATGGATGATATCGTTGAGGTGGAATTTGAAGAAGACGGTGAAGTAGAAAAATACAAACTCGTTACATCTATTCGTGGAAATTCTATGGAGAATCGTGTCAGCATCGAATCCCCAATCGGAAAAGCCCTTAAGGGACACAGGGTCGGAGACCGTGTACTGGTAAAAGTCAACGAGAATGTCAGTTATTATCTGCTCATCCGTTCCATTGACAAAACCGGTGATGAGGACGAAAATATCCGCAGTTTTTAGAATGTAAAATCCGACAAATTTATGTAAAATTCGATTTTACAAAGATTTAACATAAAACTGGTGAGAACTTTACAAGCCGCAAATATGATGAAGCCATATGAAATCTATGTAAAGGAGAATAATATGGACTTTTTCAGCATATTAACATTACTTGGAGGTCTCGCCATGTTCCTGTACGGAATGCAGGTTATGGGAGACGGGCTTGCCAAAGTATCAGGAGGAAAACTCGAGCAGATTCTTGAAAACCTGACTTCCAGCAAATGGAAGGCGGTACTTCTCGGCATGTGTGTGACTGCTGTGATCCAGTCGTCTTCTGCGACGACCGTTATGGTTGTCGGATTTGTAAACTCCGGCATCATGAAACTTACACAGGCAGTCGGCATCATTATGGGTGCCAATATCGGTACGACGATCACATCATGGATCTTAAGCCTTACCGGTATCGAGAGCAGCAACTTTTTTATCAGTCTTCTTAAACCGAGCGCATTTTCACCGATTCTTGCACTGATCGGAATTGTACTTCTGACTTTTACAAAAAGTTCCCGTAAAAAAGATGTCGGAACGATCCTTCTCGGTTTTGCAGTACTGATGTTTGGTATGGAAAGCATGAGCGGAGCAGTGAAACCTCTGGCAGATGTTCCGGAATTTACAGGACTTCTTCTGAAGTTTTCCAATCCGGTAGCAGGTATTCTTGCAGGTACGGTCCTGACTGCGATCATTCAGTCATCTTCTGCATCTGTAGGTATCCTGCAGGCTCTTTGTATGACCGGAGCGGTTCCGTATAGTTCTGCATTTCCGATCATTATGGGACAGAATATCGGTACCTGTGTGACCGCACTTCTTTCTGCAATCGGTGCAAACAAAAACGCAAAGCGTGCGGCAATGATCCATCTGTATTTCAACCTGATCGGAACCGTTGTATTTATGGTGCTGTTCTATATGATCAACGCAGCTGTGCATTTTCCGTTTATAGCACAGATGGCAACACCGGCAACAATTGCGATCACACACAGTGTATTCAATATCACGGCAACACTTGTATGGCTTCCGTTCTCTAACCTTCTTGTAAAACTTGCCTGTCTTACGATCCGCGACGACAAAGTGGATGAGGTCAGCAGAGAAGACCAGGAATTTATGATTCTTGAATCCCGTTTTCTGGAAAAACCGGCTTTCGCAGTAGAGCAGGGAAGAAATGCGGCAAAACATATGGAGCAGGATTCCAGAAAGATACTGGATATTGCACTTGGACTGATATATTCATACAGTGATGAACAGGCAGAGAGAGTCCAGAAACTTGAGTCAAAAATTGACCGTTACGAGGATGAACTTGGTACATATCTGGTTAAGCTGAATAACAAGGATCTGTCAGAAAGAGACAGCCACAGTGTATCGATCATGCTGCACTGTATCGGCGATTTTGAACGTATTTCCGATCATGCGGTAAATATTATGGAATCCGCGCAGGAGCTCCATGAAAAGAACATCAGTTTTTCACCGCAGGCAAGGAATGAACTTCAGGTGCTGGTCGCAGTGGTAAGCAGGATTGTGGATACGGCATATCAGGTTTTTGACAGGCAGGATCTGAATCTTGTCAGCGATGTGGAACCACTTGAAGAAATTGTTGATGAGCTGAGCAAAGAACTGAAACGCCGTCATGTCAATCGTCTGCGTTTAGGAGAATGTACGATTGAAATGGGCTTTATCCTCACAGACCTTATTACGAGTCTGGAGCGTATTGCAGACCACTGTTCAAATATAAGTGTCTGTGTTACACAGGTAAGAGAAAATCTTTATGACACACACAGTCATCTGGAAAGCCTCAAAAATGAACCGGATGATTCCTATTATAACCGTCTGGGGGAACTGCATAAAGAATATGTACTTCCATAAAAAATCTGTTTTTACAGACAATTACAGTGAGAAAGGACGGATACAGAATGATCTATTGCGTAGAAGATGAAAAGAATATCAGGGAACTTCTGATCTATACTCTGGAAACAACCGGATTTTCCGCGAAAGGAATGGCAAATGCCAAAGAACTCCGAACTGCATTAAAAGAAGAACTTCCGGATCTGATCCTTCTGGATATCATGCTTCCGGGGGAAGATGGCTACAGTATACTTGAGAGTCTTAAATTATCAAGCGATACCAGAGGAATCCCTGTGATCATGGTCACAGCGAAAGAAGCCGAGTACGACAAGGTAAAAGGTCTGGAGGCCGGTGCAGATGACTACATCACGAAGCCTTTCGGAATGATGGAGTTTGTGGCAAGAGTAAAAGCAGTTCTTCGCCGCTGTTCCAAACAGGAAGATGACAAAGAACTGAGATGCGGCGATCTGAGCCTGTCTGTAGGCAAGCATAAGGTTCGCTGGAATGATACGAGTGTTGAACTGACACGCAAAGAATTTGAACTGCTTCAGTACCTGATGGAAAATAAGGGACTGGTCATGAGCAGAAATCAGATCCTCTGTCATGTATGGGGATATGACTTTGATGGTGAGACAAGAACAGTTGATGTCCATGTCCGTACACTTCGCCAGAAGCTTGGCGAAGCAGGAAATCTGATAGAAACTGTGCGAGGAGTCGGTTACCGGATCGGAGTATAATATGCGAAAAAAAATCTTGAATCATACCTGCTTTCTGATTGTTCTTTCTGTACTTCTTACGTTTCTTGCTGCAGGTCTTGTTATGTATGAAAAGTACAATGAAGATTTGAAAGAGAGCGTTCGGGACAGTACAAAATACATTCAGGATGGAGTCGAAAAGATGGGAAATTCCTATCTGGATGAAGCACTCGGTCAGGCAACTTCAGCTCGTATTACACTTCTGGATCCGAAAGGAAATGTATTGTTTGATTCTCTGGAAGATTCTGCAGAACTTGAGAACCACAGCAATCGTCCGGAGTTTATTCAGGCAGAAAAAAGTGGCTATGCGGAAACACTGCGATATTCAGAAACCCTGTCCAAACAGAATTTTTACTGTGCGGTAAAGCTGGCAGACGGGGATATCCTTCGTGTCGGAAGAACAACGGACAGTGTCTTTTCCACGATGCTGTCGAGTTCTCTGCTTCTTGGAGGGCTGCTGATTGTGATCCTTGCAGTTGCATTTGTGCTGGTCCGCAGGCAGACACGTGACCTGATTGAACCGATCAATACACTGGATCTGGAGGAACCTCTGAAAGAAGTAAAGTATGAGGAGCTCCGGCCGCTTTTGAAAAGAGTTGACCAGCAGAACCGGCAGATTGCCAGGCAGATAGAAGAACTGAAAGAAGCAGAGGCCGTGCGAAGAGAATTTTCGGCAAATGTTTCCCATGAATTGAAGACACCGCTGATGTCAATCTCCGGTTATGCGGAGCTTATGGTGAATGGGATGGTTCCACCAGAAAAAGTACCGGAATTTTCAGGCAGGATCTATCATGAAGCACATCGCTTAAGTGCTCTGGTGGCAGATATCATACAGCTTTCGAGACTGGATGAAAAGAACAGTGATCTGCCGTTTGAGGAAGTAGATCTTTATGAGATGGCAGAGGATATTGTGCATCATCTCGAAAGTGCTGCTGAAAAGAAAAATATCACCGTGTCACTGGATGGCAGTCCGGTAATAGTGAATGGTGTCCGTCATGTCATTTATGAGATGCTTTTCAATATTGCAGACAATGCAATTCGATATACCGATCTGAAAGGTACGGTGAAGATTTCGCTCGGAATGCGCGGAGAGCATCCGTATTACTGTGTAGAAGACAATGGAATCGGAATTGCAGAGGATGAACAGAAGAGGATCTTTGAACGCTTTTACCGGGTGGATAAGAGTCATTCACGGGAAACAGGAGGTACAGGCCTTGGGCTTTCTATTGTAAAACATGGTGCGATTCTTCATAACGCACAGATCAAACTGGAAAGTGAACCCGGAAAGGGTACAAAAATGGAGCTGGTGTTTTAGTACACCGGCTCCTTTTTGTTGGTGCGTATGATCAAATGTCCATTTCGGACAGAGCAGCTTCATCAGCAATGATCGTACAGTCCGGATGGAACTGGAGAATCGATCCCGGTACCTGTGGAGTTACAGGTCCCTGAACGACCTTTTTAAGAATCTGTGCTTTGTCACTTCCACTGACAACGACCAGAATCTTTTTGCAGCGCATAATCGTACCGATTCCCATAGTATAAGCCTGACGCGGAACGTCTGCTTCGCTTTCGAAGAAGCGCTTGTTTGCCTGAATCGTAGTTTCTGTCAGATCTACACAATGCGTTTCGTCTTCAAAGTGATCAGATGGTTCATTGAAACCGATGTGACCGTCATGACCAAGGCCGAGGATCTGAATGTCTGCAGGACCGATTTTGTGAAGCTGCTCATTGTAAGCGGAGCATGCTTCTCTGGCATCCGGCTCGGTTCCGTTCGGAACGTAAGTATTTGCATGATTAATATTGATCTTATGGAAAAGATGGGTGTTCATAAAATAGCGGTAACTCTGTTCATTTGAACCGGACAGGCCTTTATATTCATCGAGGTTTACAGTTGTTACCTGTGAAAAGTCAAGGTCTCCGTTTTCATACATCTCTACCAGATGGTTATAAGTTCCGACAGGAGAGGAGCCGGTAGCCAGTCCGAGAACACTGTCGGGTTTTAAGATTACCTGTGCGGCGATGAGATTAGCTGCCTTGCGGCTGAGTTCCTGATAATTTTTTGCTTTGCAGATATGCATATTTTCCTCCTTGCCCGACTGGCGGACTTTATATTCTATAGTTTTATATCCCTGCGATCAGGAATGACGCTGTGGAAGTTCAGATATAGCTTTGATGGATGTGGCATATTCCGTAGGAGTCATTCTGGACAGTTTTTTGAACTGTCTTGAAAAATAATGAATTGACGAATATCCCAGAAAATCAGAAATCTGGGTAAAATTCATATCGTTTTCACGGATAAGCTGTTTGGCAAAGTCGATTTTCATGCGTGAAAAAAATTCAATTACACCACATTGATACTGATCGCGAAAAAGCTTCTGAAGTTGTGAACGGCCGATCATATTGCTTTTTGAGATTTCATCGATCGTCATGGATTCCCGGATATGCTGTTCGAGATAATGAATGATATTGCGGCAGGTTTCAGAAGTGGACTGACAGGAATCATAGATACCGGCAGAGGCAGAATAATGGGCCATTGTGTAGCGTCGGATAACATGGATCAGCAGTTCTTCAAGATACAAAGTCAAAAGCTTCTGTGCGCCAAAAGGAATATCGTCTTTTTTTTCCATTTTTTCCAGATAAGGGGTATCCAGCGGAGACGCAAAACAATTTCGTGCCTCTGCAATGATACGGCCGAGGATGCTTCGCTCAGTGTCTGAAAATTCAAGAACTTTATTTTCAAAGAAATTCATGCAGGGTGAATCACAGGAAAAAGAAATTACGATGATGTTTGGTGCGGTTCTGCCGGCGGCTTTCAGTGTATGAAATTCGTTTGGCCGGTGAAAGATAACCTGACTGCGGTTCAGTATATGACTTCCATTATCGGTCACAATTTCTGCAGAACCTTTATCCACACACTGAAACTCCCAGAAGTTATGACGTTCACCGGAAAAGTAAAAATCGTTCTGGTATTCATAGTAGTGGATCGTGTATATTTTTTCTATGGAAAGCTCTGAATCCAGATGTACGCTCTGATAAGCCACGAAAAAACATCCTTTCTGAACAGAATTTGTGGTTTTTGAATATTGTTTCTAAATATCATAGTAATAAAATTGTGGTAAATAGTCAAATGATATGCTTAAATGTATAAAAAAAGAATGAAATTGTGCAAATACTATTTATAATCAAAATGTCATCCTAATGAAGGAACATTCAGATAAGGATTGTATATAAAAAGAAATTATTGTATTATGCACGTAGTACAACGATACAATAAAACAAGTAAAAACAGAAATAAATAACAGGAGCAGGTGAGAAATGAGCGCATTAGTAGAGATCAAGGATGTGTGTAAAATCTATAACCCGGGGGAAAATGAAGTGCGCGCCCTGGATCATGTCAGTCTGACCATCGATGAGCAGGAATTTGTGGCTATCATCGGGCATTCCGGAAGTGGAAAATCTACACTGATGAATATGCTGGGCTGTCTGGATGTGCCTACCAGCGGGGAATATTGGCTGCATGGACAGGACGTGTCCGCATTATCCGACGATGCATTGTCCGACATCCGGAACCGGGAGATCGGGTTTATCTTTCAGGGCTTTAATCTGATCCCGAATCTGACGGCATTGGAAAATGTGGAGCTGCCTCTGATCTATAGGGGAGTATCCAAAAGTGTGCGGGAAGAGCTGTCCGTGGAGGCCTTGAAAAAGGTAGGTCTCGAACATCGTATGGATCATAAGCCTTCGGAGATGTCCGGCGGTCAGCAGCAGAGAGTGGCGATAGCCAGGGCCATAGCCCAGGCACCTCCGGTGATCCTGGCGGATGAGCCAACGGGTAATCTGGACTCCAATTCCACGAAAGAGATCATGGATATTCTGAAAGGTTTACATAATGAGGGAAGAACAGTCATCCTGATCACCCATGACAATGATATTGCGGCACAGGCAAAACGGGTGATCAAGATCAAGGACGGCAAAGTAGAATCCGATTCCGGACAGATCGTTCCGGTGGAGGAACTGCAGACGGCAGGAGCCTGATGCGGAAAACAGATTTTCACATGCAGCGAATGAAAAGACATGAGTATAAAATAGAAAGGATCATGAGTGAGAGATCATGGAACAGCAGGAAAAAACAGAACAGACACTGAGTGCAAAAGAAAGCAAGGCAATGAAGAAGGAAGAAAAGAGAAAGCTAAAAGAAACAAAAAGAGAACAGAAGGCAGGTAAAATCGGCAAAAAACGTAAAAAAGCACCTATTATTATTGCTGCTATCATAATCATACTGATCGTGATCCGTATGGTAAGCTGTGCATTTTCCGGCAGTGCGGGTGTCATGGTCAGCACTACTAACGCATTCCGCGGTGACATCGAGGAAAATGTCAGCACCAGCGGCAAGGTAGTCAGTGAAGAGAAAGCGGTTCTCTTTGCGCCGGTAGGCGGCAGATTAAACGAAGTCAATGTGGCAGCCGGAGATGCTGTGAAGGCAGGGGATGTGCTGATGACTTATGACATGGAGCAGATGGAGGAGCGCCTACAGGAGGCAACATTACAGCAGACCAAGAGCAGTGCTTCCTATAACAGCACCATGACAGAGAACAGCAAGAGTCAGGCAAAATTGAATGAAACGAACACAAACCTGGCAGTGTTGGACCAACAGCTGACGGATTACAGGGCTTATCTGAAAGAACTGCAGGATAAACTTGCCAAGAGTCAGAGAGAAACCCAGAGACAGTTATCCGAAGAAAGCTATGAATTATCCAGAAAATCCGCTGATTTGAGCAAGGAACTGCAGAATTCCGCTACCAGTGCAGACCGTGCGAAAGAAATCAATAAGGAACTCCAGGATATCAGCGCCAGCCAGGCGAGAAATTCTTATGTGCAGTCCATTGCAGGATCCAGCGATTACGTGGTAAATATGCAGAATGAGATTGCTTCCGTACAGGAACATATTGAGGAATGTGAAACTTATAAAGCGAAGATGCAGGCACAGAAGGATGCCGGTGAAGGATCGATCTTAAACGGTTATCAGTCCCAAGGGTACGCTGCTGACAGAGATCTGGCACAGCTGACATACAAAGAGGCGGAGGAACAGTATTATTCTGCGAAGAAAGGCATTGTAGCTGATTTTGACGGTATCGTAACGGAATGCACCGGTGTATCCGGAGCCAGTGTGGCGGAGGGCACACAGCTGATCACACTGGAGAGCAGCCAGAATGTGAAGGTTTCCTTTGATGCTTCCAAGTCCGATGTGGCAAAACTTGCCATCGGGCAGAAAGTAGATATTACCATCTCTGGCAATAAATACGAAGGCGAGATCAGTAAGATCAATCGTATGGCAACACTGAATGCCTCCAATACGCCCATGGTAGGGGTAGAAGTACATCTGACTAACCCCGATGACAAGATCATTCTGGGACTGGATGCAAAGCTGACCGTACATACCAACAGTGCACAGGATACATTGTTGATCCCGGTAGAAGCGATCAATGCGGATAAAAACGGAGATTTCCTCTATGTGATCGAGAACGGCATGGTAGTTAAGAGGGCAATTACCTGCGGAATCTCCTCCGATGAATACGCAGAGGTCCTGGAGGGCATTACCGGGGAAGACCAGATCATAGTGAACAGCCTCACGGGTGTCAGCCTGGAGGAGGGCATGGCAGTAACGGCTGTGCCCATGGAACAGTAGGAGGCGGATCCATGACACAAGTATGGGAATACATCAAAATTGCATTGATGAATATCCGCAGTAATAAAGGACGTTCGATCCTGACCATGCTGGGCATTATCATAGGAATCTCTTCGGTGATCATGATCATCTCCATAGGTAATGGCGTGAAAAGTGGGATCAACGGAGAACTGAATTCTATGGCAGGCGGTCAGATCGCGGTTTATAGCAATGATACCGCGGAAAATGGAACAGAGGTGGTATTCACGGAAGAGGATATGGATGCCATTCTGGAGAAAGTTCCAAATGTCAAGGCGGTAACACCGTCCTGGAGTTTCAGCGGAAGCGCCACCGGCAGAAAGGGAACCTTTGATGCTACTGCAACTTTCGGTAAGGCGGGACTGGAATATTCGAGCCAGGATCCGATCATCAAAGGACGTTATTTTACAGATTCCGATTATTATACGGCGAACAAAGTCTGCGTCATTACGGAGAGTAGCGCGAAAACGCTGTTTGGTAATACCAATGTGATCGGAATGAGCTTTGATTATACGTTGTATGGAGTGACACAGGAATTTACGATTGTTGGTATCCGTAAGGACAACGCATCGAAGCTGTTCGGAATGGGAGGAAACGGTACGGTGACCATGGAGGCACCTATCTCCACAATTTCCGAGGGATATGGATTCTATGTGAATTATACGGACCTGCTGATCGTCAGTGATGGCGCGGAAAATGCCTCTCAGGTGGCGCAGGATACGGTGCGTCTGCTAGAGAACAGGCATGGTGTCAGAGGACAGAATGTCATCTCTGTACAGAATTTTAATGATATTATGAGCCAGATGGATCAGATCTTAAGCTACATTACTATCTTTGTAGTGTTCGTAGCAGCCATCTCTCTGCTGGTAGGCGGTATCGGCGTTATGAACATCATGCTGGTATCTGTCACGGAGCGTACCAGAGAGATCGGTATCCGGAAAGCACTGGGAGCGAGAACCGGATCCATTCTGCTACAGTTTTTGTCGGAGTCGGCGATCATCACCCTGCTGGGAGGTCTGATCGGTATTACCATCGGAGTGGCAGGAGCTTTTGGCATCTGCAGTCTGATCGGTTTTACCGCAAAAGTAAGCGCAGGAACGGTACTGGGAGCCAGCCTGTTCTCCTCCGCCGTGGGTATCTTTTTCGGTATCTATCCGGCGAAAAAAGCGGCAAAACTAAGTCCTATCGAAGCTTTACGGCATGAATAATCATAAAAATTAAATCATAATTAAATAAAATGCATAAATAAAGAACCGCAGGTGACAGATTATAAATCACTGCGGTTCTTTACTTGCTTTTTCATGGGAAAAAATTTATAATGTTTTCTATAGTATGCAGTTTTATGCGCAGACGGAGCCCGGGGCCTTTTAACCGCCTATGAGCAGGCTCATGTGGGGTTAGCCCTTTTGCCCCTGGCATCATACATTATTATAGAGGAAAGAACACGTTATGGTAGAATTGGATGTAAAGATTACATCGGGGGACTTATATGATTTTTTATTACGGCACAGCTATAACAGCGTGTCCGGACTTTTGGGGGCGGTGATCGGAGCACTGGGCGTTGTTGTGGGAATTTCCAGACAGTACTGGATCTATCTGATCCTGGGAGTGGTGATCCTGTTATATCTCCCCTGGACGCTTTTTATCAAAAGCAAACAGCAGGTAGCGAACAATCCGGTCTTCAGGGAACCACTGCATTATGTTCTGGATGAGAACGGCATTACTATTTCTCAGGGAGACAGTTCCACCTGCCAGGCATGGGAGGATTGTCTGAAAGCAGTCTCCACCGGGCGCAGCATAATTGTCTATACGGCAAAGAATAATGCAACGATATTTCCCAAAAGCCAGATGCAGGATAAGACAACGGATGTTATCGAAATGATTTCCACGCATATGCCCCCTGCAAAGGTGAAGATCCGCAGCTAGAAATGCCATAGAGCTGAGAGCTTTTCCTGAAAGTAACAACGGCCATTACGGTGTCTATAGAAAGCGTAAGAAAAATGACAACAGGTGATTCCACAGCAAACAAAGAATTTAAAAAAGAAATTATAGAGACTCACAGTGCGCAGGAGACTTTTGCACTGGGACAGCGGATCGGCTTAGAAGCACTTCCCGGGCAGGTCTATACCCTGATCGGTGATCTGGGTGTGGGCAAGACTGTATTTACCCAGGGAGTGGCAGACGGTCTTGGAATTACGGAACCGGTCAACAGCCCCACCTTTACCATTGTGCAGATCTATGAGGAAGGCCGCATGCCTTTTTATCATTTTGATGTGTACCGCATCGGAGATGTGGAGGAGATGGAAGAGATCGGTTACGAGGACTGTTTTTACGGTGAGGGATTGTGCCTGATCGAGTGGGCGAATCTGATCGAAGAGATCCTGCCGGAGCACTACAGACAGGTGACCATAGAAAAGGATCTGGAGAAGGGCTTCGATTATCGCCGGATCACGATTGAGGAGATGACTACAGTATGAAAATATTAGCTTTGGACAGTTCCGGACTGGTGGCAAGTGCCGCCGTCGTGGAAGACGATGTCCTGATCGCAGAGTATACCACAGATTATAAGAAAACACATTCCCAGACATTACTTCCGATGTTGGACGAGATCCGGCAGATGATCGACCTGGATCTTCACACCATTGATGCCATTGCTATCTCCGCAGGTCCCGGATCCTTTACCGGACTGAGAATTGGGGCAGCAACCGCGAAGGGACTTGGTCTGGCACTGAATCTGCCGTTGGTAGAGGTGCCGACACTGGAAGGACTTGCATTTAATCTTTGGGGGACGGACAAGCTGGTCTGCCCCATTATGGATGCCAGAAGGAATCAGGTATACACCGGGATCTATGAATTCTGTAATGCAGAAGCTGAGGCTGGAAGTTGTGAACAGCAGCTTGTGATGCAATGTGTTAAGGATCAGTGCGCATCTCCTGTGGACGAACTGGTGGACGAACTGAACCGCCTGGGACGTGAAGTGATCTTTTTGGGAGACGGCGTGCCGGTATACCGGAGGCAGATTACAGAAGGAATGAAGGTGCCGTTTTCCTTTGCTCCCGCAGCCAATAACAGACAGCGGGCAGCAAGTGTGGCTTCTCTCGGAGCCATTTATTATGCACAGGGTAAGACAGTGACCGCGGCGGAGCATGAACCCGAATATCTGCGTAAGAGCCAGGCAGAGCGGGAACGGGAAGAGCAGGAGAGAGTAGCAAAAGAGGCACAGGCATGAAGATAGAGGTTCGTCCCCTGCGGGATACAGATATCGAAGAACTGAGCCGCATCGAAGCCGCATCCTTCAGCATGCCCTGGTCTGCGGAGGATTTCAGAGGACTGCTTCTAAGAGATTATTGCCTGTATGTGGTGGCGGAGACTGATGGACATATCGCCGGCTGTGCCGGACTGACGGACAGTTTTCATGAGGGTAATATCGACAACGTGGTAACGGCACCGGAGTACCGGAATCTGGGAGTGGGAAGCAAAATGCTCGAAGAACTGCTCCGACTGGGGGCAGAGCGCGGCATTACGGCATATACTTTGGAAGTCAGAGTGAGCAATGCACCGGCGATCCGTTTATATGAAAAGTTTGGTTTCGTCTCGGAAGGGATTCGTCCCGGATTTTATGAGAAACCTACCGAAGATGCCATGATCATGTGGCGTCGTTAACAAGTATTACCACCACCATCCGGCGATTTATTTGCTATGATAGTGAAAGAGGAAACTGTTTTTACGATCAGAAAGGTGGAAGGTAAGATGCGAAAGTCAGAAAACGGTAAATTAACACAGATAATATGTAACGCCTGCGGCAGAGAATTAAAAGTAGAAAAGGAAATCATCCGGGAGGGATATTTCACCGCAGATGTCCGCTTTGGATATTTTAGCAGGAAAGACGGTATGAGACATGCCTTTGATCTGTGTGAGGACTGCTACGACAGTTGGATCGGCAGATTTGTCATTCCGGTGGAAGAAGTACCGGAGACAGAATTATTATAGATAGAACAACAGATGCTGTGAAGGCAGGATTGCGAGGAAGAATGTTAGACGTTTGCTTATTGGGAACAGGAGGAATGATGCCGCTGCCTTACAGATGGCTGACTTCCCTGATGATGCGATATAATGGAAAAAGTATTCTGATCGACTGCGGAGAGGGAACCCAGATCGCCATGCGGGAAAAAGGCTGGAGTCCCAATCCTATTGATATTATCTGCTTTACTCATTTCCATGCGGATCACATCAGCGGTCTGCCGGGGATGCTTCTGACCATGGGAAATGCAGAGCGGACAGAGCCTCTGCTCCTGATCGGTCCCAGGGGGCTTACCAAAGTGGTGGCTTCGTTGAGGGTGATCGCACCGGAACTTCCCTTCGAAGTGAAATGCATTGAGATTACAGAAAATGCCCAGACTTTTTCTTTTGAA
>ERZ772892.2847-NODE-2847-length-13686-cov-3.530629_pt1 | contig 13686 bp, 9 predicted proteins | sample MGYA00512126_ERZ772892 | MGnify/ENA primary metagenome ERZ772892 (study PRJEB29015, sample SAMEA2737697) | human gut metagenome | biome: human gut; feature: human-associated habitat; material: faeces | place: China | collected 2012 ... | reverse complement strand
CGCCAGGATCGCCGTATCCAGGACCGGAGCCGGCTGGATCTGCGGCCGGGAGCCGTTGGACGCGGGAGCCGGCAGGACAGGAAAATAGATCCTCTTTGCCAGGGCAGCCAGAGGAAGGAGCGGCAGATAAATGGAAAGAAGAAGGCGGGAGGGATGCATTCCGGCCTCAAAAAGCGGGCAGACAAAGCCCAGCAGGAACATGGGGCTTGGATGATTGCATATGGCCATGAGGAAGCGGCCCTCCTGGACGGAAAGCTTCCCCTCCCGGACAAAATCCCCGCAGGTCTTTGCCCCCATGGGGCAGCCGCAGAGGAGACCGGAAATGAGGGTGTAGCAGCCGTTTTCTGAAAGGGGAAGCCAGGGACCTAAGAAAGCCCGGACGGGCTTCATCAGCAGAGAGACGCCGCCGGAGGATACGATGAGGCTGGAGAGCACCATAAAGGGGAACAGGGACGGGACCACAGACGTATACCATAAAAGAAGGCCATACCTGGCCCCCTCGGCCGCAAAGCGGGGATAAAGCAGAAGAAACACCATGAGAATGGCAAGACCGACGGATTTTTTCATAAACACCCGAATACCTTTTGTTGATACAGCTTATGAAAAGGGGCTTCCCCATATGAAACTTCTGGTCCTGGTGCTGCTCATTCTGTATGATTCCATGCTGATCTTTCAGCTGGAGCATGGCGGGCGAGCGCCCGATGAGGTTTTCGACGCCGGAAAGGGAGTCCCCGAGGGAAGAGACGCGATCCGCCATGCGCGGCAGGGACTCGAAGGTGAAGACCGTGGCAAAATGGTAGTCCGACGGCGCGAGCGGGGTCATCTGGCCCATGAGCGTGTGCTTGCGGCTCCGGGCGGTGACCACGAATTCCTCGAGATCCGAAAAGGATTCCCCGGTCCGTTTGAACTGCACGTCCGTGGGCAGGCCGTCGTCCTTGAGCCCGAGATCACGGCGGGCGATGTCGTTCAGATAGGAAATGCCGCCCTTGGCGTTGAAGATGACGATGCCCCGGCTGTTGATTTCGAGAATCCGCAGCATGATGTCGAGGAATGACCGGGCGCGGAGCAGGTCGGCGTGGTCGTGGAGCTTGTGCAGGATGAATTCCGCGCAGCGCTCGATGAACTGGACGTACACGTCCTTGTGCCCGAGGACACGGGCGCGGTCCTCGTCGGTGGAGCAGACGAGCCCGATGACGCCGAGCACGTCGCTGCCGTCGATGATGGGCGTGCTGATGGAAAGGGTTTCGCGGCAGAGGTCGCGCCCCGGGCAGCGGGTGCAGATGAAATGCTCGCGGGGCGTCTCCATGACGAACGAGCGCCGGATGCGCATGACGTGGCGGTAGGTTTCGCCCTCGGCGCGGATGTTTTCCCCGACCCCGGAGGCATAGAGGCCCGTCCCGGCGAGGCGGTTCAGGCCCGCGTCCACGACTTCCACGTCCACGCCGACCACGCGGGCGATGAGTTCCGCATAGTCGGCCACCGTATCCCGGATGTCCAGCAGCATGGGCATTTAGGCTATCCAGATGACGTTGGCCTGACGCCCGCAGATCCCGTCCCGGCGGTAGGAGAAGAAGCTGTCCGGCATGGACGCCGTGCACAGATCGAGGCCGAAGATGCCTTCGTCCGGCAGGCCCGCCTCCAGCAGCTGATCGCGGGTCAGCCGCCAGAGGTTCATGGTCTTGTCGCGGGCGTTGAACCAGTTGGCGAAATCGGGGCCCCATTCCTTGCCGTAATTGACGAATTCCGAGCGCTGCGGCCCGAGGCTCGGGCCGCGCACGGCGAGCAGATCGCGGGCGTCGAGGCCGTAGCGCCCGCAGAAGGCCGCGATGCCGGACTGGAGGAAACGCAGGCGGTTGCCGCGCCAGCCGATGTGGAAGGCCGCGATGTGCCGCCCTCCCTTGTGCGCGACGAGGACGGGCTGGCAGTCGGCGGTCTTGATGATCAGGCCGATGCCGGGTTTGTCCGTGGCAAGGCCGTCCCCTTTGGGAAAGGCGGGCGGCTCCACGAACCGCTCCAGCGGCGAGGCCGGGGGATCGAAAACGAGCGTGTCGCCGTGGATCTGATCGAGTTCGGCGATTTCGGCAAGCTCAAGAGATGCGGCGAGATCCAGCCGGTTGGCCGAGACGCGCAAGGGATCGTCCCCTACCGAATAGGCGATGTTCCCGCCTCCATAGGGCCCTTCCGAAACGCCCCAGTCGCGGGTCTGGAAGGCGCAGCGGACGCCCGGGGCGCCGGGAAAGGCGAAGGGGATGAAGCTCAGAGCCATATGAGTTCCTTTTCGGTAGCGTAGCCGTGCATGGGAATGTCCAGAGGCCCGGCGGGAAATGCGGCGAGCTGGAGGGAGTGGACCAGCGCGAGCCGCTTCGCGCCGCCCCAGCCGGGCCGGGCGAGCAGGCGGTCGTAGAAGCCCTTGCCGTACCCGAGGCGCGCCCCGGCGGGGCTGATGCCCACGGCGGGGACCAGAATCAGATCCGGCAGCCGGAGAGACGCATCCGTCCCGGAAGGCGGGACGAAGGTTCCGGCGGCGTCCTGCCCCCATCCCGTGCGGGGCAGGGGTACGCACGCGGGGCCGGGCTCGGAGAGGCCGAAGGCGCCGGGCGCCAGTTCATCATAGCCCCGGCACAGGACGAATTCCATGATTCCTTCGCCCGCGCTCGGCGGGAGGCAGCGGGGCAGGAGCACCTGTTTGCCTTCGGCCCACGCGCGTCTGATAATTTCATCGGTGGAGATTTCGTTCCGCACGGCGATATACATGGCGACAGTACGGGCGTCGCGCCACTCGGGGATGGCGAGGACACGCCGCTGGACGGCGGCGGAATGGCGTTCCCACTCGGCGGGGTCAAGGGCTTTACGGGCGCGTATCAGCTCGGAACGCAAGACATTTCTGTCCGGTACGGCGAGGCCGGAGGGCGTACCCGTCGCGGAAGGGGAGGTCGGGGGAAGGGACATGGCGCACCTTTGTCAAACCTGAAACAATAGGTTAGGGTACGAAAGATCAGTGAAGCGGAATCCCTTGCAGGGAAAGGCAAGCCGGTATACCCTGCAACCCCAACAGTACAAGGAAGTTGCCGACATGCCAAGCGCCCAGCCTCTTTCGTCCTTTGCGGTCCCCGCTTCCGGAACTTCCGGTGCGGCGGCCCCGTCCTCCGGGGTCCGCACATGGATCGTCATGGGCGATCTTCACGACAAGGCAGCCCGGCTTGGCGAAATCCAGGGGCTGGAAGAGGCCGACGGCATCATCGTCACCGGCGATCTGACCGTCACCGGCGGCGCGGCGCAGGCCCGTAATGTGCTTGAGAAGCTCACCCGCTATAATCCCGTCATTTACGCGCAGATCGGCAACATGGATCGCGCCGAAGTCACGGACTGGCTTGCCAAGCAGGGATGGAATACCCATTTATGCGTACGTGAGCTGGCTCCCGGCGTCGCGCTCATGGGGCTTGGCGGCTCCACGTTCACGCCGTTCGGTACGCCGAGCGAATTTCCCGAGTCCCGCTTTGCGGACTGGCTCGAACACATGTGGAGGGAGGCTCGGACGTATCGTCATGTGGTGCTTTCCGTGCATACGCCTCCGCATGACACGCTGTGCGACATCGTCGGGGACGGAATCCACGTTGGTTCCTCCGCCGTACGTGACTTCATTCTGGACGCGCAGCCTGATGTGTGCCTGTGCGGACACATCCATGAATCCCGCGCCGTGGATCGCCTCGGACGCACCGTGCTGGTCAATCCCGGCGCGTTTGCGACGGGCGGCTATGCCGTCCTGCGGCTTGCGGGGGACGACCTGTCGGTGACGCTTCACATGCTGGACTGACCGGTTCGCCCGGATCGTCGCTTCCCCGCCCGGACCGCTGGCCTGTCCGTGCGCAGGGGCATTTGTCACCGCCGGAAAAATTTTTTGGAAACCCGCGTCTTGCGGCCTTGCCCGCCCTCCGTATTCTCCGGAAAGGCTTTCTCCCGGCGAGGCCCGTATGCATGGGGCTCCTTCGGAGACGCCGAGCGAACGGCGCGTCCGAGCCCGCGATTTTTGCGGCCGCCCGCGCCAGCCGGACGGCACCCCGATACTTTTTTGTTTTTTTGAGGAAACATATGACCGATTCTGAAAAGATCGCAGCCCCGGCGGAACAGCCGGCTGCGTCCGAAAAGCCCATGTCCGCCGCTGCGGATGCCGTTGAAACCCCTTCCGAGCCCGCTCCCGAAAAGAAGCCCCGCCGCCCGCGCCGCAAGAAGCCTGCCGTGGAGCAGGCCACGCTGGAACTTTCCGCTCCGGAGAACGCCGTGCCGGCGCAACCCGTGGAGGAACAGTCCGTGTCGGCCCCGCCCGCGCCCGAGGCTCCCGCACGGAAACGCCCCGCGCCGAAGCAGTCTGCGGCGAAAACAGCCCGGAAACAGTCCGAGCAGCCGAAACAGCCTGTTGAGGCGCCTGTGGAGCCGAAGCAGCCTGAACAGCCCGTGTTGACCGAACATCCCGTTCAGATTCCCGCCGTCGCCGCTTCCGTTCTGCCCGCCGAGGCGGTTGCGTCCGCCGTTCCCGCCGTGTCCGAACCCGCCGCCGTCCCTGCCGTCGCCTCGCCGGAGGAATCCGCTGCCGCCGATGCTTCCGAAACCGCCGAAGGCGATGCCGCCGCACCCGCGAAGCGCCGCCGTTCCCGCCGCAGCGGTCGGGGCCGCCGCCGTCCCGCCGAAGGCGATGCCGCCGTTGACGCAGCCGCGCCGGAAGCGGGTGAAACGCCCATTCTTGATGAGCCCGTAGCCGCCGACGCTCCGGCTGAGGCCTTTGCCGAATCCGCGCCCGCCGTCGAAGATGAGCCCGCAGGGGCTGAATCCGGGCAGGAATCCGCCGCCACGGGCGAAGAGGCTCCCCGCAAACCCCGCTCCCGTTCCCGCCGCCGCAAACCCGCGCGTCCCGCCGCCGAACAGGCTGAGGAGACGCTGAAGGACCAGCAGGCCGCCGTGCCCGAGGATGAGGTGTTCGTTTTTGATGACGACGACGGACCCGCTGCCGCTCCCGCCGAAGCCGAGGGTGAGGAGGCGCGCGCGCCTCGCGTGCCGCGCAAGCCGCGCCGCCGCCGGAACAAGAAGGCCTCGGCTGCCGCCGCGCTGCAGGAAGCCGAGGGCGAGTCCGCCGAGGAAGGCGAAGAGGAACAGGACGCCAAGAAGGGCCGCAAGTCCGCCAAGGCCGCCGCGTCCGGCGTGGACCGCAAGATGCTGGTCAGCGTCCTGCCCGGCGATATGGTCGAGGTGGTGCTCACCGAAGACGGCTCCGTGCGCGAGTACTACGTGGAGATGACCCATCAGGCCAAGATCCGGGGCAACATCTACAAAGGCGTCATCAACAATATCGACACCAACTTGCAAGCCGCCTTCGTCAATTACGGGAACGTGAAGAACGGGTTCCTGCAGATCGACGAAGTGCACCCCGAATATTACCTCCAGCCCCACGAACCCACCAAGGGCCGCAAATATCCGCCCATCCAGAAAGTGCTCAAGCCCGGGCAGGAAGTCCTCGTGCAGGTCGTGAAGGAGCCCAACGGCTCCAAAGGCGCGTTCCTGACCACATGGCTGTCGCTCGCCGGGCGTTTCCTCGTGCTGACGCCGGGGCAGGAGCAGATCGGCATTTCCCGCAAGGTGGAGGACGGCGAGGAGCGCAACCGTTTGCGCGAGCTCATCCGGGGCCTTGAGCCCGGCGAAGGGCTTGGGGCCATCGTCCGCACCGTGAGCGCGGGCACGAGCAAGACCACGCTCCAGAAGGACCTCTCTTTCCTCAAGCGCGTCTGGAAGGATATCCGCAAGCGCGCCACCACGGAAAAGGTCCCCTCCCTGATCTATCAGGAACCGGGCCTCGCCAGCCGGAGCGTTCGCGACTATCTGTCCGACGACGTGTCCGAAGTCTGGGTGGACAACGCGGAAACCGCCGAAGCCATCCGGGAGATGGCTTCCCTGCTGTTCCCGCGCAAGGGCGACCTCGTGCATCTCTATGAGAAGCATGACAAGACCCTTTGGGAACACTTCGGCCTTCTCAACCAGATCGAGCAGGTACATTCCCGCGAAGTGCTCATGCCGTCCGGCGGGCGTCTGGTGTTCGACCAGACCGAGGCGCTTATGGCCATCGACATCAACTCCGGCAAGATCGGCGGCAAGACGAATTTTGAGGCTATGGCCTTCCGTACGAATATGGAAGCGGCGACGGCCATCGCCCGCCAGCTTCGCCTGCGCGACATCGGCGGGCAGATCGTCATCGACTTCATTGAAATGCGCGATCCCGAGCATTGCCGTGAGGTTGAAAAAGAACTCCGCAACGCCATGAAGGGCGATCGCGCCCGTCACGACATCGGCAAGATGAGTTCTTTTGGCCTGCTCCAGATCGTACGCCAGCGGACCGGCTCCTCGGCAATCTCTATCAGCATGGAGACCTGTCCGCACTGCAAGGGGACGGGCCAGCGCCGCAATATGGAGTGGCAGTCCGTACAGACGCTTCGCGACCTGCACCGCGCCATGCGCAGCGCTGCGGCGGCGGGGCAGGCCGAGTACGCCCACAGCGTGGACGCCGAGCTCGGGCTGTATCTTCTGAATCACAAGCGCGAACGGCTCTCGCTCATGGAAAAGGAATTCCATATCCGTCTGGATATCCGCATCGAGGGCATTTCTTCCGCGCCGGCAGCCTCAGCACAGCAGCAGGGCCATCAACACAACGGGCAGAACAATGGCAGGTAACGGCAAGAAAGTGCTCCTGCACGTCTGTTGCGGGCCGTGCAGCATCATGTGCATCCAGTCGTTGCGCGACGAGGGCTATGACGTCACGGGATACTTCGCCAATCCGAACATCCATCCCGTCTCCGAATATTTTCGGCGGCGGGAGGCGATGGAACAGGTGGCGGAACAGATGGATCTGCCCATGTTGTGGCAGGACGATGTGTATGATCTGCCCGGCTGGCTCAAGATGGTGCACGATTTGGGTATCGCGGACAATCAAGGGTATGCCCGCTGCGGCTACTGCTACGAGAGCCGTCTTGCCCTGACCTGCGCCATCGCCTCGGAGAACGGTTTTGACTGCTTTACTACAAGCCTGCTCTATTCCCGGCACCAGCAGCACGACGCCATCCGGGGAATCGGAACCCGCGTAGCGGCTTCCGGTGACTACAGGAGCGACGCCGGATTCGGTTCCGAGTTCCTGTACCGGGACTTCCGCCCCTTGTGGCAGGCCGGGATCGACCGCTCCAAGGAAATGGGCCTGTACCGCCAGAACTACTGTGCGTGTATTTTCAGCGAATACGAGCGGTTTGAGAAGAAGCTGAGGAAGCTAAGCGCGGAATGAGTGCTATGGTCAAGGTTTCCGTTATAATCCCCGTATATAATGTAGCTCCGTATCTTGGCGAATGCTTGGATTCTGTCCTCCAACAGTCTCTAAAAGATATAGAAATTGTTTGTGTGGATGATTGTTCTACGGATAATAGCTCGTTTCTTTTAAAAAAATATGCTGAATCAGATATTCGAATCCGATTATTTTACAATGAAAGAAACAGAGATTTATCCTTTACCCGTAATAGGGGATTAAAAGAATCCTGCGGAGAGTATGTTTTCTTTTTAGACTCTGATGATGCTTTATACGATAACGAAGTTTTGAAAGAACTTTATATTATTGCTGAACAAGATGATGCTGAATTGGTTTCGGGAAGGACTGTGAATTGGTTTCCTGACGAATCAGGAAAAGAGTACGTAGTCAATACAGCGGTATACCCCGACCAGGATATTAGAGGGAAATCTCTCTCAAGATGTGGTCTTTTTTCAAATAATGTTATTGCGTGCAATAAGCTATTACGGCGTTCTTTTCTTGTGGAGCATGCTATATTTTTTGATGAGACATTGCTTAAGTTTGAGGACAATGATTTTTCGTGCCGTGTGGCCGTACATGCGAAGACGATTTCGTATCTTGCCGTCAATACCTACAAGTACCGCCAGAGAAAAGGAAATGACAAATCCAAGATGTATATGAAAGGGCGTGAGGACGCCTTTTGGAAATGCCACGCAGCGAAGAACATGGCTTCAGCCGTGCGCACTGCCGAACCGATGATTCAGAGAATTTATGCGGACAATATCGGAGATATGTTGCGGGGTGCGTATAGGGACTTTCTCAGATATGGCAGAGCTGATGAATGTTCTGAATATATGGTTGCCTTAGATGGTGTTTTCGCGGCCTTGCCGGAAGACGTTTTGGAGAACCTCACTATGGATCTTCAGCTTGTTTCTGCTCCATTGAAGCAGGAAAAATATGCCGATGCATGGACAATGCTCTATATGTATAAGAAAATGAGAGTACTCTATTATGTTCGGTATGTTGTTCCAGTGATGAAGCATCTGGTTAAAGGATTTCTGCGGTAATACTTTTTTAGGATTTCAATAAAAAGAGGCCATCCTAGGATGGCCTCTTTTTATTGATAACATAGGAATGTATTTGGCTCTAATCCGCCAGAATCGTCTCGTTCTTCAGTTCGATCTTGGCATTGGAACGGAGCAGGCTGAGGAAGCCGCGGAACATCTGCTCACGCTTGGCGTTGAGCACGGCGTCGGTGATCTGCGGAGCGGCGGTCTTCCAGTCTTCGTCGCTCGGCGTCACGACTTCGGCCACGCGGGCGATGACCGCGCCGCCGTCGAGCGTGTAGGCCACGGGGAACCATTCGTTCACCTTGGCGGCGAAGGCGGCTTTGGCCAGTTCGGCGTTCATGCCCAGCTCGCCCATGTAGCCCTGACGGCCGACCGGTTCGGTCTTCTTGAGCTTGCCCTGAAGTTCCTTGGGCAGATCGGCGGTAAAGGTCTTGCGTTCGGCATTGGCGGCCTCGAAGGCGAGCGTGCGGGCCTTGTCCTGCTGGAGGCGGGCCTTGATGTCGTCCTTCACGGCGTCAAGCGGCTTCACGGTCTGAGGCTTGGATTCGTTCACCTTGGCGATGACATAGCCGGTCTTGGTCACGAAAGGCGTGTCCAGCACGGTGCCGGTCTTGGCGGCCAGCAGCGCGGGCAGGTTTTCAGGCTTGATGCCCATCTTTTCGGTCAATTCGGTCGTGTTGACGAGGCCGGTTTCCTGCGGGGCCAGCTTGAGCGGTTCCCCGGCTTCCTTCAGCGACTTGCCGCCGATGACCGCGAGCTGAACCTGTTCCAGCGCTTCCTGTACCTTGCCGGAGGCTTCATCCTGCGCCAGACGGGTGCGGATCTGATCCTTCACTTCATCCAACGGCTTCTGCCCGGCGGCCTTCTTTTCTTCAAGCTGGATGAGGTGCCAGCCGAACTGCGTCTTGACGGGCTCGGAAAGCTCGCCGGGGTTGAGGGCGAAAGAAGCCTTGTCGAACTCGGGAACCATCTGCCCGTGCGCGAACCAGCCGAGTTCGCCGCCCTGCGGGCCGCTGCCCGGATCTTCGGAGACTTCCTTGGCGACCTCGCCGAAGTCTTCGCCGGCCTTGATGCGCTTGGCGATTTCTTCGATCTTGGCCTTCGCCTTGTCCTGATCCTCGGCGGAAGCCTTGGCGTCGCTCAGGATGAGGATGTGGCGGGCGCGCACCATTTCGGGGGTGGCAAACTGGGCGGCGTTCTTTTCATAGTACTCGGATACGGCGGCGTCGCTGATGTTCTGGGCGGCGGCCAGCGCTTCCGCGCCGATGAGCAGGTATTCCACGTCGGCCTGCGGGGGCACGGTGAAGGATGCCTGATTGGCTTCGTAATAGTCCTTGATCTGCGCGTCGTCGACGGTAACCTTGGAGGTATAGTCTTCCAGCGGGTAGAAAACATACTCCAGAATGCGGCGTTCGCCTTCATAGCGGAAGAGATCGCGCACTTCGGCTTCGGGAACGAAGGCCCCGGCGGTGACGTCCGCGCGGAGCTTGTTCATCAGCATGTTGTTGCGGAGCTCGGCTTCGAAGTTGCCGGGGGTGTTGCGCTGGGCCTTGATCACGCGGACATAGGCGTCGGGATCGAACTTGCCTTCGGCGTTGTGGAAGGCGGGGAAGCTTTCGATGAGCTTGCGCAGCTCCACGGGCGTCACGACGATGCCGACGCGCTTGGCTTCCTGCATGATGAGGTTTTCAAGAATGAGGTTCTGGATGAGCTGCTGCTTGAGCTGCATCGCCTTGAGGCCGGCCGCATCGAGATCGGGATACTGGGCGCGCACCTGCTGCTCAAGCTGTTCGTATTTCCGCTGGAACTCCTGAATGGTGATGGGTTCCCCGTTCACGGTGAGGATGACCGTGGAAGGGCCGCCCGTCAGGCCGCCGACGCCCCAGAAGACGAAGACCAGAATGATGATGCCAAAGGCGATTTTGACGCCCCACGATTGGGCGTTGGCTCGAATGAGATCCAGCATGACAGCTCCAGTTCAAAGGTTACGGGCCCCGGGAAGCCGTACGGCGCCCCGCACGGCTTCCCGGGATCCGGCTTACATTTTTTCTTTTACGGCGTTCAACAGGCCGCCGGACCGGATGATGTCCAGTTCGGTCGCCGAGAGATCATTCCTTACAGGAAGAACGCCCACGCCCGCAATCTCAATGTTCGTCACGCCGCCGGGCGTGATTTCCGTGAGCGGGATGCGGATATCCGCACCTTGAGCGACCTTAGCATAATCTTCCCTGTTCACGAAGACCAGAGGCAGAATGCCGAAATTCACGAGATTGGCGCGGTGGATGCGGGCCATCGACAGGGCTATGACGGCTCTGATGCCGAGATGGCGCGGGGCCAGCGCCGCGTGTTCGCGGCTGGAGCCCTGACCATAGTTTTCGCCAGCCACGATGACGCCGTTGCCTCCCGCTTCGGAGACGGCGCGGGCGCGCTTCACGAAATCGGGGTCCACGCGCACGAACACGTGCTCGGAAATAGCCGGGATATTGGAGCGCAGGGCGAGGATTTCCGCGCCCGCGGGCATGATGTGGTCGGTGGTGATGTTGTCGCCGAGGCGGATCACGACGTTGGCTTCGAGCACGTCTCCGGACGCGTCGAGGCGGGGGAATTTCTCCAGCACCACGATGTTCGGGCCGCGCAGGACTTCGACGCCGTCACCGTTTTCCGGCGGGAACACGAACAGGTGCCGGATGGACGGCGGATCGGCGGGCAGTTCCGGCTTGGCGGGCGGGGTCCCCCATGTGGCGGGATCGGTGAACTTGCCGTTCAGGGCGGCTTGGGCGGCGGTCAGAGGGCTGACCAGATAGACCTTGGCGTCCTTGGTGCCGCTGCGCCCCTCGAAGTTGCGGTTGAAGGTACGGGCGCTTACGCCGGAGGTGACGGGTGCGCCGCCGGAACCGATGCACGGGCCGCAGGAACATTCGAGCAGGCGCGCGCCGGAGCCGATGAGCGGCTCAAGGAGCCCTTCCTGCGCCAGCATGGTGAGCACCTGCTTGGAGCCGGGGGAAATCATGGCGTCGGTGCCGGGATTGATGCGGTGCCCGTCGAGGATCTGCGCGACCAGCTTGAGGTCCGCGTAGGAGGAGTTCGTACAGGAACCGATGCAGACCTGCTCGACGGGCAGGCCGTCGAGTTCGGCCACGGGCACCACGCGGTCGGGCATGTGCGGCTGCGCGGCCAGCGGGACCAGCGCGGAAAGATCGATGGCTTCCTCTTCATCATACGCGGCATCGGCGTCAGGGCCGAGTTCCCGCCAATCGGCTTCGCGGCCCATGGCCTTGAGGAAGGCGCGGGTCACGCCGTCGGAGGGGAAGAGGGTGCCCGTGGCGCCGAGTTCCGCGCCCATGTTGGCGATGGTGGCGCGTTCCGGCACGGAGAGGGTGGCGACGCCGGGCCCGGCGTATTCGAACACGCGGCCCACGCCGCCCTTGACGGTGCGGCGGCGGAGCAGTTCGAGGATGACGTCCTTGGCGGAGGCCCATCCGGTGAGCGCCCCGGTCAGGAAGACGCGCACGACCTTGGGCATGGGGATATAGTAGGGCTCGCCCGCCATCGCCAGCGCGACGGAAAGCCCGCCCGCGCCCATGGCGAGCGAGCAGATGCCGCCCGCGGTGGGGGTGTGGCTGTCGGAGCCCACGAGGGTCGCGCCGGGCTTGGCGAAGTTTTCGAGGTGGAGCTGGTGGCAGATGCCGGTGCCGGGCCCGGAGTACACGCCGCCGAATTTGGCCGCCACGGTGCGCAGGAAGCGGTGGTCGTCAGGGTTGCGGAAGTTCATCTGGAGCGTGTTGTGGTCCACGTAGCTCAGGGAAATATCGGTCTTGACCCGGGGGATGCCCAAGGCTTCGAACTGGAGCCACGCCATGGTCCCGGTGGCGTCTTGGGTCAGGGTCTGGTCGATGCGCAGACCGATTTCGCTTCCGGGCGTCATGGTGCCGGAAACAAGGTGACTGCCGATGATTTTCTGTGTGAGGTTCATATGCTTCCCTTTTGTCTGGACTGCGTTGAAGCCGAGGGGCGCACCCCAACCGGGCCGGCTGGCGCGAAAGGAGATAATCTACGCGGATAGCTGAACAAAGGCAAGCAGTTGCCTTTTTGTCATTTTGCAACCCAGCGCCGATGATGGCTTTTGGAAGGAGGAACCTGTTTTTTCAGGGCACGGGTGTGTGTCGCCGAGTATGCGTGTTATTTTTTTTAAAAAAGTACGAACAGTGTCGGAATTGTTGGGTAAATGATTATAACATGCGGAAATAAAATAAAAATTGAATTGACGGAAAATCATTTTTCCGGGTAATACATTTTTGAAAAAGATAACACAATATTGTGCCGTGTTATTCAAAACAAGGAGTTCGCCATGCTTTTCAAAGTGTTGCTTGCGGGGATGTGTTCACTCTGCCTCGTTGGGACCGCCACTCTTGCCTCCGCGCATGAATTCATCGTCAAACCCGACAAAACACAGGCCGCCAAGGGCGAAAGCGTGGGCGTGCAGGCGCAGGCGGCGCACGTATTCATGATCAGCGAAGAGGCCGAGCCGGTGGAGACCGTGGTGGTCGAACTCATTCAGGGCAACGCCAAGGAGCCCGTGAAGCTTGCCGAAGACGCCAAGGCGAAGGCGCTTGTGGGCAAGGCGGCCCTCCCTGCGGACGGCCCCGCCATAATCGTCGGGCATCGTCTGCCGCAGACCTGGAGCGACACGACCGAAGGCGTGCTGGAGGGCGGCCGCAAGGATCTCGAAGCCAAGGGCAAGAAGGTCCTCAAGGTCGGCAAGTATGAGAAGTTCGCCAAGACCATGCTCAATCCCGCCGCGAATGACGGATTGTACAAGAAGGTTTTGGGGCACGATCTTGAGATCGTGCTGTTGACGAATCCCGCCGACATCAAGGCCGGTGACGACATCAAGGCGGAAGTGCTGCTGAACGGCAAGCCGGTAAAGGCCCCGCTTGGCCTGACCTACGACGGGTACAGCGCCGAGCAGGATGCCTACATGGCCAAGGCTGAAACCGGCGCGGACGGCATGGCGTCGTTCAAGGTGACCAAGCCCGGCCTGTGGATGCTGCGTACCGAAGTTACCGAAAAGCTCACCGACGGCAGCGCCGACAAGCGCAACATGCGCGCTACCTGTGTTTTCCCGGTGATGAAGTAGGGAGCAGGGAAAAGAAAGGCTGGGGAGGGATGAGGGAACCTTTCTGAAGAAAGGGGAGCACCCCCACGGTTCCCTCGCCCCTCCCCAAACCCCTCCTTTCCCCCTCCAAAAATTTCCATAAGGGCCGATAGAGGGTGGGGCGGCATGGAAATTTTCCGTTGGGAATA
>ERZ772892.2828-NODE-2828-length-13777-cov-2.503498_pt1 | contig 13777 bp, 8 predicted proteins | sample MGYA00512126_ERZ772892 | MGnify/ENA primary metagenome ERZ772892 (study PRJEB29015, sample SAMEA2737697) | human gut metagenome | biome: human gut; feature: human-associated habitat; material: faeces | place: China | collected 2012 ... | reverse complement strand
ATGTCGCTTTCTGTAAACCGGATATAGTGAATGGAGCTATACAGTTCGATGGTATTTTCAATTTTCAAAATCAATCGGATTATTTGGTGAATGTGTTGACTTCTTCATACGAAAAAGATATGTCTATATGGGCTTTGGGAGAAAGCGGTTTGTGTCATTTCAGTATGGGGAATAATCAATTCGTTATGTTGAAGGAACCGTTTTTGCCCAATGTATCGAATGTGGCAGACCCGTGGAATCTCGTTATTAACGATCATAAACTTTATGTAAGTAATTCGGGTCCCCGTAGAGGAACCGAAGATCAGTACGTGCAAACAAAAATAAGCGTATTGGATCAGGGAAACTGGTCTGTAATCGATGTGGGAGAAGTGCCGTTGGAAAATGGTAAAACAGGAAATAGAATATATTCGAGTTATAATATGGCATTCGATACCGATGATTCCAACACCTTTTATATAGGAACTTGGTTCGAAGGCATATATAAGATTTCGGGGACAGAATGTGTAGGACATTATACGTCGTTGAATTCGCCGCTTTCTAAGGGTTGGGCTATGGCTGTGCCTAATATTGTTTTTGATAGAGATGGTAATCTTTGGATAGCACATGCGGGCGATGTGGGCGTAAGTATGTTGCCTAAGGCCAAGCAATCTATCGATACAGATGAATTGAAAGCGAGCGATTGGTATCAATTCGGTTATTCGGAAATAAAGAATAATAAATATGCCAAATTGCTTATACCGAATCATTCTACGGCAAAATGGGTCGTTTATGGGGATTGGCCCGGTTCTATATTCGCTTTTGACGATAAGGGCACGTATAATACGATAGCCGATGACAGAACGAAAAATATAGTTTCGTTTATGGATCAGGATAATAAAACGTTTACTCCGAATTATTACACCTGCATAGAAGAGGATAACAACGGTCAGATATGGATAGGAACTTCGTCTGGGCCTATCGTGATTACGAATCCAGACCATGTTTTTAGCGACAGTTTCCGTTGTACTCGAATAAAAATAGCCCGTAACGACGGGACGGATAATGCCGATTATTTATTACAGAATATCAATATTACCGACATATTCGTAGATGGCGCCAATCGTAAGTGGATAGGAACCCGAGAATCGGGATTGTATTTGGTAAGTGCCGACGGGTCGGAGATTTTGAACCACTTTACGGCAGAGAACAGTAAACTGCCTTCGAATCATGTAACCGAAGTAATCGTCGATCCGGTAACGGGTGTGGCTTATATAGGAACGACCAGCGGCTTGGCTGCTTATCGGTCCGATGCTGTACAATCGTCCGACGATTATAGTAATGTATACGCTTTTCCCAATCCGGTGAGACCCGATTATGAAGGTTGGATATCGGTGACAGGATTGATGGAGAATAGTTTGGTGAAGATTACCGATACGGCGGGTAACTTGTTTTTTCAAGGCTATTCCAATGGCGGACAAATATCGTGGGACGGCAGGGATCGTAGCGGTAATCGGGTGAAAACCGGCGTGTATCTTGTTTTCGCGTCTTCCGGTGGTTCGTCGAAACAATCGGGAGTAGTTACTAAAATTTTAGTTGTCAATTAATTAAAGTATATGCATCCTCTTCGATTATTCGAATATTGCCCTCGTTGCGGTTCTCATCGTTTCCAAGAGAACGATGCTTCTTCCAAACGTTGCGAGGATTGTGGCTTTGTGTATTATCTTAATCCAAAAGCATCGGTAGCGGCATTCGTTATGGATAGGCAATCGAGAATTTTAGTTTGTCGCAGGGCGTTCGATCCGTCCAAAGGCATGCTGGATTTACCGGGTGGGTTTACAGAATGTGGAGAAACGGTAGAGGAGGCTGTTGTTCGGGAATTGTCGGAAGAGATAGGTTGGAAACCGAAACAGATGAAGTATTTGTGTTCTTTCCCGAATATCTATCGTTATTCAGGTTTCGACGTACACACGATGGATTTGTTTTTTCTCTGCCGAAGCGATGAAGATATGAGCGATTTGAAAGCGCATGACGATGTTGCCGAATGTTTCTGGTTGCGGCGGGAAGAAGTCGAACCCGAAAAATTTGCTTTTCAATCTATTCGTAAGGCTGTCGACAGATTATTGAAAGACGATAAATATTGGGTTAAGGATTAAAAAAGATTGGGAAACCACTCTTTCAGATAGTTGATACCGATTACCACCAAGTAGTATCGGGAGAATTTTCCTACCATCATGGAGAGTAACGTGCCGAGAGGATTGGCTCTGAGTAGTCCGAGAGCCACGATCATGATGTCGCCGATAACCGGAATAAAGACGAAGCATCCGAAAAGAGAGCCTTTCCCTTTCAGAAAGCGTTGCATTTTCGAGAGTTTTTCTTCCGGTATTTTCAGATAGGTGTGTATCCACTCTGTTTTTCCCAAGTAGCCTATATAGTAACAAGTGACACCTCCCAACCAGTTTCCCAAAGTGGCAGAGAATACACAGCCCCAAGAATCGTATCCGGCTATTAAAAGAAGTCCCAGCACGGCTTCGGAACTGAAAGGAATTATGCTTCCGGCCAGAAACGCCGCTATGAAAAGACCGAAGTATCCCCACTCGCTCAGACCGGCAATAAATTCCATACGAACAATCCTGTGTAAAGGGTTAATATGAGATAGAACAACACTACTCCGTATTTTTTCGTATTGTTCGTGAAGAAAAATGCGGCTTGCATGGCAACTGCCATATTTAGGACAGGCAGATAGAGGGTATAGTTTCTATAATCTATAATCAGAAGTATGGCGGAGTAGACCGACAATAGGTTTATAAAGCCGTTATAAGCTCTTGTTTGGCGTTTTTCGTTAAATGTGGTATATAGTGTCGCTGTACCGGAGAAAAGTCCTAAAAGCGCAGTTAAAACGATTGTCCAGAATTGCGGGTCGTTAAAGGGGAGTGTTTCGGGTATATGAAACGTAAAATCGGGAATCAATGCAGACAATCCTGAGAAAGGCATGATTCCTATTCCGATCAATATCCAGAACGGGGTGGCGAATCCGATAAATGCTCCTAACAGGGATTTCAGTGTGAAATACCTTATTTGCGCGAATCCGATGATAAACAGGGGTATGTAATAAGCAAATTCGGGACAGAACAGGGTACATAGGGAAATGATTCCCATCATTAGAAATGCCGGTTGTGCCCTTTCTTGCTGATAAGCCGAGAAAAAAGAAAACAAAATCGTCGTTAGAACCACAGCCATTATGTTTCCGTTGCATAAGAGCGAAAGGGACGGGGAACAGACTTCCAACAACAGAAAAAATAGGAATGGAAGCAATGTGTGTTTCTGAATAAGAGAGAAAAGGTTGTTGATACGCAACAGCAGAATACCCCCGGATAGAATGAGAATGCTGTTGACCGAATGGTTCGATAGGGGGGAGGAAAGCCATCTTTCGGCACTCGGAAACAAGATTCCGGGACTCCCTTCGCAAGGGAGATATGTTGCGAACCGGCTTGTGAGATATACACCGGTCAGATAGAAAACAATCGATCCAACCAGTGTATATTTATTGTTTATGAATGATTTCAGATTCATTGTTTTACAAGTCGGCTCCTATGTCGGAACGGAAATATTTACCTTCGAAAGAGACGGCTTTGGCACTTTTGAAAGAGTTTGCCAAAGCCTCTTCTTTGGTCGCACCGTATGAGCTGAGGGCGATGACGCGTCCGCCGGAGGTTACGATTTTCCCGTTTTTGAATGTCGTTCCGGCATGGAACGGAATGCTGTCCGTCACTAAATCCAGTCCTGTGATTTCCTTGCCTTTTTCATAGGAACCGGGATAGCCACCCGATACCAGCATAACGGTTACGGCAGCCCGTGGGTCTTCTGTCAACTCTTTTTCCCGGAGCGTTCCTTGTGCCACGCCTTCAAGCAGGTCGACCAAGTCGGATTGAATGCGCAACATGACGACTTCGGTTTCGGGGTCTCCCATACGAACGTTGTATTCGATCACCATCGGTTCTCCTTGTACGTTGATCAATCCAAAGAATATGAAACCCTTGTACGTGATATTTTCTTTTTTCAAACCTTCGATGGTGGGTTTTACGATGCGCTCTTCCACTTTTTTCATGAACGTGGCATCGGCGAACGGTACGGGTGAAACGGCTCCCATGCCGCCGGTATTGAGTCCGGTATCGCCTTCTCCTATTCGTTTGTAATCTTTGGCAACGGGGAGTATGCGGTAATCTTTGCCGTCGGTGAGAACGAAGACAGAACATTCGATGCCCGATAGAAATTCCTCGATAACCACGGTTTTACTGGCATTCCCGAACATGCCGTTCAACATTTGTTTCAATTCGTCTTTCGCCTCTTGCAGGTCGTTTATGATAAGTACGCCCTTGCCCGCCGCCAATCCGTCGGCTTTAAGCACGTAAGGGGCTTTCAACGTTTCGAGAAAGGTATATCCCGCTTCCAGATTTTCCTGCGTGAAACTTTCATATCGGGCCGTGGGTATATTGTGACGCATCATGAATCCTTTGGCAAACTCCTTGCTGCCTTCCAAGCGGGCGCCTTCCTTCGACGGGCCTATAACAGGTATGTTTTTCAACTCCTCGCAAGATACGAAGTAGTCGTATATTCCTTTTACCAATGGGTCTTCGGGGCCCACAACGACCATATCGATATGTTTTTCCACTGCAAATTTCCCGATGGCATCGAAGTCGGTCGCCGGTATCGCCACGTTCGTACCTATGGCTGCGGTTCCGGCATTTCCCGGTGCGATATAGAGTTTGTCGGTTTTTGGACTTTGCTTTATCTTCCAAGCTAAGGCGCATTCGCGACCTCCCGATCCTAATAATAGAATATTCATTGTATGGAGTTTTTAGGTTTATTCTGGTTTGTCGGAGTCTTTTTTACGATTGTCGTCCGATGGTTTTATGGAGGGCTGCTTGAAGGTTACGAATTTCCGAAAAGCCGCTTCTCCGTGCAAGCGTTCCGATTTTTCGCCGTCGGGTTTGAACCGCTCCGGACGATCGAATGTTTTTTTCCCTATGGGTTTTCCCGGTTTGGAATCCCGGCGGAACGAAGGTTTCCCCGATCGGTCGAAACGCTCTGTTTTGTCGCTTCGTCGGTCGCTGTCGTATGTCCTTTTTCTATCGAAAGGAGCTTTGCCTCGCAGATTGGTTCGACGAGTTTGTCCCTCCCGTTTATCCAAGTTTTTGCCTTCTTCTTTGAATTCTTTGTATCGGCCGTCGAAAATCTCGTATTTCCGGTATTCGCACTCCAAAGCTCCGTTCATCAGGTCTATTTTTACCGAGGGTTTCAGCCCTATTTTATCGAAGCATTCTTTGTGGTAACTGATGATCCATGCATCGTACCCTTTGAAAACATGCTTTAAACGGTTGCCTATCGATTCGTACAGCCCGAACAAATCGCTCGATGAGATTCGTTCTCCGTAAGGGGGATTGGTTATAATGATCGATTTCTCAGCCGGCTGTTCGAATTGCTGGAACGGTTGCAACTTCAGGATAATGTCTTTTGATACCCCTGCTGCCTTCACGTTGTGCGTTGCGATTTCGTTAGCTTTGGGATTGTTGTCATAACCGTATATCTTGTGGGTAAATTCACGTTCCTGACTGTCGTCGTTGTAAATCGTATCGAATAAATCCTGGTCGAAATCATTCCACTTCTCAAAAGCAAATTCCTTACGGAATACTCCCGGAGCAATGTTACGTGCAATCAGTGCCGCCTCAATGGGGATGGTACCCGAACCACACATCGGATCAATCAAATCACATTCTCCTTTCCAGCCCGTCATGAGGATCATTCCGGCAGCCAGAACTTCGTTCAACGGAGCCTCTACCGCTTCCTGACGATAACCGCGGCGGTGTAGTGACTCACCCGATGAGTCGAGCGAAAGCGTACACGTGGTTTGTGCAATGTGTATATTCAGCAGTACATCCGGGCGGTTGATTCGTACGGACGGACGTTTGTTGAATTTCTCGCGGAAATAATCTACAATGGCATCTTTTACTTTATAAGATACAAACTTAGAGTGACGGAATTCTTCGCTGAACACAACGGCATCTACAGCAAATGTTTTCTCCACATCCAGGATGTTTTCCCAGCTGATAGCTTTGATTTGTTCATAGACTTCATCAGCATTTTTGGCAGTGAAGTTCTTGATCGGTTTCAGGATACGGATTGCTGTGCGCAAGCAGAAGTTTGCCTTGTACATCATTTCCTTGTCTCCACTGAAAGACACCATGCGTCGGCCTATTTCTATGTCGTTTGCCCCTAATGCAGTCAGTTCTTGTGCTAATACTTCTTCCAGACCTTGAAAGGTCTTGGCAATCATTTGAAAGGATTCCATCTGTTTATTATTGATTTTACGATTTACAATTTTATGGTTGAAGCTGCTGTAACTTCTTCTGTATCTATTGTTTCTATTGATGATTACTATTCTCTTAATATCCCTTTTACGGAACACTTGTACTTCTCGGATGTAACGCTTGTTTCTCTCTTCCGAAACACTTGTGTTGCTCAGCCGGAACGCTTGTGTCCCTCAACCGGGGCACTTGCTTGCTGACTGCCGGTTACTTTTTGGCTTTAGTCTGTACAATTCTTGCTCCGGCCGGAACGTCTTCCGTCACCCAGATATTACCACCTACCGTGGCCCCCTGTCCGATAGTGATACGTCCTAAAATGGTGGCATTGGAATAGACGATTACATTGTCTTCCAGTATCGGGTGGCGGGGGATACCCTTGATCGGTTTTCCGTCGGCATCCAGCGGGAAGCTTTTTGCTCCCAGGGTGACACCCTGATATAATTTGACATTGTTCCCGATGATGCTTGTAGCGCCGATCACGACACCCGTTCCGTGGTCTATGGTAAAGTGACTGCCTATCTTCGCTCCCGGATGGATATCGATACCCGTCTCGCTATGAGCCATTTCCGTGATCATGCGAGGAATCAGGGGAACACCCAGTTCCAGCAGTTCGTGCGCAATACGATAGTTGCTGATTGCCTTAATGGCGGGATAGCAGAAAATAACTTCACCGTAGCTCTTGGCGGCGGGGTCACCGTTGTAGGCGGCTTCTACGTCCGTAGCCAGTATTCTTCTCATGGCGGGTAGTTTGCTGATAAAGTTCGCAGCCAGTCGGGCGGCTTCTTCTCTTCTCGACTCCGAGCAGACATTGCAGTCTCCTTCAGCCGTACTGAAACATAGTCCGGCCAGGATTTGCTCTGTGAGCAAGTCAAATAACTTTTCGATATTTACACCGATGTGATAATTGATTGTCCGGCTGTTGATGGTGGAATTTCCGTAGTATCCGGGGAAGAGAATGGCACGTGAAAGCTCGATAATTTCATACAAAACTTTAGCAGAGGGCAATGGTTCGCCATCTTTATGTTGATGAAACAGCCCTTTGTAAGATTCGCTTTCCGATAGCTCATCGACTGCCTGTGTCAGAATGTGGGTAAAGTTCAATGGACTCATTAGGTCAGTTACTCATGTTTATATGGGGACAAAGGTATTAAAAAAAATAATAAATTTCGTTGAGATTCAATATAATTAATGTATTTTTGTGGCATTCAAAATTCAACACGGACAAAGGGGATGAATAAAGCGAAATCTACTATGAAGCTATTTGGGTTGATAGGGTTGTTGATATTGTGGAACTGCAGTTGCGTGGATAGGCACCGCAGTCACGCTTTGTGTGAACAGTCACTTATCGATTCTTTAGAAGTCCGTGCACAGGATTCTCTGTTTTCCAACTTACCTTATTCACGTTCTTTATTACGTAACGCAATGCGTCAGGCACAGGACTCGATGAGTTATTACCGCTTGATGGGATTGTATGGAAAGACTTTCTTCATCTCGTCCGATTTCGACTCTATCCTCTATTATAACCGCCCTGTAAAAGAGTATGATAAGCGTGCAACTGCCTGCCTGCGATGGAATGATGTACTTTCAGATGTGTATAACATTGAGGGAAATGTCTGGATGCAACTCAATCAGCCCGATTCGGCGGTTGCCTATTATGAGAAATCCTATACTTACCGTCTGAAAGGAGAGAAGGGACATCTTCTTTCAGATATCTGTATGAATCTGGCGGATGCCCATCTGCATCGTGGCGAACTGGCACATACCGCTTCCTATTACCGGAAAGCATTGTTTATCTGTGACTCCCTGCACCTGTCGGAACATTCCAAATTTCCGGTCTATTGCGGACTGGGACAGACTTACATGGACTTGCGTGATTTTGATTTGTCCAATCATTATTACGAACTGGCAGGACAGTTCTTTGATGAAATGACAGTCAGCGAAAAGTGGGTGTATCTTAATAATCGGGGAAATCATTACTATTATAAGAAAGATTATCAGGAAGCCCTGGTCTATATGCGGCAAGCAGCGGAGCTGATAGCGGATTACCCGCAAATGGTATTCGAAAGCAATCTTTCGAAAGTCAATCTGGGCGATCTTTATCTGCTGACGAACCGGCTGGATTCTGCCGAAAACAATCTGAATGAAGGCTACCGTTACTTTTCGGAGATAAAGAACAACTCCGCCATGCACTATATTGAAACCCTGATGATTGAGCTTTCCCTGAAAAAAGGAAATATCGCGCGTGCCAGAGAAATGATAGCACGGACCGCTTCTACCGGACACGTGGATGCCAATATGCTTACTATACGCAACCAGTATCTGCAACATTATTATGAAAAGGCAGGTGACTACCGTAATGCATATGAGTATCTGAAACGTGATTATCAACTGAATGACTCCATCCGTAGCGAGCGGATTCGTACCCGTGTAGCCGAACTGGATATGCGCTACCGTCAGGACACGATCGTATTGCGCAAGGAAATGCAGATTCAACGGCAGGCGGGTGAAGTGCGTGTCTTGAAACTGAGTATGTATATCTGGGTGCTTGTCTGCCTGTTGCTGGCAGCCGGAACGGTGGTGATCATCTGGTATATGCGGAAAAAACGGGAGTTTCTTCGTGAACGTTTCTTCCAGCAGATAAATCGTGTCCGTATGGAGAATTTGCGGAGCCGGATTTCTCCCCATTTCACATTCAATGTGCTGGGACGTGAGATTAATCAGTTCAATGGATCGGAAGAGGTGAAGAATAATTTGATGGAACTGGTCAAATATCTCCGCCGGAGTCTTGAACTGACTGAAAAACTAAGTGTATCTTTGCAGGACGAACTGGATTTTGTACAGTCATATATTGGCTTGGAAAGCGGGCGTGTCGGCGAAGAGTTCACGGCGTCGGTCGTAGTGGAGGAGGGGCTGGACGCAAAAAGTATAATGATTCCTTCCATGATTGTACAGATTCCGGTAGAGAATGCGATTAAGCACGGGCTGGCCGGAAAAGATGGTGCGAAGGAATTGACTATCCGTATTTCCTGTGAAGGAAAAGGAGTCCGTATCGTGATTTGTGATAACGGGCGGGGGTATCTTCCGCAAGTGGCTTCTTCGACCAGAGGAACGGGAACGGGGCTGAAAGTGCTCTATCATACGATACAGCTACTCAATACAAAGAATAAAAATGAGAAGATACGTTTCAATATAGGTAACCGAAACGATGGGCAGACCGGTACGCAAGTGTCGGTGTATATACCGTTTCATTTTTCTTATGATTTATGATGAATGCAGAAGATAAATATAAAGTCGTTATTGTAGATGATGAGCGTACGGCAATCGATGCTTTGCGCAGGGAGCTGGGCGCCTATCAGGAATTTGAAATAAAAGGAACTGCAAACAATGGCGCAAAAGGCAAAAAGATGATAATGGAACTCCGTCCGGATCTGTTGTTTCTGGATGTGGAACTTCCGGATGTGCTGGGGCTTAACTTGTTGAGTGAGATGCGCGATGAGGTGCTGTGGGATATGAAAGTTGTCTTTTATACTTCGTATGATAAATATTTGCTTCAGGCCCTGCGTGAGTCTGCCTTCGACTTCTTGCTGAAACCTTTTGAGACGGGAGATCTGAGAGTCGTTATAGAGCGCTACCGGAAAGCTGTAGCTTCAATACCGGCAACTCCTTCTTCCTCTTTTTCTTCTTCTGTCAGTGCTTTGATGCCGCAACAGGGAATGTTTATGATCAGCACGGTGACGGGATTCAAGCTTTTGCGACTGGAAGAAATCGGCTATTTCGAATATCTGAAAGACAAGCGGCAGTGGCAGGTAGTCCTGTTCAATCAGACCCGATTGAATCTGAAGCGAAATACAAAAGCCGAAGATATCATTGGTTATTCACAAGCTTTTATTCAGATCAGTCAGTCGGCTATTGTCAATGTTAATTATCTGGCGATGATTGATGGGAAGTGTTGTCAGCTCTATCCGCCTTTTCATGATAAGAGTGATTTGGTGATTTCCCGAAGTTTTCTGAAAGGGTTGCAGGACCGGTTTTTTGTGTTGTGACAATTACTTCTTAAGATAGATGCGAAAACGCCGTTTCTTCATCAGGAACGGCGTTTTCTATTTGTTAGAATATTAGAATGAGAGAGTATGTTGTTAAAAAAATGCTGTTACAAATTAGTATTGTCCATGGTCACTGTCATTTCTGGAACTAACACGTAAGCGCGTTTCTTATTGTTCCATTTATAGTAATTGGTTGTTACCGTTTTTCCTTCGTATGTATAATTGATGCGGAGATCTTTTTCCCATTCCTCTTTGGTACTGTTCCATTTCAGGGTCTCGCTTTCAATCATGCGCTTGTTGTCATCGTACTTGTAGTTATACTTCATATAGTTGGCAAGTGTACTTCCGTTCATTTTGTAAACGGTCTGACCTACCATTACTCCATTTTCTTCTACTGGATTATAAACCAACTGACCATCATAACTGCGTGCAGAAGCAACAAAAGAGGTCATGAGAAGAACTACGGATAGAACAAACATTTTTAAAGATACTTTTGTTTTCATGGCTATTTGATTTTAGTATTATTCTTTCATTTGTCTAGTAATACTCTTGTATTACGCTGCAAAGTTATATATTTATTCGGTATTTATACAAATATAAAGCTAAAATAATATCAAAATGTCAGAGTAGGACTCGGGCGATACCTTGCTTTTTGCCAAGATTGGTGACAAAAAAATATCCGGCAGTCAACCTGCCGGATATAGAATGAAACACTTCGTTGGGGAAGTGATCTTTTTCCTTGCTTTCTGGATAGTGGGTTAAATAATGTTATAACTCATCCTCTCCATTATTTAGCTGATTTATCCTGTTTTGTTATGGCAGGATAAACCTTGTTTTAGTGTGCTTCGAGCCAGTTCTTGCCCCAGCCGCAATCTGCTTTCAAGGGGACGTGCATACGGTAAGCGTGTTCCATTTCCTCAATAACGATCTCTTCTACACGTTCTTTTTCGTTGACGGGTACGCTGAAGTTCAATTCATCGTGTACTTGCAATATCATTTTAGCTTGTATGCCTTCTGTCTGGAATCGCTGATAAATGCGTGCCATTGCTACCTTTATGATATCTGCGGCACTTCCCTGAATCGGTGCGTTGATGGCGTTTCGCTCGGCATAGCCGCGTACAACGGCGTTTCGTGAGTTAATGTCCGGCAAGAAGCGTTTCCGGTGGAAAATCGTTTCTACATACCCTTTCTCCTGAGCTACCTGGATGCTCTTATCCATATAGGCTTTCACGCTTGGATAAGTTTCGAAATAGCCGTCGATCAGTTCTTTGGCTTCCTTTCGGTCTACGTTCATTCGCTCTGCAAGGCCGAATACGGAGATGCCGTAGATGATACCGAAGTTGGCGGTTTTCGCTTTGCGTCGCATATCGGAGTCTACGTCTTTCAGGCCGATCTTATATATTTTGGCAGCTGTAGCCGCATGGATATCGTGATTGCTGAGGAAGGCGTCGATCATATTCTTGTCTTCGCTGAGATGGGCCATGATACGGAGTTCTATCTGCGAATAGTCGGCAGAGAAGAACAGGCAGCCTTCGTCAGGGATAAATGCCTTGCGGATTTCCTTACCGTTCTCGTCGCGGATAGGAATATTCTGCAGATTCGGGTTACTGGAGCTGAGGCGTCCGGTAGAGGTGACGGTCTGGTTGAAAGACGTGTGTACCCGTCCTGTGCGCGGGTTGATCAGTTGGGGAAGTGCATCGATATAAGTTCCCAGCAGTTTCTTCAGTCCGCGATGTTCCAGAATCTTTTCTACTACGGGATGTTTATGCCGGAGGCTTTCGAGCACTTCTTCCGAGGTGACGTACTGGCCGGTTTTGGTTTTCTTCGCTTTCTCGATGATTTTTAGTTTGTCAAACAGTACCTCGCCTACTTGTTTGGGCGAAGCGATATTGAAGGTTTCGCCTGCCAGTTCATAAATCTCCTGCTCGATGCGTTGCATCTGAGCAGTGAAATGAACAGACGATTGTTTGAGCGCTTCCGTATCCAGCAGTACTCCATTCCGTTCTATATTGACCAATACGGGTACAAGCGGCATTTCGATATCATAAAACAAACGTTCGGCATCGTTCTCTTTCAGTTCTTTCTCCAGGACGTTTTTGAGCTTCAGTGTTACGTCTGCATCTTCGCAGGCATAGCGGTAGACATCCTTCGGGTCGAGATCACGCATGTTTTTCTGGTTCTTCCCTTTCGGACCTATCAGTTCGTCGATGTGGATGGTCTGATAGTGAAGATAGATTTCTGCCAGATAGTCCATTCCATGACGAAGTTCCGGTTGAAGAACGTAATGGGCGATCATCGTATCAAAGAGCGCACCTTTCACTTGCACTCCGTAATTTTCAAGAACGATCATGTCGTACTTGATATTTTGTCCGACTTTCAATGAATTCTCATTTTCGAGGACCGGACGGAACTCGTTGACGATTTTTAATGCTTCCTCACGATTGTCGGGGACCGGCACATAAAAAGCCTGATTTTCGGTGATAGAGAAACTCATTCCGACTAGTTCGGCGTCCATTGGTTCCGTTCCTGTAGTCTCCGTGTCTAACGAGAGAATTTTCGATGTAAGTAACTTTTGAATGATTTCAGTTCTTTTCTTCTCTGTATCAATGAGTTGGTAGTCGCAACTAAGCGTTTCTAACGTCTCTAGATTCGATTTTTTGGCTTCGCCTGCCTCATTGCTCGTAAAATTCGCAAATAAATCGCCTTGTATGGCTCCTCCTTCTTCGGGAAAAAGTGGAAGAGGAGAGGGAGCACTTTTGGCCGTTGCCGTTTTGCTTCCGGTTGCCATTGTTACTCCGCCGGCAGAATTTTCTTTTTTCAGTACCCGGTCGATCAGTGTCCGGAATTCCAGTTCTTCAAAAATTCGTCGGAGTGAATCTTCGTCTGCCTGTTCGCGGACGAGCTTGTCCATTTCGAGTTGGATAGGAACATCGATTTTGATAGTGGCAAGGAATTTGGAGAAAGTAATCAGTTCCTTGTTGGTTTCCACTTTTGTTTTCAAGGCTCCTTTCAGTTGGTCGGTATGTTTCAGCAGATTTTCGATACTTCCGAATTCGGCAATTAGTTTCTGGGCAGTCTTTTCACCGACACCGGGACAGCCGGGGATATTGTCGGAGGCATCGCCCATCAGTCCGAGCATGTCGATTACTTGTGCGGGCGACTGGATATCGAACTTCGCTTTCACTTCTTCGATGCCCATCACTTCAAAACCTCCCGTATGTTTGGGGCGATACATGAATACGTTGTCCGTCACCAGCTGGCCGTAGTCTTTGTCGGGAGTCATCATATAGGTGGTGATGCCCTGACGTCCGGCTTCAGTGGCGAGAGTTCCGATCACGTCGTCGGCTTCGTATCCTGCCACTTCCAGAATCGGGATGCGGTAGGCGTGGATGA
>ERZ772892.2827-NODE-2827-length-13778-cov-3.795744_pt1 | contig 13778 bp, 10 predicted proteins | sample MGYA00512126_ERZ772892 | MGnify/ENA primary metagenome ERZ772892 (study PRJEB29015, sample SAMEA2737697) | human gut metagenome | biome: human gut; feature: human-associated habitat; material: faeces | place: China | collected 2012 ... | reverse complement strand
ACCCCTCCTCAATGGCTTATCTTAATTTTGTTCCGCGGTCTTTAAAAAGTCTCTTGCGGAACAATTGCCATGCTGATTTTTTTAATAATCCAAGAGAATTGGGAAAGTTTTAGGGTGGTACGAGATAAATTAAATTGACGTTAGTACTTTGGGAGCTGTATTACCCACATAAAAATAACAAATATCATGTTCTTCTAATTATTCAAAGAGTTAAAAAGAACTAGAGACCAAAATAAACAGGGTTGGTCTCCATTATTACAACGACGGCTAGTTAAAGAAAAAGTTCAGGGTAAAAAACGAAGAAATTAAGAGTTCTATGTTCCGTGCTGTCGTGACATCCGTATTATGGAACAGAACATTTATTTCCTGACCAAAATAAGGACTAAAAAGCAGCTCTTATTTCGATTACCCGCTAGGTCTTTTTCCTTGGAACAGGGAGCCGCAATGTGGGAACGGTCTAGTTGAGGTCACAACCTACAGTAAAGTTGTTCCGTGAATTGGAAATTTTTGTTCCGAGAGATTCGCCGGGTACAGTGAAATCTTGCTGTGTTCACATATAGATAGCCTTATTTACTCATATTACGCCTTTCTACTAAGCGAAAAATATGAAACTTACCTCAGAAAAAATCATATTTTAGACTTTCCAATTGCTTATAGAAAGTTAAATGGAAAGTGCAATATTGAGTTTTCTCATGAGGCAATAGAACACATAAAAAATCAAAAAAATGGCTGTTGGATTTTGCTTTTTGATTTTAAAGATTTCTTTGGTTCACTAAACCATCTTGTTCTGAAAGAAAAAATACAGAGAGTCCTTAATGTAGAGAGATTGCCTAGAGATTGGTTCAGTATTTATAAAAATATAACTAGATATTCTTTTATAGCGCAGGAAAAAATTTTTGAAATTAAAGAAATTCCTGCGGGCGAACGAAAAAAGGCATTAAAAACATCGGATAGGTGGTTCTCTCCGAAGGAATTCCGGCAGCTTGCTTCTCACATTAATAGAAATTCTACTGGAATCGGTATCCCTCAAGGGTCCCCCATTAGTGCAATCCTATCAAATGTTTACATGATAGATTTTGATCAAGAGCTTGCTGAGATAATTTCTAGGCTGAAAGGGTTTTATCGGAGATATTCTGATGACTTTATTGTTGTAATTCCAAAGTCTAGAGTTTGCGATTCTGATGATATTAAAAATAAGATAATATCTCTCGCAGAGAATTACGATCTTAAAATCGAAGAGCACAAAACAAGGATTTTTTATTTTAATGGTAGAAGAATTTTTGAAAAGTCAGATAACCAATATAAAACTTCAATACTAACTTTTCTCGGATTTTCTTTTAACGGTCGAAGTTCTTCGATTAAATCAGGGACAATTTCACGTGGTTACAACAAACTTCTTCGAGAAGCCAAAATCCTTGAAAAATTATTGGATAAATATGAACAAGGTTTAACAGAAGAAGTTCCGCCAGTTCCTAATAATCTTAGGGAAAGGATTTTATATATCGAAAATAAGAAGAAAATTTCTAGTGGCGTAAAGGTTAAGAGTTATAAAAAGAAGAACTTTATTACTTATGGATACAAGGCTTCAAAGGTTTTCAATAATAACGAAGGAGTGTTCCACGCTATGCGGAATCTCAGAAATAGAATAGGGGCAAAATTAAGAAGATATAGAAAGAGACGAGCCTTGGCTATTGACTCTAAAAGTTAATACTGAGGTTTACACAAAACAAATCCGCAAAAAGCAATAAAAATAAGACCCTCCTGGTTAAGGGAGGGTCAAAGAGCAAGCTCAACTTATATTACTTTCCGGCAATGTTCCTAGCGGCCAAACGTCCTAATGACATTGCTTTACCCCAAGCGGTACCGGTCATATAGGCAGACCCGTGGACGCCGCCGACAATTTCTCCGGCTGCATAAAGATGATTGATCTTGTCTCCGAAAACATCAATGACCTGTGCCTTAGTATTGATCCTTAGTCCGCAGTAAGTGCCGATTAAGGCCGCCGTGGTGGGCATGATGTAGAAGGGGCCGGTTTCAATTTTCATCGGTTTGCCGTGACCGCTTGTCAATGAATTTCGTCCGAATTCAACATCGTTTCCGGCATCCACGCCTTTGTTGTAATTCTTAATGGTTTCTTCAACAGTCTCGACGGGCAGACCGGCTTTCTTCGCGGCTTCTGCTAATGTCTTCCCCGTATAGAGGAAATCAAGTTGTTTTCCTTCATCGATCGGTGAGAAAAGTTTCTTGTCAATAGCTCTACGATCCATCTGAGCTTTGCGCATGGGCTCGTCAAAAATCATATAGCTCTTTCCTTCGGGCTGACTAAGAGCTAAGTCGCCTAATAATTTATAGGAAAGTGACTCATTGACGAAACGCTTACCTTCTTTGTTGACCATGACTGCGCCGCCATAGTAAACCTGAGCCATATCACCGATAGTTCTCGGGTTGAGTTTGAAACCATAAGTCGCTTTAACATAGGCCATGTCCAGAACATCGGCACCGTATGCTTGAGCCATTAGCAAACCGTCTCCTGTTGTTCCGATTCCTGCAATAACAGCAGCTTTTGCCATAGGAGGAGCATATTTCTTCAACAGTTCAGGATTGCGATTGAATCCGCCTGAGGCAAGAAGGACGCCTTTATTGGCTTTAATGTAGATTGTCTTGTCTTTCTGCGAGCATTTGACACCGGAAATTGAAGAATTCTTGTAATCCCAGGTCAGCCTTTCAGCCTTGATGCCAAGGACAACCTTTCCGCCACGCTGTGTGAAATAGTCTCTCATTGCGGAGAGGACTTCGCCGGGTTTAAAACCGTGAGCACGAGGTACACTCATGCCTGAGGCAGCTGTTATTTCATGAGGTTTGATGCCCAATTCTTTCGAGACAAAGTCGTAGTGTTTGCGGCTTTCTTTAATGAACACTTTAACGAGCTCCGGATCATTTTGATAACCGCCTGTCTTCATCATGTCATCGAAGAAACGTTTTTCATCGTCATTGATGCCTTTTGCTTTTTGCTCAGGAGTTCCAGCGACGGCAAACTTTCCGCCGCAGAGGACAGAAGAACCCCCGATCAGTGGCATTTTTTCAATGACGATGGCTTTTAATCCTTGTTTTACAGACTCCACACCAGCGGCAAGTCCTGCGCCGATAATCACGATGTCATACTCTTCGTCCCACTTTTCAGGTTGATTTGTCGGTACTGCCCAAGCTGGAGTGCTGGCGGCAAGAGCAGCTGCACCAGTTAATTTAAAAAAGTTTCTGCGATTAGTTTGCATATTCATTCTCCTTGGTTACACATGGTTTGGACCTTGATTACCCTGGTACTTACGTGAAGGTTCTTTTAGGTCTTTTGCCTCCTTTGACTTTGATTTCAAACCCTCCAGTACCTAGGTACTTTGATAAATATCAAACTTGTTGCTTTTTCTTTACTCAGGATTTACAGCGGTAGCTGAATTAGAAAGGGCGCTTTAAGATGAGCTGAGAGGGAGAAAAAAATGCTGAGAAGAAGTTTTTTGGGTTACTGCTCAATCGGTACTGGATTGTTCGTTTCGGGGGCAGCCTTGTCCGAAGAAGAACCGATGTACGATTTGATTGTTGTTGGATCCGGGGCCGCAGCCCTTGCTGCGGCAGTCTCAGCATCTGATGAAGGTCTCAAAAACATCTTAGTAGTTGAGAAGGAACCTATTATCGGAGGTTCAAGTGCCATCTCTGGCGGTGCAGTGGCTGTTTCGCAAACGGAATTCCAGCGTCAGCAAGGTGTTTACGATACGGATGAGCGTTTCTTTAATGATTTAATGAAATGCGGCGGATATGCCAACGATCCTTCATTGGTAAAAACTTTAGTGAGCGGAATTCGACAGCAATATGATTGGATTATCTCCAAAGGGCTGAGTCCGATGAAGCTTATGGCAGCGTCAGGTATGAGCCTACCCAGGTCACATATGTTTAACTCAGGACTGTTGATACAGCTTTTCAGAGAGGAACTTAGCTCTAGAGGAATTCGAATAAAGACCGGGTGTCGCGCGATGGAATTACTTCAACACAACGGCAGAGTTGTCGGGGTTTTGGTAACACATTGCGGAAAGTCATTCTTTTTGCAAAGTCGAAAAGGAGTAGTGCTAGCAACCGGGGGATTTGCGAGAAATCAGGCTTTATTGTCTCGCTATGCCCCGCAAATGAAGAAGGTGAAGGTAGTCTCGGGGATCGGATCGAACGGAGATGGTTTCTTGATGGCATTGAATCTTGGTGCCTACTTTGTAGAAGGTGAGACAGTCCAAGCTTCATATGGCTTTACAAAGAATCCCTCAACCATAAGGGATTTTTCGACTATCTACTATAGCGGTGCAATTATCCTAAATCGAGGGGGAAATCGATTTATTGACGAGTCTCTTTCATATAAAACAATAGGCGAGGCCTCGCTGAAGCAGCCACATCCGGTGACTTATATTTTCTTCGATGAATCTGTGAGGAAGATTCAAATGTCGAGAAGACCGGTAGACCATGCTTTATGGAGTCCTTTTGATCGTGGGCTAAATCCTTCTTATTGCTTTAAAGGAAAATCAGTTTACGAAGTTGCTGATAAGGCCGGCCTGAATCCAGCTCGTGCAGAGGAGACAGTCCGAAAATACAATCAATCCGCTTCGGAAGGAATAGATCGTGACTATGGTAGGTTTTCCTTATCTTCCGGATATGGAAAGTTAAGGGCGCTTGATAGGGCTCCCTTTTACATTATGCCTTCTATCGCCGCAATTATGGGGACATATTGCGGTCTCAAGGTCGATCAATTCGGAAGAGTACTAAACAAGTCCAATGAGCCAATAGCCGGACTTTTTGCTGCTGGAGAAATCATGGGAGGCGTTCACGGTAAAAATTACATCACCGGAACTGGTTTAGGGAAGGCCCTTGTTTTTGGAAAAATTTCTGGAAAAACGGCAGCTTCCGTATGAAAGCTATAGTTATCTTATTTACCTTAGTATTCTTACCGCATTAGGCCCATGCAGACACGCTAAGGCTGGGAATTGCAAATTATGCAACGCAAGGTTTACATGGAGATCTGATTGAGGCCTCTATTACAGAACTAAAGAAGGTTCTTCGTCCCAAGAATGATCTGGAAGTGGTTAACTACTCGGAAGACGAGCTGGCTGACGCTATTAATAATCATCAAATTGATTTCTTCATTTCTTCAAGTGCTTTTTATCGCCAGATGATTAGAAAGGGTGCTCGGGATCTCACTTCGATTGAAACCCGAAAAGATGATGATCCAAACCAGTCCGAAGGCGCGATCGTTTTGGTTAAAGGAGGAAGAAAAGATCTTCTAACACTTAGTGACTTAGAAAACCAAAACATTGGTTATAGTCCTAGCTTTGGTCCTTCAAGTCTTCAAATCTTGAACGGTGAGATTAAAGAAAAAGGGCATGAACCGAAAACATTTTTCAAAAAAGTCTTCTCTCTGGGGCCCGAGATTGATGAGATGCTTAAGACGCTTGATGATGGCCTCATAGATGCTCTGGTTCTTCCTTCATGCATCTTGGAGGACTTTATAGAAAACAACGAGGCAGATTCAAGTTGGCTGAGGGTTCTCGCGCCAAGGCATTTTTCTGCCCTGAAATGTGCTCATTCTTCGATGCTTTATCCGGGTTTAACCTTCGCCTCTTTACCTTCTTTAAACGCTTCGTTTTCTAGACAAATAACGCAAGCCCTTCTTGATTTAAATGCCACCGTGAAAGGAAGCTTTTGGAGCGTTGCAACCAATTTCAACGAGGTGGATAGACTATTGCGTAGTCTCGATCAGGATGCCTGGGCCGGAGATCGAGTTTGGTCCTTTCGGAATGTACTCAATCGTTATTGGCATATCATCCTAACGATTTTCATTCTTGTCTTTTGCCTTATTTTTTACAGCTCAATCGTGAGTATGTTGGTTAGAAGGCGAACTTCGCAATTAGATTTGGCTCTGAAGAGAGAAAGGCAACTGAAGCAGAAGTCCTTGGATGCTTCAAGAAAGATAGAACAGATGCAAAGGGTGGGCGCCTTCAATCAAATGAGTTCATTGTTCGCTCATGAGTTAGGCCAACCTCTATACGCAATCAGATGTTTTTGTTTTGCCCTACGAAAAGAAATAAATAAAAAAGGTTTGGCGTCACCTGAGGTTCTTGAAACCGTTCAAGACATTGAGAAGCAAGCCGTTAGAGCAGATGAAATTATCCAAAAAACAAGAAATTATTTAAAAGGAAAGAAGCAATCGGCCAAGGTCCTTGTTGTTCAAGAGGCATTAGCCACGGCCACTGAAACTTTTAATGTTACGCTCCATAAAAAAGCTGAGATCTGTGTGCAGTGCAGTAAAAATTCTTTGTACTGTTTGATTGACCCCCTAGATTTTGAATTAATAATCATTAATTTACTAAGAAACGCCTATGAAGCTGTTCAGAGTGCGGGCACAAAACCCGTTATTTATATCGAAGTTAGCAGCTTGGGCGATTACATTAGCATCGCTGTTGAAGACAATGGGCTGCCTGTTTCCGAAAGCCTTCTCGCTAGTCTCGGAAAAGAACCGACAAGTACAAAGGCAGAAGGGTTGGGTTTAGGGCTGACAATCGTTACATCATTGGTGGAAAATTTTGGTGGCAATATCACATTCACTCACTCTCTAACAGGAGGGTTGAAGGTTATAGTAAAACTTCCTGCAGTTAAGGGAAAAATTCATGACAACTAGAAAACCATTGGTAAGAATAGTGGACGATGATCCTGATGTTCTCAAGGCCATGAAAAAGGTGCTTGAATTGGAAGATTATCAAGTTGCGACCTATGCAAGCGGGGAAGCTTTCTTGACAGAGGATTCTTATTCGTTGCCCGGATGTGTCATATTAGATTTAAAAATGCCTGGACTAAATGGTTTGGAGGTCCAACATCATCTCAAAGCTAGAGGGTTTAACCACCCTGTAATTTTTTTAACTGCACATGGAGAAGTAGAATCTGCAGTATTCGCAATGAAAGAAGGAGCCGCAGATTTTCTGCAAAAGCCGGCAGATCCACTTCGTCTTCTAGAAGTTGTCGCTCTAAACATTGAAAAAGATCTTAAAGGCCTAACTTTGGGCTTTGAAGAAAGAAAGGCAAAGGTGGCTATGTTGACACCTAGAGAGGCTCAAGTAATTAAAAAAGTCTTAATGGGGCTGTCCAACAAAGAGACTGGAGAGTCATTGGGACTAAGTGAAAGAACCGTGGAAAACCACAGAGCGGCCGCATATAAAAAGTTGGCAGTTTCATCTGCCGATGAACTCAAAGATTTTTCCTATTTTATTTGAGCTATTTGCGTTCTCGAATGCAGCTACGAAGCTTTCTTTAGAGCAACCACATAAGCAGAGCAGCCAAGTCTTTGCTATAGAAAAAGTAGTTGACGAAACCCTTTCAACTTCCTATTACGGACTTTGAAAAGTTGCTGCTGGCAGCGCGGGCTGGTCGAAAGACCTTGGTCCCTCACAGGCGGGAAGGTGTCCCGCCTTTCTTATAGAAAGTTGCTTCAAGAGAAGCTGTTCAGAAACCTTTTGATTCCTCGCTTACGTTGGCCTTGAGGTTTTTCCTTTTGAAAACCGAAGTCATTACCTTTCTTGTGGAACACACCGGCTTTTAGTTTTTCTTGTTTTCCGGCATCACTTGGTTGAAATTGCTGTGACACTCTAAACAATAAGACTTCGTTTTTGAATGACCAGAATGGCAGCGGCTGCATTCAAGCTTCCCTTGGTGACTACTGTGAGGGTTGTCCGATTTCTCAGCTTTTTGAGTTTTCTTTGCAAGTTCTTCATAACTGCCGTGGCACGAGAGGCACTTGTCATTGTCGACGGTCGCGCCTTCTTGAGGTGCGGATTCATTGTGGCAGCTGCGGCATGTTAGGCCTTTAGATAAATGCAGTTTTGAGGCGCTGCCGTCATCGGTGCTAAGCAATTCGGAATAAAGCTCAAAATCATCTTTCGAAACCGAAATCATTTCTCCGCTGCTCAATTGGCGTAAAACCACGGAATTTTGGTTAGTGAGGTGGCAGGAATTGCAGGGAACTTTACCTTTGTGGCTTTCATGAACCTTTTGGAAAATTCCTTTTCCGTTGTTTTCGTGGCATTTGGAACAATCCGTCGCAGTCAATTGCTGCACATTAGGATGTCCGCAGCTAAGCGGGACAGCGGTTGAGTGGCATTGTCCGCACTGGGTTTGAGCAAAAACAAGGCTGGGTAAAACAGAAGTGATGAGAGCGAGTAAAAGTTTTTTCATTATGGCGCTCCGGGAGCCGGAAGATGAATGTCTTCCGGCTCAGTGATGCATAGATTTCAGAGACGTTTAGTTTTTAGCAGCGTTTTCTCCGGCCATCTTGCCGATGGTGAAGATCTCGGCAACCGCATTTCCGCCGACTCGGTTCGTGCCGTGAACGCCGCCGGAAACTTCACCGGCTGCATAAAGACCCGGGATCGGCTGACCGCGGCGATCCATAACCTGAGCGTGGGAGTTAATTGCGACGCCGCCCATCGTGTGGTGCACGGCCATCGTTAAACGTCCCGCGTAGAAGGGACCTTTTTCGATCTTATGAATCAGCATCTTCGGGTCGCGTCCCAGAGGATCTTTCTTTTCGTCGACGGCTTTGTTATAAGTTTCAACCGCTTTCTTCAGGTTTTCAGCAGGAATCTGAAGTTTTGCTGCCAGTTCGTCTAAAGTGTCGGCCTTGAAAGCGTCGCCGATTTCAAACGCGCTGTTGAAGGCCTTGGTTGCGCCCTTGTTCATGGCAGCGTAGCCGTCCTCGTCTCGAATACCGAAGACGACTTTTGTCGGAGATCCTAAGATCGCATCCGCGATGACGTCACGGCGTTTGTCTTCTGCGACGAAGCGGTCTCCGTTCTTATTCACAAAGATGACGCTTTCAACCGGACTGACCATGCCGATAAATCTTCCGGTTGTGGCTCCGCCCGGAAGCAGCTGGATGTAGTCCATTCCGACGACTTCGGCACCGATGTCTTGCGCCGGAGCAATAAGGTCGCCGGTTGCGCCTTTGTGGTTTGTCGTCGGGAGATCAAAGAGTCTCGGATCATGAAGGGCTCGGGCCTGAGGATTTGCGCTGAAGCCGCCGGAAGCCAGTACAACGCCTTTCAGTGCGCGGATGTATTGAGTCCTGCCGCGCTTTGTCTGAACTTCAACTCCGATGACACGGCCGGATAAATTGCCTTCTCGAATCAGGCGCACAACCTTCATATTCAGGAGGATGGGTACATTAAGTTCTTTGCATTTGTTTTCCAGAGCTTCAATGTATCCGAGGCCGAAAGGTTTGGTTGAGCTGTGTGCGCGGGGATGGAGGCCGCCGTAAACTTGATAAACGCCGGGAAGGAAAACGAGGCCGCAGTCTTTAAGCCACTGGAGTGCTTCAGGTGCCCGTTTTGTAAATTCTCGAACGAGTTCGGGATTGCCGCGATAATCACCGGCTTTTAATGTCTGTTCGGCATGCAGTTCAACACTGTCTTTGATTCCTTTCTTTTCCTGCTCAACAGGATCGACGGCATTAAAGGCGCCCCCGGTGATGCGTGTATTGCCGCCGACGATATCCATTTTTTCCAAAATGACAGTGGAAGCACCGTTCTGTGCTGCAGCGACACCGGCGGAAAGACCCGCGCCGCCCGAACCGACGACAACGACATCGTAGGTCTTAGACCATTGAATTTTGTCTGCAGCTTCTGCTTTCACAGTAAGAGGAAGGAGAGCGGCAGCGGAAGCTGCGATGGAACCTGTGAGGAAGGAACGACGTTTTGTGGTGATTGTCATTTTTTACTCCTTGTGTTTGTTTGACTCAACGTCGCCAGTTTAAAAATTCAATTTTCTAACGAAAATTGTGAGATAAGACTACGTAAAACACGAAATTGACGCTTACTTCATCCTTTTTCATAATGAAAGGATTCAAAGAAAATCCTATGCCTCTAATCATCCGTTTAACATTGGTACTCTTACCGTTCTGTACGGTTTGTACAAATTCATATTCTTATGAAAATGTCAGAACGCCTCTGATCATCGCCGTGCAGAAAGAGGGAAGCCAAGAGATTCGGCCTTTAATCGAATCGACGCTGATAAGGCTTTCACAAGTGGAACGAACCCGAGTACCTGAGCTCCGATACCTTTCGCTTGAAAGCTTAAAAGACCAGAACTCTTTAAAAGATATAGATTACCTAATTGCTTCTGCCTCTGTTTTTGCCACGCTGGAAAAATACAGCGGGCTTAAAGCAGTTGCATCGGTAAAGCCGGCCGTGTCATTTAGTGCTGATCATGCTTCTTCAACGGCAATTTTGGTCGACAAACAAAATCTGTCTGTTAAAACGCTTAAGGATCTAAAAGGCAGAACCATCGGACTGCCTGCACAATCGTCTCCCGAAGAACGCGTACAAGTCTTAAATGAATTCAAGATGCAGGGTTTCAAAGAGTCTGATTTTGCGGCCTTTAAGAGAATATCGGGCGAATATGGTGAATGGCTAAAAGATCTTAAAAACGGTTCCATTGACGCTTTAGCCCTTGATCCGCTTGCTTTCAGAAAGCTTCCGGAGTCTATCCGGATGAGGATGAATCTTCTAGAGCCGAGAATAAAAGATGACTACATCTTAGGACACACGACGGCGACTTATCCGGGCTGGGTTATGGCGGCAACGCTAAAGGCGGGGAAAAAGGAAACGGTTTACTTGGAGGCCTTCCTTAAGAGTTTGAGACCGGTAGAAGGACTAAGCTGGGCGCCTCAGGCTGATTACCGTCAAACGCACCAAGTTTTAACTTCTTTGGATGATCCTTTCTACAAGAGTTTCAAAAAAAGAACTTGGCGAGAAATCGTCGAAGAGAATTTAGTCTGGTGGGCGTTAGCCGGTGTGGTGCTTTTCAGCTGGCTCCTGCATACGCTGTTCACTAATAGGCTGGTCAACAAGCGGACACGCCAATTGTTCGAAGCGAACGAACGTCGCCTCAAGGCAGAAGAGCATTACCATAATTTAGAGAAGGCTTCGATCGTTGGCCAAATGTCGAATATTGTGGCGCATGAGCTTAGACAGCCGCTGGCTGCCATCTCCAACTATTCATTGGCGATGAAAAGACGACTATCAAAAGGAAACCTCGACGAGGATGCGCTTTCGTTTGCCATATCAAAACTGTTGACTGAGAGCGGCCGAGCCTCTGAGATTATCGAACACGTCCAGAGATACGCCAAAGGCAAGCCGTCAGATTGGAAAAACTTCTCGGTCAGTGAATTGTTGAAATCCATTTGTGAAAATTACCGAGATTCCCAAGATAACCAACTGGTTCGATTTGATTGTCGGGAAGACCAGAACTTTATAGGCGATCCCTTGGAAATTGAATTGGTGGCGAGAAACTTAGTAAAAAATGCCATCGAAGCAACGAGCCGTATTAAAGATCCTCAGATCCTTTTAGAGCTTCGCCCGGAAAACGGAGGTGTTCGGATTACTGTCGCTGACAACGGACCTCAAATTAGCGACGAAGCCTTAGTAAACTTAAGGGAGCCTTTGAAGAGTACAAAAATTGGAGGGCTAGGCTTGGGACTCTCCATCGTCAAGAGGATTTGCGAATCCTATGAAGGTCACGTCGAATTTTCCAAAAATTCACCTACAGGTCTTAAAGTGACTGTCTGGCTCTATAGTAAGCTCAGAGAGGAAAGATAAGATGGAAGACATAGATTCTTTTGCCGTTGTAAGGATTGTTGACGACGATGTTGGTGTCCGAGAATCCTATAAATTTCTGATTGAAAGCGATGGCTGGCTGGTCAAAACTTACTGCAGTGCGGAAGATTTTTTGGAGCACGATAACCCAACCGTCCCCGGGTGCGTCGTGCTGGATGTTCGGATGCCCGGATTAACCGGCTTAGAGCTTCAGAATCGACTGAACAGCTTTGTCCACAAAATTCCGGTCATTTTTATCAGTGCTCATGCCGATATAGAAATGGTCGTAAAAGCCATGCAGAACGGGGCCTTGGATTTCTTGCCGAAACCGATTAAGGACGAGAGCCTGTTGATAGCAATCGAAAAGGCCGTGCGTCTGGACCATACCAGACGAGAAAAGGCAAAAGAAAAATCGGAAGTTAATCAAAATTGGACTTCGCTAAGTCCGAGAGAACAAGAAACCGCTCGCCTTATTGCCGAGGGCTTATTAAATAAGCAGATAGCCGACCGTCTGGGCATCACGGAGCGAACGGTACAAGTTCATCGTGCCAACGTGTTTTCTAAGTTCGGAGTGCGAAACGCTGTGCAGTTTGCACAAAAACTGATGCTGATTAAGAGCGATGATGTCAATAAAGCCTGATCTCATAATTGTTGGGGCCGGCATGGCCGGTCTTTGTGCGGCAAAAACGGCTATAGAGGCGGGTGCACGTGTGCTTGTCTTAGAAAAGGCCTATCAGCCGGGCGGAACGACGCGGCTTTCTGACGGCGTTTTCAACGCCTGCGATCCGAAACGGCAGTACCCGCTGGATATTCATGATTCTCCTGAACGGCATTTTCAGGATGTGATGGAGCAGGGACGCGGAAAAAGTCATCCAAATCTGCTTCGAGCTTACACATATGGCGCACAGGAAACGTTTAGTTGGTTAGAGCATTTGGGCTTTAAGTTTGACGACAGAGTAACTCAGGAGGCAGGCACACTCTATCCAAGGTGTCATAAACCTTTGGAAGGAGGAGGCGCTTCTTATATCGAATTTTTGCTGTCCGTTCTTTCATCGTCTCTTTGCAAAGTAGCTTATGGATGTGAAGTTATCGGATTAAAGACAAATTCGAATTCATGTCCAACCGTAATCGTCCAAAAGAAGGGTGATCTAATTGAATTGACGCCTCGGAAAGGTGTCTTGCTCTGCGCCGGAGGTTTTGCGGCGAATCGACGCATGGTAACTTCGCAATTCAGTTTGTTGACTGGCTCAGAGTACATGGGGAGCATGGATTGCGACGGAGTGGTTTTGTCGGCGGCAGTGGATATGGGCGCCGAGTGTCTGCATATGAGCTTTTTTGATCTAAGCTCGAATTCAAATGAAATAGAAGGGCTCTTGTCCAATCCGGCCGATTTCATCCTTGTCAATGACCAAGGAAAAAGATTTTGCAGAGAGGATTTGGACGTTCAATCCTTGTATGAAGCCATCCTTCTTCAAGATAATCACTCAGCAGACCTTGTTTGTCTTGGCCCTGTAAAGAGGGAAAGTAAATCTCAACAAGTTAATTATCCTCTTGAAGCATTGAAAAAATATGCAAAAGTTTGCCGTTTGAAGATTGACGATGAATTTGGCAAAAATCCTTATTTTTTAAGGTATCCCTTTGAAGTCGTAAAACAATTCAAAGTTTCTTCAAAAATAAAATCTTCATTAGGCGGCCTTCTCATTAATGAAAAAGCACAAGCACTGAATAGACAAAGAGAAGTAATCCCGGGACTTTACGCAGCAGGAGAAATTGTCGGCGGAATACTGGGTGAAAAATCAGCTTCGGGAGAAGGTTTGGCTTCGGCTGCGGTCTTCGCAAGAATCGGTGCACGTGAAGCATTAAGAACTTGAAACGGAACGCTCTTCATTTTGGGCTGGGTTCTGCAGTTCTAGTTGGCAGTTCTTCAATTAGAACTCGGTATGCATATGTCGTTGCTCTTATAACCGTAACTCCCGTGACATAGTTCTATATTGACTTAAATGTCATGGGAGGCTTAGGTAGATTTAAAAGCTCAAGCATGTCTTGGGCTTTTTTCGTGTGCGCCCAGCATGGCGCACTTCTATAGGGTGCGAATCCTGAACCCGCCCG
>ERZ772892.2826-NODE-2826-length-13787-cov-3.117172_pt1 | contig 13787 bp, 10 predicted proteins | sample MGYA00512126_ERZ772892 | MGnify/ENA primary metagenome ERZ772892 (study PRJEB29015, sample SAMEA2737697) | human gut metagenome | biome: human gut; feature: human-associated habitat; material: faeces | place: China | collected 2012 ... | reverse complement strand
AATGAAAAAGCTTTTAAGTGTTGTGCTGGCGCTACTCATGCTGGCCGTCATGCTCCCCGTCACCGCAATGGCGGAGGAAAACTATGTTATGATTTCCGGCATAAAAGGAGTAGAAAATGAAAAGTATGCTTCTTTTGAAGCGGCTTATAATGCAATTAAACCAAAGCTGGCGGCCCTTTGTGAATCTGATGCCTTGGGCCAGGGTGCAACTACTGCGGAAAAGTTTGATGCCCTGTTTTTCAATCGCGATGAAAATGGGAACGCTACACTGACATATACTATTTGTGGAAATATAACCTATGATGAGTCGACCCTTAATAATTTGTTAACCTTTGGTCGCAGAGCATCCCATTACGGAAATGACCGCCACCTGATTAACTTCAAGTTTGTTGGTGCGACCGGAAGAGATAGCGATACCCTGACTGTAAATTCCAATATCACACTTCCCTATGAGTGGTGGGGGGAGAAAACCACAACATCCATTTCTTTCGAAAACTTGACCATTACGGGCCCCGCACCCAATGGTCTGTATCCCACACAGGCCTACTTCGATGGCATTAACTTTAAGGTCAACAACTGCAAGCTCGAAGGCATTAAAATCTACCATTATAACAATGTCAAGGGCAATATTACTTTCACGAACAACATCTTCGACGGTACCGGAACGACCGATGCTTATGCTGTGCATTTGCAGGGCAGCGCAACTGAACCGTTGACCATCAATATCAGCAATAATATTATTTCCAACTATGCCCGCGGAATCAATATTGATCAAAAAACCGCTGAAGCTACGATTAAGAACAATACAATCAAAGACTTGTGCGGGATAACCAAAGAGGGTAATACTTATGGTTCTGCTATTCAGCTTACCCAGGGTACCTCCATTACCGTAACCGATAATACGATCAGCACAGAAAATGTAAATGCACTTCATTTCTATAAAGGTTTGGAAGCTGATGTGACTATCAGCAACAACAATATCAAGGCACCATATCTCCTTTGGAACGAAGCTAATCTCGACCAAAGCAAGATTACCTCTTCCGGCAACACCCTCGATATTGCTAACCCTGGCAAGGCAATGACGAAAGAAACCGGTGTGATTGATTCCACCACTACAATCAATGGTACCATGGTGGAGCATCCCATCACCATCATCGTCCCCCCCACCGAGGACACCCCCAAGACCGAGCCCGAGAAGAACCCCGCCACCGGCGCCAATGATGTCGTCGCCGCGGCCGTGGCCCTCATGGCCGTTTCCGCCCTCGGTGCTGCTGCCCTCACTCGCAAAAAATAACACATTCCCCTCTTTCGGGAGCCCCTTCGGGGGCTCCTTTTTCCTGCCATTTTACTGTAAATAAAAACCGACATTTAGTCAAATCACACCCATATTTTCCCGCATTCGTAAATTTTCCGTGAAAAAAAGTGAATTATTAACCTTTCACCTGCAAAGAAGGGCCGTTTTTGCCGTATTAGTGGAGGATAGTTTTCTCCCCGCCGCAAAAAATCTCTCCCGGCACTTTCTTCCGCCGCCCTTTTGTGGTACAATCTATTTTGGACTATTTTGGAGATTTGCGAAAAATTTTCGAGACGATAAAAGGAGACCACCATGCCCCAGCACGATAACCAAACCTACCAGCAGTTAAAGCGCGCCATCCTGCAGCGGCGCTTTTCCCACCTCAATCCCATGCAGCGGCAGGCCGTCTTGGCCGTGGAAGGCCCGGTTCTCATTTTGGCCGGGGCCGGCAGCGGAAAAACCACCGTCCTCATCCACCGCATCGCCTGCCTGCTCCAGTTCGGCCTCGCCTCCGTCCGGCAGGATGATATGCCCCCCCTCAGCGAGGAGGATTGGCGCATCCTGGAGCTGGCCGCCGCCGATGGCAGCTACATGGAGCGGGCCGGGCAGCTCATCGCCCACGATGTCCCCGCCCCCTGGAATATTCTGGCCATCACCTTCACCAATAAAGCCGCGGGCGAGCTACGCGCGCGCCTGGCGGGCATGCTGGGCACCCGTGGCGAGGATGTGCACGCCGCCACCTTTCACGCGGCCTGCTCCCGCATCCTTCGCGCGGAGATAGAGGCCCTGGGCTACAACAGAAATTTCACCATCTACGATACCGATGATTCCGTCCGGGTCATCAAAGACGCCATGGCCGAGCTCCACATCAGCGATAAAAACTTCGCGCCCAAGGCCCTGCTGGGCAATATCAGCCGCGCCAAGGATAAAATGCTCACCCCGGAAGGGCTGCGCCAGTCAGCGGGGGATAACTTTGCCCTGCAGGTGACAGCCCGGATTTACGGCCGCTACCAGCAGATGCTGAAAGACGCCAACGCCCTGGATTTTGATGACATCATCCTGCTGACGGTCAGGCTGTTCCAGCAGTTCCCGGAGGTGCTGCAAAAGTACCAGCGCCGCTACCGGTACATCATGGTGGATGAGTACCAGGATACCAACCACGCCCAGTATTTGCTGGTCAGCCTGCTGGCCGCTGCCCATGGCAATCTTTGTGTGGTCGGCGATGACGACCAGAGCATCTACAAGTTCCGGGGCGCCACCATCGAAAACATCCTCTCGTTTGAGCAGCAGTTCGGCCAAACCAAGGTCATCCGCCTGGAACAGAACTACCGCAGCACCGGCACCATTCTGGATGCTGCCAATGCCGTCATCAGCCGCAACAGCCAGCGCAAGGGCAAGACCCTGTGGACCCAAAACAGCAGGGGAGAGAAGGTGCTGTACCACAAGGCGGCCGATGAGCAGCGGGAGGCCCACTTCATCGCCTCCACCATCCGCAAAAACCACGAAAAAGGCGCCAAATACAGTGACCATGCCATCCTGTACCGGATGAACGCCCTTTCCAGCACCTTGGAGCAGATGTTCATCCGGCAGGGGATCCCTTACCGCATCATCGGCGGCCTCAAGTTCTTCGACCGCAAGGAGGTCAAGGATATTCTGGCCTATTTGGCGGTGCTGAATAACCCCGATGACAGCCTGCGGCTCCGCCGCATCATCAATGAGCCCAAACGGGGCATTGGCGAGGCCACCATGAATACCGCCCAGCAGGTGGCGGAAAGCCTGGGACAATCGCTGTACCGCACCCTGCAAACGGCCGAGGAATATGCCCCTCTTTCCGGTAAATCCCGTGCCTTGATGGAGTTTACCGCCATGATGGACGGCATTGCCGAATCGGTGGATGAGGTCCCCCTCATCGAAACGCTGGAGCAGGTGCTGGACCAAAGCGGCTATGTAAGAGCCCTGGAGGCCAAAAACGATATGGAAAGCCGCGGCCGGCTGGAGAACATCGGCGAGCTCAAGACCACCATCCTGAAGTACATGGAGGAGACCGAGGAGCCCAGCCTTTCCGGCTTTTTGGAGGAGATCGCCCTTTACACCGATCTGGATAATCTCTCGGAGGACGATGACAAGGTCGTGCTGATGACCCTCCATTCCGCCAAGGGACTGGAGTTCCCCTATGTTTTCATCACCGGCATGGAGGAGGGCATCTTCCCCGGCCAGCAGGCCATCTACGAGCCGACCGAGCTGGAGGAGGAACGCCGCCTGGCCTATGTCGGCATCACCAGAGCCAAACGGGAGCTTTACCTCACCGGGGCCGCCCAGCGGATGCTCTTTGGCCGAACCACCCGCAACCGTCCCTCCCGCTTTGTGGGGGAGATCCCCGGAGAGCTGATGAAAACCGAGGACGAGACCGAGCGCTTTGGCAGCTATCACAGCGGCTATGGCGAACGGACCGGTTATGGCTCCGGTTACGGTGCCCGGCAGACCACCGTCTACCAGCCCAATAAGCTGGGCAGCAGCCCCGCCCCGGCCCCGCGCTGATGGACTGGCAGCAGGACGCACCGCTGATCGCCGCGGGCATCAGCAAGGCCGCGGGGCAGGATGTGCGCACGCTGCCCTACCTGCACTGGTGGAGCTTTCTGGCGTGGTTCGATGCCATCGGCGAGGGGAGCTTTGCGACGGTGGTGGCCATCCGTGATAAGCTGCGCCGTGGCAAGCGGCTGGAAAACTGGGAGCTGGACTATTACCGCACCCACCGCGCCGTGGTGGAGCTGCGGGGTGTGGAGAGCGCCGAGGAACAGGCGGAGAAAAGGCGGCTGCTGGCGCTGCTGGGAGGATGAGGCTGACGTGCAGGGAATGTGCGCTGTACGGTAAGCAGCCGCTTGTGGGAAGCATGCGGGCCGGGCGTGCCCGGCCCCTACAGGGCAATGGGTATTCAGGAGAGGAAGTGAGGATACACGACGGAATTGACTTTTGACGAGCTGTCAACGCTGAAGCAGCCCTCGGCGTCCCTGCGCACGGCGCTGGATAGAATTTCTGCGGCGCTGGGGAGCGTGGGCGACGCCGGGCAGCAGGCGCGCAGCGTTGTGGACGAGCTGCGCGTGTCGCTGCGGGCTGCGGCGGCACAGAGCGTGAAATCGGCCCGCAGTCTGGCAAAATTTGACGAGATCAACCGCCTGTCCGCCCCGGCGGAGGACAAAACGGCGGCGCCGGAAAAGCAGAAAAAGGCCGCCGAGGCCGCGGCAAAGGCCGAGAAGGCCGCAAGATCCACCACCGGCACCGCGGCACGCCGCAGCGGTACAGCGGGCAGCGACCTGAGCGGCCTGACGGCAGTCTGGCAGAGCGTGCTGGAGAGCCTGCGCAGCGCGTGGACGGATTTCTGGGCGTACCTGCAGGAATTTTTTGCGCCGTTCGCTGCGGCGTGGCAGACGGTTTGGCAGGGGCTTTCCGCGGCGGCAGCCGGCGTATGGGAGCAGCTCTGCGCGGCGCTCTCTACGGTGGTCCAGCCCGCGCTGGCGCTGCTGGACACGGTCTGGCAGGGGCTTTGGGCGGGCATGGAGCAGGCGTGGGCCGCCTACGGCCAGCCGATTCTGGACGGCCTTGCGCAGGGGTGGCAAAACGTCGTCGGCATCGTTTCGGCGCTGTGGAGCGAGGTGCTGCAGCCTGTGCTGGTGCAGCTGTTTGACCTGCTGGGTGCGCTCTGGACCGCGCACCTGCAGCCGCTCTGGAACGAGCTGACGGCGTGCCTCGGCGCGGTGACAACGCTGCTGCTGACGCTGTGGAACACCGTGCTGGCACCGTTTGTGCAGTGGCTCATCACGGCGCTGGCCCCCGTGGCCGTGCAGGTGTTTGCGGCGCTGGGCACGGCGGTGACCGGTGCGGCGGGCATCATTGCGGACGGCATCACGATTGCGCTGGCGGTGCTGCGCGGTATGGCCGACTTTTTGACCGCCGTGCTGCGGGGCGAGTGGGACGCTGCCTGGGCTGCGATGGCCGCGACGGTCTCTACCGTGTGGGGGCGCATCGTCTCCATTGTGCAGACGGCGGTCTCCACGGTGCTGGGCGTTGTGCGCAGCATGGTCGCGGCCATTGCGGCGGCCATCAACGGGCTGCTGTCGGCCATCGGACATGCCAAAAGCATGGCGGGCAGTGTGCTGGGCGGCGCGGGCAAGCTGGTCAGCAGCCAAAGTGCGCTGCCCGGGCTGGGCTACGCGGCGTCGGTGCCGGTCCCGGCGCTGGCGCAGGGGGCGGTCATCCCGCCGAACCGCCAGTTTTTGGCGATGCTCGGTGACCAGACAACCGGCACGAACGTGGAAGCGCCGCTGGCGACCATCAAGCAGGCCATGGCGGAGACGCTGGCCGGCTGGCAGGGCAGCGCGGACGGCCAGCCCATCAACATTTACATCGGCGAGGAGCTGCTGGACAGCGTCATCGCCAACAGCCAGAATCGCCGCGCCCTGCGCAGCGGCGGGAGGTGAAGCGTGGAAATTCTGAACATTGACGGCACGGCGCTGCCCGCGCCGAGTGCGTACAAGGTGCAGCTCTCCGATCTGGACAGCAGCGGCACGGGCCGCACCGAGGACGGCGTTCTTGTGCGGGAGCGGGTGCGCGGCGGCGTGGCAAAGATCAGTGCCGGCTGGGCGGCGCTCTCGACGGCGGACTGCGCCAAGGTGCTGAACGCCACAGCCCCGGACAGCATGACCGTGCAGTATTTTTTTGGCGGCGTGCGCACGGCGAAGATGTACGCCGGGGACCGCACCGCCGACCTGAAGGCCGCCCGCGACGGGCAGGCCGTGTGGGAGGTGGCGGTGAATCTGATCGAGTTTTGAGGGGGAGTGTTCCCTTGCGGCGGGGAAGGCAGAGGGCGGCCTTACCGCAACAGGCCGTCTGTGGGACAGCTGCAGGCGGGCATGCCCCGCCCCTACGATGTGAAGGAAACGAGGTGAGTGACAATTTATTCCGTATCGGATGCCTACAAAACCGCGATCCGCGCACGGACGCGGACCGACCGGGTGACGGGCACGCTGACGCTGACAAACGGCACGGTGCTGAATCTGGACGCGGCAGACCTCATGAGCGGGTCGCTGACGCTGGACAACCAGTGCGTCACGGGGGAGGAGCTGGCCTTTGGCTGCGCCTACCTCGGCCAGGCGGCGCTCAACCTGCGCACCGACCTGAGCCGCTATGCGTTTTACGGCGCAAAGCTCGTGCTGCACTACGGCCTGCAGCTGCCCGGCGGGCAGTGGGAGACCGTGCCGCTTGGCGTTTACACGGTGGCCGAGGCCGAGCGGCGCGCGCTGTATGTGAGCATCAAGGCCTATGACAACATTCTGGCCTTGCAGCAAAAATACGATGGTACGACGATGCAGGGCACGGCCTATGCGTTGCTGGGGCAGATCGCGGCGGCCTGCGGGCTGACGCTGGGCCAGACCGAGGCCGAGATCGGCGCACTGAACCCGAACGCTGCCCTCGTCTGCCAGCTGAGCGGCACGGACGGCCTGTCTACCTGGCGGGAGTGCGCCGCCGCTGTGGCACAGCTGGTGGGCGGCTTTGCGGCGGCGGACCGCGCGGGGCGGCTGGTGCTGCGCACCTTTGCCGAAAAGCCCTGTGCCGCGCTGACCGCGGCGGCGCGCAGCGAGGCGGCGGTCTCGGATTTTGCCTGCCACTACGCGGCGCTGAGCATCGAGACCGACAACGGCAGCTTTGCCGCGGGCCGCAGCCAGGATACCGGCCTGACGATGCGCATTTCCAACATGACGCTGGCCGAAAAGGGTCTGCCCGCCACACGGCAGCAGATCACCGACAACCTGTTTGCGGCGCTGCAAAGGCTGGACTACGTCCCGGCCACCGTGACGATGCCCGGCGACCCGGCGTTTGAGCCGGGGGACCGCGTGGCGCTGCCGATGGAGGACGGCACTGCGCCCGAGATGCTTGTGACGCATTTCGTCTGGCGCTACCGCGGGCGGCAGACCTTAAAGGGCGTGGGCCGCAACCCTTACTTAGGCGGCACAACGGACGGCGCGACGGAAAAAGCGCTGCGCCGCTTACAGAACAGCGCCGAGAGCAAGCGGATCGTGTATTACAGCTTCACGAACCCGGCGGAGCTGGCGGTGCAGACCGTGGAGACGCCCGCCGTGGCAATTGCCTTCACGGCGGTGGAGGAGACGAGCGCTATGTTCCTGGCGCAGCTGCTGCTGGACGCTGCGCCCGACACCGGCAAGGTACTGACGCTGACCGTGCGGTACTATATAAACGACGTGCCGGTGGAAAATTTTGCGCCGCAGCAGCGGCTGGAGACGGGCGCACACACGCTGGCGCTGTTCTACCCGTTTGCGTCGGTGGAGGCCGGGACGGTCACGCGGCTGTCGGTGCGGCTGGTCTGCGCGGGCGGCACGGTGAAGATCGCGCCCTACGGCATCAAGGCCACCGTGACCGGGCAGGGCATGGCAAGCGAGACGCCGTGGGACGGCACGCTGGAATGTGAGGAGACACTGCTGCCGATTGCAATAAAAGCACGCAGCATCGATGTATAAAACGAAGGGAGCGGATGCAATGACCCTGCACGGTCATACGCGCATTGAACTGACTGATGTGCACACCGGCGCGGTGGAGGTGGTGGAGAGCGATAATCTTATCACCAACGCAGTGTCGGACATTTTTAACGGCTACGGCGGCAGCCTGAACAAGGCCATGCTGCTGTGGCGCGGCGACCAGGGGTACACGAATGCCCCGAAGGATCTGGTGACGATGTTTTACGGCGGCCTGCTGCTGTACGACACGCCGCTGGGCAGCGACCCGGCCACGTTGTTTGCCCCGGCGGGCGCGGGCGTTGTGGGCACGGCGATGGCCGGGCAGGTCAACGCGACCAAAAACACGGTGCGCGGCAGCGCCAACCTGACCGAGACGAAGATCGACCCGTGGAGCGGCGTCGTGACCTACGTCTATGAGTTCGCGACGAGCCAGGCCAACGGCGTCATCGGCTCGGTCTGCCTGACCCACCCGATGGGTGCGTACTACTCCGAGATGATCGACGCGCCGGACGCGGCTGCCTGCAACGCGGACCGGCTCGGCTTTGGCGGGGCGCTGGGCGGTGACCAGCTGCTGACGGGCCTTTTGGCCAAAACGACCTACCCCACCGACGAGAAGGGTGTCCTGCTCTACGCCGACCCCGAGGCGGACGAGGCCGTGGCCGGGTATCTGAACGCCGACGAGGGCGTGCTGGAGCTGCGGCATCACGCGCTGGGCTTGAAAACGCTGGATCTGTTCCGCCGCGACCCCACCGGCCTGTGGGACAGCCTGCGGAGCACCGACACGCTGGATGTGGCGGACTTTTTGCAGGTGGATTCCTCCGCCGGGGAGGACTACTGCCGCATCTGCTTTGACGCGGAGGCGGATAAAATCTATCTGGTGTCTGCGCCGGAGGTTGACTACATTGACGCAATGGGCGTTGTAAAAATACGTGAGTACGACAGAAAAACGCTGGCGGCAAAGGACTACACCGTGCCGAACAACACCGGCGTTGATCTGCAGTCCTTCATCAGTGAGAATCGCGGCACGCCGCTGAACGGCACGGTCTACGGCGGCAGCCTTTACATGGTCGAGGACCAGGCTGAGCAGATCTATCGCTTTCCGCTGGCTGACCCCACCGATGTGCAGGCCGTGACGATGCACGGCGACGACATGGCGTACCTGTCCGACGCCCACGACGGGCGGCTGTACTGCTACTACCGCACCCGCGCCGTGGTGCTGAACACCGGGAAGAACGAGCTGTTCTCCTGCGAAGCGGCGGGCTACGACAACACGACGTCGGGCTTTTCCACAACAGCGCCGGTGCTGGGCGAGCCGATGACGCCGCTGCGCCGCTACTACGGCGACAGCCGCATCCGTACCGAGCGTGTGCTGCGGGCAAACTATCTGGCGACGATCAACGACCTGCCGAAGTCGGTGGAAAAGACCGCCGACAAGACGATGAAGGTCATCTACACCCTGCGCAGAGGAGGCTGAGGATGCAGCAGACAGGAATTTTTGCGGGCCGCACCGAGGTGCGCTTCCCCTACGCCCGCTGGGGCTGGACCCGCGGCGGGGGCAAGGTCTGGCACGGCGGGCTTGACCTGGCCGGGCTGGACGACGCGACGATCCGAATGCCCTACTATAAAGGCAAGCGCATCACGGGCCGCGTGACCCGGGCGCGTATCGTCACGGACAGGCGCGACAAGACCTGGGAGTGGGGCTATTATGTCTGTGTTCAGCTGGACCGCGGGCAGACGCCCGACGCCGTGAACTTTTTGTATTTTGCCCACTGTGCGTCGCTTCTGGTCAAGGCCGGGCAGCGCGTGGCGAGCGGGGACGCGCTGGCTGTCATGGGCAATACCGGCAATGCGGCGCTGGCTGACCCGCCGTACAAGCACTGCCACCTGGAGGTGCGCGCCGCAGCGGGCGGCGTCGGGCTGGACCCGACGGTGTATGCGGGGTGCGAGAATGCTGTCGGCGTGTACGGCGCGGCGGGACGGATGCAGGTCATCACGGTGGGGCCGGTCACCCAGGGCGATGCGGACGCGGTTTTGGAAGTCTGCCGGGCCCGCGGGCTGGTGGATGCCGGACTGTACAGAAGCGAATGGAGGGATGCTTAATGGAAAAACGAAATCTGTTTGTCAGCGGCAAGGCCGTTGTGGCGGCGGTGTGCGGGGCGGTCTGCTTTATCGGGAAGCCGTTTGCGGATGGCGGAGCATTTTACCGCAGCAAAAAGACAAGGGAGAGCCATGCGGGCTGGTATGTTCTCATCGGGATCTGTGCGGCGGTGCCCTGTCTGATGGTTCTTGTGCTCCTTTTAATGTCTGCGGACATGGTATTTGCAGATCTACTTGTGCGGTTTGCGGGAGTGTTCCGGTTCCCGGTGAAGCTACTTCGGATTCTGCTCATGCTGGTGTTTGGATTCTTATCCTCCTACTGCGGTGTGCGGTATGTACAAAAGCACGCGGCAGACATTAAGCCTTCCGCCGGAAAAACGGCGGAACCGCTGATAGCGATTGCGTTTACCGCGCCGATTGCCGTGCTGTATCTTCTGTTTTCGGCAATCCAGATCGTGTATCTTTTTATCGGAAACATGCAGCTCCCGGCGGGGGTTACTTACGCGGAGTACGCCAGACGCGGGTTTTTCCAGCTTTTGTTCGTGTGCGTGCTGAATCTGGCTGCGGTGCTTTCCATTCAGAGCTATTTTAAGGAGAACAGAGTATTGAAGGCGCTGCTCCTTGCCATTTCAGGCTGCACGCTTATTATGACGGCGTCGAGCGCCTGCCGGATGCTTCTCTATATCCGGGCGTACCAACTGACGTTTCTGCGTGTGTCGGTGCTGGTGGCACTGGCGGTAATTGCACTTTTGATGGCTGGCGTGATCGCAAAGATTGTAAAACCGCAGTTCCCGCTGTTCCGGTATGGATTTGTGCTGGCGGGAGCGGTGTATCTCGTATTTGCCTTTTCCCATGTGGATTATTTTATCGCCGCCTACAATCTGACGCACACCTCGTGGGAAGCGTCCGGGGAGGAGACGGTGGACTACAGCTATCTCTACACACTCTCGACGGATGCGGCGCCGGCGATTGAAAAATATGCGGGAAAAAGCGGCGCGGCGGACTACAGAAAGCAGGGCTGGTATCAGCTGTACTGCGAGGCGAATGAAGAGGCATTAAATGAGACGGGACTTCGGACATATAATGTTTCACATGCGGTTGCAAAACAGCTTCTGATGGAAGATAATAGAGAATAGAGAAAAAGCCGGGTGACAGCGGGCACCGGCAGAAGCGGAGGAGACTGGAATGGAAGAACAGATGGCGAGACGCCTTGTCGCAGCGGAGGGAAAAAAGCTGCAGCAGGCGGGACTGGTGGCGAGAACCTGGGGCAATATCAGCTGCCGTATCGACGAGAATCATTTTGTTATCACGCCGAGCGGGCTGGATTATGAGACGATGACGGCGCGGGATCTGGTGCTGATGGACATAAGAAACGGTGTGTGCTGCGGCGCGCATAAGCCTTCGAGCGAAAAGGGTGTGCATCTGGCGGCGTATCAGACATTCCCGGAGGTGGGGTATGTCATTCACACCCATCAGACCTATGCCACGGCGATCGGGCTCTGCGGCTTTGAGCAGCTTGCCATGACGGAGGAAGAGGCAGAGGCTGAGGAGAAAAAAGGCAACCATGTGACGAAGGTGGCAGACGGCTACCGCCGTATCGTGGCAGCACCGAAGCCGGTGGATATTGTGGAGATGGATGCGATCCGCGCGCTGACAGATGCGGATCAGATTGTTGTTGCCTGTGGAGGAGGCGGTATCCCGGTTCTTTCCCAGGACAATCATTTAAAGGGAGCAAGTGCGGTGATCGAGAAGGATCTGGCAGCCGGAAAGCTCGCAGAACTTCTGGAGGCAGATATGCTCGTGATACTGACAAGCGTAGACAATGTGTGCCTGGACTACGGCACAGAGAATGAGCGCCCGCTGAGTTCCATGACAGTGGCGGAAGCAAAGAAATATATGGAGCAGGGACAGTTCGGCGAGGGGGATATGCAGCCGAAGATTCAGGCTGCGATCGACTTTATCGGTGATTCGGCGATCCGCTCCGTATTGATTACAAAGCTTCACGTGGATGGAAGCCAGGTAACTCCGGGCATGGGCACCATGATTACAAAATAAAGTGACAGAATAATAAAGAGAGGAATATTATGTTAAGAAAGACAAAAATTGTATGTACGTTAGGACCGTCGACAGATGATGAGAATGTGATGCGCAGCCTGATCGAGGAAGGCATGAATGTGGCGCGCTTTAACTTTTCACATGGAGGACACGATGAGCAGTTTGGAAGACTTACGATGCTTCGCAAGCTGCGCGGGGAGATGAAGCGTCCGGTCGCGGCTCTGCTGGATACAAAGGGTCCGGAGATCCGTCTGAAAGAGTTCGCAAGCGGCAAGGTGGAGCTGAAGAACGGACAGACATTTACTCTGACGACGGAGGACATCGTGGGTGATGAGAGCCGTGTGGCGATCACATATAAGGAACTGCCGGACGATGTGAAGCCGGGAGATACCATTCTGATCGATGACGGACTGATCGGTCTGGAAGTCAAGAAGATCCAGAAAGTATCCGGCGCAAAGGCAGATGCAGAGGGCAAAATGCCGATGGATATTGTCTGTACCGTTATGAACGGCGGTATGGTTTCCAATAAAAAAGGTGTGAATGTTCCGAACGTGGAGCTTTCCATGCCGTACATCAGCGAGAAAGACTATGGCGACATCGTATTTGCGGTGGAGAACGACTATGATTTTATTGCAGCCTCTTTCGTGCGCTGCGCGGATGACGTGCTTGCAATCCGCAGGATTCTCGAAGAAAAAGGCGGCGAGGACATCCATATCATTGCAAAGATCGAGAACATGCAGGGCGTGCAGAACATTGACGAGATCATCCGCGTTTCCGATGGTATCATGGTTGCCCGCGGCGACATGGGTGTAGAGATTCCGCTTGAGGATGTTCCAGTCATCCAGAAGATGATTATCAAGAAAGTCAGCGGCGCCGGAAAAGTGGTTATCACGGCGACCCAGATGCTGGATTCCATGATGAAGCATCCGCGCCCGACCCGTGCGGAGGCGACAGACGTTGCCAACGCAATCTATGACGGAACAAGTGCGATCATGCTTTCCGGTGAGACGGCTGCCGGCCAGTATCCGATCGAGGCATTGAAGACGATGGTCCGCATCGCGGTTCGCACCGAGTGCGATATCAACTATCTGCAGCGTTTCAAGGATCGCAAGAATATGAGCAGCCCGGACGTGACGAACGCGATTTCCCATGCAACCTGTACGATGGCGGGAGACCTCAATGCGGCGGCGATTCTGGCAGTATCCAAGTCCGGACGCACGGCACGCATGATCTCCAAGTACCGCCCGTATTCTCCGATCATCGGCGCGTGCCTGACGGAGAAAGTATATCGTCAGCTCGGACTTTCCTGGGGCGTTGCACCGCTGCTTCTTGAGCAGAAAAATAAAGCGGAAGAACTGTTTGACTATGCGGTCGACACTGCAGAGGCAGCAGGACTGATCAGCAAGGGCGACGTGGTTGTTCTGACTGCCGGCGTACCGCTTGGCGTATCCGGAACGACCAACCTCATCAAGGTTCAGGTGGCGGGACATATCCTGGTAAAAGGAAAGGGAATCGCTGGCAAGAAGATTGCAGCAAACCTGTGCGTCTGCCACAGCGAGGAAGATCTTGCAAATTTCAAAGAGGGAGACATCATCGTTGCCGCAGATACCAACAACTGCATGATGAAGCAGATGCGTCAGGCGTCCGGACTCATCGTGGAGGCAGACAGCGACAGCTGCCATGCGGCGATTGCAGGACTCAGTCTGGATATACCGGTACTGATTGGTGCCAAGAACGCACTGGAGGTATTAAAGTCCAGCGCTTATGTAGAGCTTGACAGCGAAAACGGAGTTGTGACAGCGATCTAGGCGATA
>ERZ772892.2824-NODE-2824-length-13790-cov-40.240699_pt1 | contig 13790 bp, 8 predicted proteins | sample MGYA00512126_ERZ772892 | MGnify/ENA primary metagenome ERZ772892 (study PRJEB29015, sample SAMEA2737697) | human gut metagenome | biome: human gut; feature: human-associated habitat; material: faeces | place: China | collected 2012 ... | reverse complement strand
TTTGAGCGTGAGCTCAAAGGCATTATTGATGGTAAAGGTGTTTGACAAGGATGAGTGCGCGGTGCCATTCAGCGAAAAGTCAGAGTTGTGGGCAGGTGAGGATACCTTATCAATACCCAGCTGCTTCATCATGCTTATGGACTCTGCGTTAGCTGACGGTGCCACACTAAAGAGAGAATCCTCAGTCTCGCTGAGACCTGTCTGCATTGATTTAAGCTGAAGCGCTGCCTTGCCGGAGTCATCATGGACTATGTCTGCCTCGATGCCAAGACCGGATGCGTTTATGAGCCTCTTGAGCTTGTCCTGCACCTCGCCGTTTGTTTCACCGGTGCTCACTCCGAACTGGAACTCATAGGATGATGCATTGGTATTTATGTCAAAGGAATAGCTGCCCGGTATAAAGGACAGGGCTTTGCTGTCTAAGTAGCTGCCGGTATTGACCTGTGGAGCTGCGAGCTGTCTGACCTCTATATCAAAGCCGTCTGCTCCTTTATTCTCTGAGCCGTCACCCACGTAGCGCACGCCTACAGCATCCTCATTAGATGACTCCGCAACCTTCTTCTGGAAGGAGTCAGAGGAGCCTGCGTATTTATCAGAAAGCGAATCCACGGCATTTAAGATGGCCTTAGAGCTTTCCTTTATATCGATAGCATATTTCTTGGCCTCGGACATATTGGAAATCTTGTACAGAGGGGACTCTTTATTTGTCTTTATTATTCTGTTGTATATCTTGCGCAGGTCGCTTTTCTTGTGCGAATCATAGCGCGATACCTCTTTATTGGCATAAGTGCTGGCATAGTAAGCGTAGGCACTGTCTATCTTTGCCATAAAGACCCCTCCTTTCATCCGTGAAAATTGTTTAATCCGTTAAATGGTAATCCTTTAATTATAAAATTCTACTTATACACATATATTATATCGTCATAATTGAGGATTTACAACAACAAAATACTTGAAAAATTCAGATAAATGTACTATATTTAGTAATATATGTAAAAGATTATCGCTGACAGCCCTACAAGGAGGTGCAGACAGCGGCACTGTTCAAAAGAATTTACAATAAATTTTAAAATAGCTATTGACGGTTACGGCTCAACTGTGATATAGTATACAGGCTTGGAAATAGGTCTTTTTTTTATGCCTTTTTTTAAGGGTACAAACAACAAAGAATTTAAACGGAGGTGGAAGTCGTGCGTACAAAGATTACATTAGCGTGCACAGAATGTCAGCGTCGTAATTACAACATGACAAAGGACAAAAAAACTCATCCGGACAGAATGGAAACCAAGAAGTATTGTAGATTCTGCAGAACTCATACAATGCACAAGGAAACAAAATAGTCTAGGAACTGAGTGAAGGAGTACATTATGGGACAGAATGAAAAAGTCGAAAAGGCTCCAAAGACAAGCTGGTTTTCAGGTCTGAAAGCTGAATTTCAGAAGATTATCTGGCCTGAGAAGCAATCGGTCATCAGACAGACCATTGCAGTGCTGGCGGTTTCAGTAGTTACCGGTCTTATTATTGCGCTTCTTGACTGGGGTATCCAGCAGGGCGTAGATTTCCTTATTGGTTTACATTTTTAAAACGGAGGCAAAGTGATTATGACAGAAGCGAACTGGTATGTAGTTCATACCTATTCAGGTTATGAAAACAAAGTCAAAGCTAATATTGACAAAACAATCGAAAACAGACATCTTGAGGACCAGATCCTTGAAGTACGTGTTCCATTGGAGGACGTCACAGAGGTGAAGAACGGTGTTCGTAAACAGGTTTCCAAGAAGATGTTTCCAGGCTATGTTCTTATTCATATGATTATGAATGACGATACATGGTACGTTGTACGAAATACCAGAGGCGTAACTGGATTTGTAGGTCCGGGAAGCAAACCGGTTCCTCTCACAGAAGCCGAGATGAGACCTTTGGGTATTAAGACGGAAAACGTGGTAGTTGATTTTGCTGAGGGTGACATGATAGTCGTTATCGGCGGTGTCTGGAAGGATACAGTCGGTGTTATCACAGCTATGAATTATCACAAGCAGACAGTTACAATCAATGTAGAGCTGTTCGGTCGCGAGACACCGGTAGAAGTAAGTTTCGCAGATGTTAAGAAAACAAATTAAGGAGGCAATTCCAAATGGCAAAGAAAGTAGAAGGATACATTAAATTGCAGATCCCTGCTGGAAAGGCAACTCCAGCTCCTCCAGTTGGACCTGCACTTGGACAGCACGGTGTAAACATCGTAGAGTTCACAAAGCAGTTTAATGCAAAGACAGCCGATCAGGGCGACTTAATTATCCCTGTAGTTATTACTGTATATGCAGACAGAAGTTTCAGTTTCATTACTAAGACTCCACCTGCTCCGGTATTAATCAAGAAAGCTTGCAAGATTCAGTCTGGTTCAGGCGAGCCAAACAAGAAGAAGGTTGCTAAGATTACAAAGGCACAGGTTCAGGAAATCGCTGAGCTTAAGATGCCTGACTTAAACGCAGCTTCACTTGAGTCTGCAATGAGCATGATCGCTGGTACAGCAAGATCAATGGGTGTTGAGGTGACCGAATAACACTTAGCGAAGCCAAGCGCATAACGCGCAGGCTGAGGTTAGTGTGAGGTCGTTCTCTGAGATTAGTGAAAGCAAGCCCGCTTTTGGGCGTAGCTTGAGCTTAGCGAAGAGAACATACCCATAAAATAGTTGCAAATTTATGCAACCCAAAATAATAACAAAGAAACGTAAATGTGGGAGGGTCCTCTCCCGATATTACCACCAGGAGGTTATTTTTTCATGAAAAGAGGAAAGAAGTATCAAGACGCTGTTAAGGCATTTGATAAGAAAGAGCAGTACGATGTTGCTGACGCTATCTCTATCGTAAAGAAAAATGCTACAGCTAAATTTGACGAGACAATCGAGCTTCATCTTAGAACAGGCTGCGACGGACGTCACGCAGAGCAGCAGATCCGTGGTGCGGTTGTATTACCACACGGAACAGGAAAAACAGTTAAGGTTTTAGTTTTCGCTAAGGGAACTAAGGTTGACGAGGCACAGGCAGCAGGAGCTGACTTCGTTGGAGGTGAGGAGTTAATTCCAAAGATCCAGAACGAGGGATGGTTAGACTTCGACGTTGTAGTTGCTACACCTGATATGATGGGTGTTGTTGGTCGTTTAGGACGTGTCCTTGGACCAAAGGGCTTAATGCCAAACCCAAAGGCAGGAACAGTTACTATGGATGTAACAAAAGCTGTTAACGATATCAAAGCCGGTAAGATTGAGTACAGATTGGACAAGACAAACATTATCCATGTGCCAGTTGGAAAAGCATCTTTCACAGACGAGCAGTTAAACGACAACTTCCAGTCTCTTATGGGTGCAATTAATAAAGCAAAACCTGCTAGCTTAAAGGGTCAGTACATTAAGAGCGCAACTCTTACATCTACAATGGGACCTGGCGTTAAGTTAAACGTGGTTAAGATTACACAGTAAGATAGTTAAACAGTTACAGTAAAACAATTTACAAGACCTATCAAACGCCAAGCAAAAGTTTTGCGGAAAGTAATTGACATCCGTAATATAGTTTGATATAATTGCAATGCATATTGCCGAAGACAGTAGGTGCCGCAAGGCGTAAACGTAGAACCTACCGAGGGAATTTTCGAGATTTATCTTGAATTTTGACTTGTACCCTTCTGTCGACAGGCAGGAGGGTTTCTTTGATTAATAAATCAAATACCTCATGTCTTTTATGCGAAAATCTAAAAGGAGGTAAATGAATCGTGGCAAAGGTAGAACTTAAACAGCCAATCGTAGATGAGATTTCCGGTGTTATCAATGGTGCACAGTCAGTAGTAGTTGTTGATTACTTAGGACTCACAGTAGCAGAGGATACTCAGTTACGTAAACAGTTAAGAGAAGCCGGTGTAACTTACAAGGTATACAAGAATACTTTAGTAAACCGTGCAATCCAGGGAACAGAGTTCGAGGGATTAAAGGATGTCCTTGAAGGACCAAGCGCATTCGCTGTATCAGCAGAGGATGCAACAGCACCAGCCAGAATCTTAGCTAAGTTCGCTAAAACAGCTCCGGCTTTAGAGATTAAAGCAGGTGTAGTTGAGGGAACATTTTATGATGCTGAGGGTATGAAGGCAATCGCCGCTGTACCTAGCAGAGATGAGCTTCTTGGAAAATTACTTGGAAGCATTCAGTCACCTATCACAAATCTTGCTCGTGTACTCAATCAGATCGCAGAGCAGGGTGGCGCTGCAGATGCAGCCGTAGAGGCAGCACCAGCAGAGGATGCTGCAGAGGAAGCTCCAGCAGCAGAATAATTCAAATATTATATTTGAACCTTATTATCATAATTAAATTTTTAAATGGAGGAAATTATAATGGCAAAGTTAACAACAGCAGAGTTTATTGATGCTATCAAAGAGTTAAGCGTATTAGAGTTAAATGATTTAGTAAAAGCTTGTGAAGAAGAGTTCGGTGTTTCTGCAGCAGCAGGTGTTGTAGTTGCAGCAGCAGGAGCTGACGGAGCAGCAGCTGAGGAGAAGACTGAGTTCGACGTAGAGCTTACAGAGGTTGGACCAAACAAGGTTAAGGTTATCAAGGTTGTTCGTGAGATCACAGGTCTTGGACTTAAAGAGGCTAAGGACGCTGTTGATGGCGCACCAAAGGTTATCAAAGAGCAGCTTGACAAGGCTTCAGCAGAGGATGCTAAGGCTAAACTTGAGGCAGAGGGTGCTAAGGTTACTCTTAAATAGTCGGATAGGCTACGAGCGGAGTAAAAACATAAAAAAGAGCCAAGGGCAAATTCTATTTGCGCCTTGGCTCTTTTTTATGTTTTTATTGCGCGACAGTCGGAGCGCGTCCCGAAAATGCCTAAGCATTTTTGGGACCTCTGCTCGTAGCCTATCCGACGGCGAATGAAAAAATAAAAAAAGTACTTGCAATTGTCAGTAATTTGTTGTATAGTATACGTTGCACTATTGTGGTGCAGTGGCATTTTTATGCAATTTTTTAAATGATGCAAATTTGTCAATAGGTAAATTACACTAAAATGCATTCACAAATATGTGCACAAGAGAAAAACCACAAGATATAGTAACTGGGGTGGTTTTTGAATCATTATCTAGATACTTGCTAGATTAAAATAAAAACGAGAGGTGAAACGTCAATGGAGAAAAACAGAATACGTCCGGTCACATCCGGAAAAAGCATGCGTATGAGTTACTCAAGACAAAAAGAGGTTCTGCAGATGCCAAATCTGATTGAGGTCCAGAAGGATTCTTATCAGTGGTTCTTAGACGAAGGTCTCAAGGAAGCTTTTGCGGATATCTCTCCAATCACAGATTACAGCGGAAAGCTTAGTCTTGATTTTGTAGATTTTACATTATGCGAAGATGATGTAAAGTATACAATTCCTGAGTGCAAGGAAAGAGATGCAACATACGCAGCTCCTTTAAAGGTTAAAGTCAGACTTCACAACAAAGAGACAGATGAGATTAATGAGCATGAAATTTTCATGGGTGATCTGCCTTTAATGACAGAGACCGGTACATTCGTAATCAACGGTGCAGAGCGAGTTATTGTCAGTCAGTTAGTTCGTTCTCCTGGTATTTATTACGGAATTGCTCATGATAAGCTCGGAAAGACCCTGTATTCTTGTACTGTTATTCCAAACCGTGGTGCATGGCTTGAGTATGAGACAGACTCTAACGACGTTTTTTATGTAAGAGTAGACAGAACACGTAAGGTACCTATCACTGTACTTTTACGTGCACTTGGAGTAGGTACAAACCAGGCTATTCTCGATATGTTCGGAGATGAGCCAAAGATCCAGGCATCATTTGGCAAGGACCCTGCAATCACAGAGCGTGAGCCACAGGGAAGCTATGAGGCTGGTTTATTAGAGTTATATAAGAAGATTCGTCCGGGCGAGCCACTTTCAGTTGAGAGTGCAGAGAGCCTTATCACAGCAATGTTCTTCGATCCTAGAAGATATGACCTTGCCAAGGTAGGACGTTATAAGTTTAATAAGAAGCTTGCTTTAAAGAATCGTATCAGTGGACAGGTTTTAGCTGAGGACGTAGTTGATCCTTCTACAGGTGAGGTTATCGCTGAGGCAGGTACTGTTGTTGACCGTGCGCTTGCCACACAGATCCAGAATGCTGCCGTTCCTGCTTTATGGATTCAGACAGAGACAAGAAATGTCAAGATTCTTTCTTCTATGATGGTTGACATCAGAAGCTGGATTCCTGAGCTTGAGGATCCTAAGTCTATCGGTGTTACTGAGCTTGTTTACTATCCGGTACTCGCTCAGATTCTCGAGGAGTATGATTCTCTTGAGGACAGAATCGAGGCTATAAAGAGAGATATATCTGACCTTATTCCAAAGCATATTACTAAAGAGGATATCTTCGCAACTATCAACTACAATATGCACTTAGAGTGGGGCGCAGGAACAGATGACGATATCGATCATCTTGGAAACAGACGTATCCGTGCGGTTGGAGAGCTGTTACAGAACCAGTACCGTATCGGTCTCTCAAGACTGGAGCGTGTTGTTCGTGAAAGAATGACTACACAGGACTTAGAGGGAATTTCACCTCAGTCACTTATCAATATAAAGCCTGTAACTGCCGCTGTTAAAGAATTCTTCGGTTCTTCACAGCTTTCACAGTTCATGGATCAGAACAACCCTCTTGGAGAGCTTACTCACAAGAGACGTTTATCAGCACTTGGACCTGGTGGTCTTTCAAGAGACCGTGCCGGATTCGAGGTTCGAGATGTACATTACACTCACTACGGCCGTATGTGTCCAGTAGAGACTCCTGAGGGACCAAACATCGGTCTTATCAACTCACTTGCATGCTATGCGAGAATCAATGAGTATGGCTTCGTAGAGGCTCCATACCGTAAGATTGACAAGACTGATCCTAAGAACCCGGTAGTCACAGAAGAGGTTGTATACATGACAGCCGATGAAGAGGATAACTACCACGTAGCACAGGCCAATGAGAAGCTTGATGCCGAAGGACATTTCGTACGTAACTCAGTATCAGGTCGTTACAGAGAGGAAACTCAGGAGTACGATAAGTCAGCATTTGATTATATGGATGTGTCTCCAAAGATGGTATTCTCAGTAGCTACAGCGCTGATTCCATTCTTGCAGAACGATGACCCTACACGTGCCCTCATGGGATCAAACATGCAGCGTCAGGCCGTTCCGCTTCTGACCACAGAGGCTCCTGTAGTTGGTACAGGTATTGAGACAAAGGCCGCAGTTGACTCAGGTGTCTGCGTAGTTGCAAAGGCAGACGGAGAGGTATTATCTTCAGAGTCAAACCGCATTATCATAAAAGAGACTGACGGAAACAAGAGAGAGTATATCCTTACAAAGTTCTCTCGTTCTAACCAGTCAAACTGCTACAACCAGAGACCTATCGTATTTAAGGGTGACAAGGTTAAGGCAGGCGATGTTATCGCAGACGGTCCTTCAACAAGTCAGGGAGAGCTTGCTCTTGGAAAGAACCCGCTTATCGGATTCATGACATGGGAAGGATACAACTACGAGGATGCCGTTCTTCTTTCAGAGCGTCTCGTAGAGTATGATGTGTATACATCAGTTCATATCGAGGAATATGAGGTAGAGTCACGTGATACAAAGCTCGGACCTGAGGAGATTACACGTGATGTCCCTGGTGTCGGCGACGACGCACTCAAGGACCTTGATGAGAGAGGTATCATCCGTGTAGGTGCAGAGGTTCGTGCCGGTGATATCCTTGTAGGAAAGGTTACACCAAAGGGTGAGACAGAGCTTACAGCAGAGGAGAGACTTCTTCGTGCCATCTTCGGTGAGAAGGCAAGAGAGGTTCGTGATACATCACTTAAGGTACCTCATGGTGCTTACGGTATCATTGTTGATGCCAAGGTATTTACAAGAGAGAACGGCGATGAGCTTTCTCCTGGAGTAAACCAGTCAGTACGTATCTACATTGCACAGAAGAGAAAGATTTCTGTCGGTGATAAGATGGCCGGACGTCACGGTAACAAGGGTGTCGTTTCCCGTGTGCTTCCTGTTGAGGATATGCCATTCCTTCCAAACGGACGTCCACTGGATATCGTACTTAACCCACTCGGTGTGCCTTCACGAATGAACATCGGTCAGGTCCTTGAGATTCACTTGAGCCTCGCTGCAAAGGCACTTGGCTTCAATATCTCAACTCCTGTATTTGATGGAGCAAACGAGGTAGATATCGAGGATACACTTGAGCTTGCAAATGATTACGTAAATCTTCCGTTCGATAAGGAAGAACTTGAGAAGGATTTACAGGCTGAGCATCCATACTGGAGCGCAGATGCTGAAATCTTCTATGATAAATATGTTGATACACTCCGTGAGGACGTTATGGAATACCTTTCAACAAACAGAGCTCACAGAAGCTTATGGAAGGGCGTTCCGATTTCAAAGGATGGAAAGGTACAGCTTCGTGATGGTAGAACAGGTGAGTGCTTCGATGGAAAGACAACTATCGGACACATGCATTACCTTAAGCTGCATCATCTTGTTGACGATAAGATCCATGCACGTTCAACAGGTCCTTACTCATTAGTTACACAGCAGCCACTCGGTGGTAAGGCACAGTTCGGTGGACAGCGTTTCGGAGAGATGGAGGTTTGGGCTCTTGAGGCATATGGTGCTGCATATACACTCCAGGAGATCCTTACAATGAAGTCCGATGATGTTGTTGGCCGTGTCAAGACCTACGAGGCTATCATCAAGGGTGAGAATATCCCTGAGCCTGGTATTCCAGAGTCATTCAAGGTGCTTCTCAAAGAGCTTCAGGCACTTGGTCTGGATGTCAAGGTACTTGATGAGAACAGAGAAGAGGTTGAGCTTATCGAGACAAGTGAGTACGGTAATACAGATATCAACTCAATTATCGGAAACGATAAGGACTATGCATTCGAGGACAGTGAGTCATTCGCAGAGCATGGTTTCTCAAAGAAAGAATTTGATGACAACGAAGAGCTTGTTGACATAGAAGAGGAAGAGTCTCCTGAGACAGCGGATGACGATATTTTTGCTGATGAAGTTCTTGATGACGAAGAATAATTAGAAGGGAGTGCCAAAATGCCAGAAACAAATAATATAGAAAATAATCAGGCAATGCAGTTTGATGCGATTCAGATTGGATTAGCATCTCCTGAAAAGATCAGAGAGTGGTCACATGGCGAGGTTAAAAAGCCAGAGACTATTAACTATAGAACATTAAAGCCTGAAAAAGACGGTCTTTTCTGCGAGAAGATTTTCGGACCAACGAAGGACTGGGAGTGTCATTGTGGTAAATACAAGAAGATACGTTATAAGGGTGTTGTCTGCGACCGATGTGGCGTAGAAATCACAAAGTCAAGCGTTCGTAGAGAGCGTATGGGACACATCGAGCTTGCTGCTCCTGTATCTCATATCTGGTATTTCAAGGGTATCCCATCACGTATGGGACTCATCCTTGACTTATCTCCACGTGTACTTGAGAGAGTACTGTACTTTGCTTCATATATTGTGCTTGACCCGGGCGGGACAAAGCTTGCATACAAGCAGATTCTCAACGAGTCAGAGTACCAGGAGGCATGCGATACTTATGGCCGCTCAGCATTCCGTGTAGGAATGGGTGCTGAGTCTATCCATGAGCTTTTAGCAGCAATCGATCTTGAGAAGGATTCGGCAGAGCTTAAGGCAGAGCTTGAGAATGCTACAGGCCAGAAGCGTGCACGTATCATCAAGAGACTTGAGGTTGTAGAGGCTTTCCGTGAGTCAGGAAACAAGCCTGAGTGGATGATTATGACAGTTATTCCTGTTATTCCACCGGATCTTCGTCCAATGGTTCAGCTCGATGGAGGACGTTTTGCAACAAGTGATCTTAACGACCTTTACAGACGAATTATTAACCGTAACAACCGTCTTAGAAGACTTCTTGATCTTGGAGCGCCGGATATCATCGTTCGTAACGAGAAACGTATGCTTCAGGAGGCTGTCGATGCACTTATCGACAACGGCCGTCGTGGCCGTCCTGTTACCGGTCCTGGAAACAGAGCTCTTAAGTCTCTTTCAGACATGCTCAAGGGAAAGGGAGGACGTTTCCGTCAGAACCTTCTCGGAAAGCGAGTTGACTACTCAGGACGTTCGGTTATCTGTGTAGAGCCAAAGCTTAAGATTTATCAGTGTGGTCTTCCAAAGGAGATGGCTATCGAGCTTTTCAAACCATTCGTTATGAAGGAGCTTGCCGCTAACGGAACCGCACACAACATAAAGAGTGCAAAGAAGATGGTTGAGAGACTTCAGCCGGAGGTATGGGATGTCCTTGAGGACGTCATCAAAGAGCATCCGGTTATGCTTAACCGAGCTCCTACACTCCACAGACTTGGAATCCAGGCCTTCGAGCCAATCCTTGTAGAGGGTAAGGCAATCAAGCTTCATCCACTCGTATGTACAGCGTTCAACGCCGACTTCGATGGAGACCAGATGGCTGTACATCTTCCACTGACTGCTGAGGCACAGGCTGAGTGCAGATTCATGCTTCTGTCACCTAACAACCTGCTTAAGCCTTCCGATGGTGGACTTGTAGCCGTTCCTTCACAGGATATGATCCTTGGAGTTTACTACCTCACAATGAGAAAGCTCGCTGATTACAAGGATGATCCAAAGATGGTTGCACAGGTGTCATCAGACACTGTATACAATGATATTGAGGAGCTTAGAAAGCTTACAACTCCTGATGAAAATACAGGAAAGGCTGAGCTTGGCTTATATGACCTCATCTGGTTTGAGGATGTCACAGACGGAAACCGTCGTGTGCTTTGCAGACCGATAGATCTTCTCGGCCGTTACTATGGAAGTGTTAATCTTGCAATGCTCGCTTACGAGAACAAGGAGATTACTCTTCACCAGAATATCTTTGTACACCGTACAGTAAAGCTTCCTGACGGCACAGAGGTTTCAGGTTTTACAGAGACAACAGTAGGACTTTTGATATTCAATGAGAACATTCCACAGGATCTTGGTTTTATAGACAGATCAAAGGCTGAGAATGCACTCAAGTTTGAGGTTGAGTTCCACGTTGGTAAGAAACAGATCAAGCAGATCCTTGAGAAGGTTATCAACACACACGGAGCTACAACAACAGCAGAGGTTCTTGATAATGTCAAGGCTATGGGATACAAGTATTCAACCCAGGCTGCCATGACAGTTTCAATTTCAGATATGACAGTGCCACCACAGAAGCCACAGATGATCGCTGATGCACAGGACACTGTAGATAAGATTACAAGACAGTACAAGCGTGGACTTATCACTGATGAGGAGCGTTACAAAGAGGTTATCGAGACATGGAAGGATACAGATGATGCCCTTACAAAGGCACTTCTTACAGGTCTTGATAAGTACAACAACATCTTCATGATGGCAGATTCCGGAGCCCGTGGATCTGATAAGCAGATCAAACAGCTTGCAGGTATGCGAGGACTCATGGCTGATACAACAGGTCGTACAATCGAGCTTCCTATCAAGTCATGCTTCCGTGAGGGTCTTGACGTACTTGAGTACTTCATGTCAGCACATGGAGCTCGTAAGGGACTTTCAGATACAGCGCTTCGTACAGCCGATTCAGGATACCTTACAAGACGTCTTGTAGATGTTTCACAGCATATGATCGTTCGTGAGTCAGACTGCTGTGCAGGCACAGGACGTGAGATTCCGGGAATGGTTGTAAAGGCATTCATGGAGGGTCGAGAGGAAATCGAGAGCCTTCAGGAGAGAATTACAGGTCGTTTCTCTTGCAACACAATCTGCGATAAGGATGGCAATGTAATCGTTAAGGCCAACCATATGATTACACCAAAGCGTGCAGCAAAGGTTATGGCAGAGGGTGTTGATGAGAACGGTAATCCAATCACACAGGTTAAGATCCGTACAGTGCTTACCTGCCGTTCACACATGGGAGTATGTGCTAAGTGTTACGGTTCAAACCTTGCAACAGGTCAGGCAGTACAGGTTGGTGAAGCAATCGGTATCATCGCAGCACAGTCAATCGGTGAGCCTGGTACACAGCTTACCATGAGAACCTTCCATACAGGTGGTGTTGCCGGTGGAGATATCACACAGGGTCTTCCTCGAGTAGAGGAGATTTTCGAGGCACGTAAGCCTAAGGGACTCGCTATTATCACAGAGTTCGGCGGAATTGCCACAATCAAGGATACAAAGAAGAAGCGTGAGGTTATCGTTACAAACAACGAGACAGGCGAGACAAAGGCTTACCTCATACCTTACGGCTCACGTATCAAGGTTGTAGACGGACAGGAGCTTGAGGCTGGCGATGAGCTTACAGAGGGTTCTGTAAATCCACACGATATCCTCAAGATTAAGGGCGTTCGTGCGGTTCAGGATTACATGCTCCGCGAGGTACAGCGTGTTTACCGTTTACAGGGTGTTGAGATTAACGATAAGCATGTCGAGGTTATAGTTCGTCAGTGCTTACAGAAGATCCGCGTAGAGGAGCCGGGAGATTCAGATTTACTTCCGGGCAGCATGGTTGATGCCCTTGACTTCTTAGAGCTCAACGAGAAGCTTGAGGAAGAGGGTAAGGAGCTTGCAGTTGGCTCACAGGTATTACTTGGAATCACAAAGGCATCTCTTGCAACCAACTCATTCCTGTCAGCAGCTTCATTCCAGGAGACCACAAAGGTTCTTACTGAGGCAGCAATCAAGGGCAAGGTTGATCCGCTTATCGGTATGAAGGAGAACGTAATCATCGGTAAGCTCATCCCGGCAGGAACAGGTATGAAGATTTATCGTAATATCAAGCTTGACAGCGATGTAAACGATGACGATACACTTGATTTTGATGATGATGATTTTGCGGATTTCGCAGAGGAAGAGGCAGTCGGAGTCATTGATACAGATGCTGAATCAGCTGATGAAGAATAATTACTGATGTTTGTACTTAAGCTACAGAAGCTGCTACAAACCAAAAAACAAAGAAGTCCGGGAAACCGGACTTCTTTCTTGTATTATATTGAAAACAAAATTGGTCTTGACAAAACAGACAAGGATTTGTATAATATTTTAGCGTGCATAAGATTGCACTGCTTAAAATAAAACAGGAGGTGAAAATAATGCCAACATTTAACCAGTTAGTAAGAAAAGGACGTCAGACATCTGTAAAGAAGTCTACAGCACCAGCTCTTCAGAGAAGCTTTAACTCTCTCCAGAAGAAGCCAATCAACACTTCTTCTCCACAGAAGCGTGGTGTATGTACAGCTGTTAAGACAGCTACTCCTAAGAAGCCTAACTCAGCTCTTAGAAAGATCGCCAGAGTTCGTCTTTCAAACGGAATCGAAGTAACTTCATACATTCCAGGTGAGGGACACAACTTACAGGAGCATAGCGTTGTTCTGATTCGTGGTGGCCGTGTTAAGGATTTACCAGGTACACGTTACCATATCATCCGTGGTACATTAGATACTGCAGGTGTTGCAAACAGAAAACAGGCCCGCTCTAAGTACGGCGCAAAGAGACCAAAAGCTGCTAAATAATTTAGCAACATTGTGTATCACAAACAGAACTAAAGTAGGTTAGTGTTGGGATTAGACCTGCAGATGCAGGATTTCACTTTATGAATACAATTCCGCACGAACACATTAGAGAGACACATGTGAGTACCGATGAATTAATCCACAAATATCATGATTAAGGAGGGAAGTAACGTGCCACGTAAAGGACATACTCAGAAAAGAGACGTAT
>ERZ772892.2822-NODE-2822-length-13796-cov-2.465323_pt1 | contig 13796 bp, 7 predicted proteins | sample MGYA00512126_ERZ772892 | MGnify/ENA primary metagenome ERZ772892 (study PRJEB29015, sample SAMEA2737697) | human gut metagenome | biome: human gut; feature: human-associated habitat; material: faeces | place: China | collected 2012 ... | reverse complement strand
CTTGTATTACCACCACTTTCTTCCTCCTCTAGATATGAACTGTAAGGATTGATAGCAGGATCTGCATCCTCCTCATCTACAGGTTCTTTATCCACGCAAGCCGCTAACGACGAGAGTGAAAACAAAAAGAAATATAAAATGCTTGTTAAGCATCTCACGGCAATTGGACATGCCTTTTTTTGAAAAGTTGCTGTGTTTCTCATTTTATATAAAAAATAATTAATAAATACTCATTTGATTAATAAATTAAATTCAAACCTAAAAAATTGTATATCCGTTGTCAAGTATACTTAATTATTTTGCTATTTACGTAATCAGTAGTTGAATATCTATTTTAATATTGATCCTCATCTTTATACGTAAAAATCAAGACTTTTTAGTTATTAAGGTACAATGCCCCATTGTGATGCATAAGCATCCTGAATTTCTTTGGTATTGAAACATACAATCTCAATATTAGGATAATAATCAATAGTAGCATCTATCCTAACTGAAGATTCGTCTAATTCATCCATAGGATACCATTCTGAATATTCTCCGTCATCCCATTCTACTCTATAATAAGCTGAATACCACGAAACTTCTGTTTCGCCAATCATAGTATCAATATTTGACTGTAATTTAGCCCATATACCTGTTATTAAATATAATTTATAGCCAATATCATCACCATTTGGTAATCTTACCATTTTATGCCAACTTACATTATTAACAGCCATTCCATTCCTATCTATAGAAAAGTCTTGTTCACAATACCCTTTATAACAATATTCTTTTTGAGTAGAATTATATACAATTCCAAGAACAAAGTCAATATCAGTTGGCCTAGCTGGTTCAAAAATGGATCTCCATTGATAATAAGTATTAACACTAACATTTCCGTTTACATAAGGACCTGAAGAACCATCGTCGTATGTTTCATCATAAAATCCTAATGTAATATCTAATGTGTAATCATTGTTTTCAGTATAAGGAAAATCTACATCAAATTCAACAGTAAAGGCTGAATTTGTGAAAGAAGAATCCGCTCTTTTAAGAATAATTCTATCGTAGAGCACCGTACTTGCTTCACCGTTCTTTAAGGTTACCAAAGCATTGCATAGTTCAATCGGATATGTATATGATTTACCATCATCAATTTCTATATTCAATTTAATTCGATGTTTTCCGAAAGGTATCAAGAAATTACCTTTTACATTCTTTCCACTTTGTGGATAAAGGCATCTAGTAAGATCTTCCTGATTATCAATATATACAAAACACTCATCTACATGATCACCCGTATTATACTGATAATCAAAATAAGGTTTTGTGAATAAATTCAGATTAACCATACATGTATTATCACTTGTCCCATCATTTAACAGTCCTTGCTGCACATCTCCTTGCATCAATGCAGTCTCTTCATATTCCATAAGGCCATTACCATCACATGAGATAGCAAGCAAAGGAATAATTAAAAATAACATCGATTTGATAATTTGTTCTTTTTTCATGGTATTACATTTTATTTGTTCATTAATTGAAACTGTAGTCGAAAATTTCCTATCATTTCTATTTCTATATTATTTGTTCAGTTCAATACATCCCATAATGAAAGGTCCTGTTGCTTTAGCATCATTATCTCTCATTTTCTCTCCTATATAATACTCAAAACTACCGTCACGATAAGGCTTACCGCCTAATCCACCCACTTGGCAACATCTTGTCAATGTCAATGTTCCGTCCGAATTTGAGATTAGCAGTTTATTGCACAGCCCCTTAAAGGCTTTTTCTGCAATAGCACGATACTGACTATCAATGTATCCTTTATTCACAGCTTTCATATAGGCATACATACATTGCGCCGTAACAGAAGCTTCCGGGAAATTACCGGTACGTGAAGGTTGGTCAATTACCTGATACCATAAACCATTTTTATCTTGGTATTTTGAAAGAGTTTCTGCTAATTCTTTCGTCCATTTAATCATATCAGCATAGCCTGAATGATCTTGGGGAATATATTCCAAAGCATCTACCAAAGCCATAAACCACCAACCAATACTACGTCCCCAGAAATTAGGAGAATGGCCAGTTTCCGGATCAGCCCAGCGCTGGCTCCGGTCCTCATTCCATGCATGATAATAAAGTCCCGTCTTGGTATCGTATGTATGCTGATGGCAGAGAGTGAACTGTTTAACAGCCTCATCAATCCATTCCGGACGATTAAATTCAGCTCCATATCGAGCCATAAAAGGAGAAGCCATATACAATCCATCCAACCACATCTGATTAGGGTATATTTTCTTATGCCAGAAACCTCCATCTGTTGTACGAGGTTGCTTTTTTAGCTGATCTATCAAATTCTCGATAGCCAATTTATATTTCTCCTTTTTGGTTTCATTGTACAAATCAAACAGAACTTTTCCGGAATTGATATAATCCAAATTATAGGTTTCTTTCTTATATAAATGAATCTCTCCTTTGTCGTCTACCAAAGAATCAGCCCATGCCTCTACATAATCAAAGTTCCTACGGTCTCCTGTTTTCTTCCAAACTTGTAACATCGCACAACAACCTACTCCTTGCGCATAACCAAAATACAGGCGTTTTCCATGATCCAGTTGCCACGCTTCCGGAAAACGACGAATTTCCGAATCGGCAAACAGACGATAATAAGTGTCGGAAGAAAAAGTATCCGTACGGAAAGGAACTGCCGGAAGTCCGGCTTTATTAAACAGATTCACTCTAAAGAAAGTCCCATAACCGTAGCGTACAGCTACAGGTGCAGAGACATAAGTTGAAGAAAGTGTTATCAAACTTCCATCAATTACAGCTTCAGCCGGATAAAACCGCGCATCATTGCCGGCAATAAAAAATCCTTTTACCGGTTCATTGCCGGGTGTCTGCAGGCCACCTTCCGCAAATTCAAAATCTAATGTAATTTCTCCCCCATTCACTTTCATTGATTTGTAGAGAGGTCCTGAATAAACAATCTTTTTACCATATTGCTTTGCTAATGCCCAAGCTGCCAGCCGTTCGCCCGGTGCAACTTTATTTCGTGGATGTATGTCGGTAGAATCGGCTGCATCCGTCACTACTGCCATACCAATATTTTCAAGTCCACTTAACCATGTTTTTAATTGTGCTTCACGAATACCTGCCGGTTGCTTGTAATGTGGTGCAATCTGTACGAAATAGAAAGGCATATCCGGCTGATTCCATTCTTTCCGCCAACTATTAATCAGGTTAGTAAATACTTCCTGATATTTCTCATAACGAACAGAGTTGGATTCTCCCTGATACCAGATATTTCCTTTTACAGTGTACCCTACTATAGGAGCAATCATGCCATTCCACAAAGTAGCCGGAACCTTACACTTATCTTTTTCCCTACTCACCCTTTCTTTTGAATATTGTTTTAAGACATCAGCATACAGCAGATTGTTTTCCATCACTTTCATACTTGTCCAAGATTCAGCATGTGTTCCTCCCCAAGTAGACTGAATCAATCCAACCGGTGTACTCAATTCTTTATACAATTTACGTCCAAAGACAAATCCTACAGCAGAAAAGTCTTTCAGATTCTCCGGATTACAAACCACCCACTTTCCAACGCAATCTTCTTTCTCACTATCAGGTGCCAGTTGATGCTCTACATGAAACAGGCGGATTTCCGGAAAATCAGCATCTTTCATTTCTTCCGCTTCATTCAACATTCCTGTTTTCCATTTCACTTGCGGATTACGGGCTACGGGAAATTCCATATTTGACTGTCCCGTACAAAGCCAAACTTCACCTATTAATATATTATTGATCCGGATCCTATTATCACCTTTCAACATTACAGATTGTCCGGAAGTAGCAGCCGGTGTTTGTATCATCAGTTCCCAATGACCGTTTGCTAAAGCAGTCACCTTGTATTTCTTATGATCCCATGAAGTCTTTACCAAAATCTTTTCTCCGGGACGTGCTTTTCCCCAAAAACGTACTTTCGCATTTTGCTGAAGTACCATATTATTTGATAATATAGAAGGAAGTTGTATATCTGCATGAATACCTATTGGAAAGAAACAGACCAATAACCACAGACAAAAAATAATTCTACAGAATTTCATTGTATTTTATAGTTTTAGATTCAATATTTTACTGAATAAGCACATGTCAAAGATACCGCATTACATGGTAGAGTTAAAGAAAAGGAATATGGAGAATTCGACTTTCTTATGTAAATTCATATGTGTACAGCCCATCACACGCCTATTTTGTACGATTTTACAGGCTATGTACGATTTTCCAGTCTTTCTACCCTTCTTTTTTAATTCACTTTATTTATCTCAACCTTTCTCATAACCAATGCATCAATAATATCTTCATCTATCTTCACATCTTTTTTAGCCGTAATAGTCAAATTGTCAAAACAGAAATTGGATAATTTATATTGTTTTGATTTCTCTACAGCAAAAAAGGAATCACAATCCAGATGAATATTACGCATTGTAATATAGCTGGAATACGAGACTGGCATATCCTTGCGATCTTTCAAATCATAAAACTGTGTCCAAGGAGCAATAAAGATACAATTGCGGACATTTCCTTTTATGTCTTCAACGAGGATGTACTTATATTGTTGGGGAGTATCCGGACGCATTTTCAACCACAACAGGCGTTTAGCCTGGTCCAGATTGCAGCGTCGAAGAATTATATTATGATTATATATCGATTCGCTACCGCAAGTCAGCACTCCGTGACAGAATCCAAAAGTACAGTCTTCAATAATAATATCACAATTGCCACCATTATCGGGATTTTGATCAGCCCATGGTCCTTTGCCGCCTTTTAATGCAATTGCGTCATCATTAACCGACATATAGCATCCCTTGACAAGTACATTTTTACATGCATCAATATCGATTGCATCCGTACTTGGAGCCTTTACAGGAGAAGAAGGTGAAAAGATATGCAAATCCAAAAGTTTTACGCTATCACACTTATAAATGTGAGTTGTCCAAAACGGAGAATTAACAAGTCGCACATCTGAAACTTGTACATTATTGCTATGAGATATATGAAGTAGACGAGGACGCAATTCATCCATATTAGTACATTTAGGAATAACACGCCGCCGCAACCAAAATGACTTCCAATATCGTTCACCGTTTCCATCAACTTTTCCTTTTCCGGAAAGGGTGAAACCATCTACCTTATCAACATTAATCAAAGCTGAAAAGTACTTTAGGTTCTGTCCCTCCATCCGTGTTTCTATTACAGGAAAGTTGCTAATATCGTCACTACCTTTTAATATAGCTTTCTCTTCCAAATGCAAGTGTGTTCCCGGCTTAAAGAACAGCGCACCACTAAGATAAGTACCTTCAGGTATAACAATGACTCCGCCTCCATTATTAGACGCCAAATCTATAACAGCCTGAATTTTCTCTGTCTGTAACAGTGTACTATCATTCACTACTCCATAGTCGGTAATCAAGAAACTCTTTCCTAATCCATTTATATCAGTTTTTTCATTTTTGTAAAACCAATCCGGTATAATTTTACCATCGGGAAATTTTTCCTGACTAAACAGTTGCAGACTGCAACATGTCGCTACTATTAAAAATGCTGACTTTATCATTTTCTATATCTCGTTACTTTTTTGCAAAAGTACCGCATGTTTCCATTTGCCCCAAAGCAAAGGATATGGAGATATTGATTTTCTTATGGAGTTCTATACAAAGGATTCAAATACTATTTATCTATATACAATATTCCATATTCAGACTTATTTTTGTACATATATCGAATTAAAATAAAACGCTCTCTACAGTATCAAAAAAGCGCATCCTCTTTATAAATTTTGTAAACACAATCTCTCCTTTACGTCCGCCACCACGAAGAAAGATTTCATAAGTACTATTTCCTGATTCTTTTATTTCCAGCAGATCCAAATCCGTATTCTTTGTTTGTTCCCCGCGTATAACCGTTTTTAATACCCCTCCTGTTGTCCGGTCCAGTTCCACTCTTTGACATTTTAAACACCCGGCTCCAAGTAGTACTTCCCGCAGTATAATGTTCCATTATCTCTGCTTCCGTCACTCGATATGTACCTTGCCGGATATATACAGTATCTCCTGCCATCACTTTTGATTGTGCTTTACCCAACGTGGCAAAAGGCTTATCAATCGTCCCACTGTTTGAATCGCTTCCATTAGTAGCCACAAAATAATTCGTAGCCGAAAGAGAAAAGAGGAAACATCCTATAAAAAAAAGAAGAAGGCTAATACGTTTCATTGTATATTAAGTATTATGTAGCAGCAAAGCTACTGTTTTTTATACCATAGGAGCTGTAATATCGTACGTAAAGAATAGAATTTTGTCTTTTCTACTTCAATTATCAGACAAATTCCAGCATTAACAATCATAGTTCATAATAACAATAGTTTGATATAAGGATAAAAATGCATCCTTTATATACAAATTTGCAGGTGAATACTCTCCCAATCCACTTCCTTTGTAGAAAGAAAATATTCAATCTTTATAACAATATAATTATGAAAAACTTATTTTATGCGCTTACATTTTTTAGTTTTGTCACAGCTTGTAGTGATAATTCAGTCCAAAATCCAACACCACCTCCCGTGTCTGATAATGGTGATAACAATAATATGCAAGTTGTTGAGTTTCTAAGAAATCGTGCTATGGTGGCAAGTTATAACACTATCTTTCCTAATAAAGAAACAGAAAGAATAGAAAGAAAAGGCGTACTACTCAGCTGGAGATGGCTTTCCACCGATCCGGACGATATTGGTTTTGATATCTACCGCAAAGAAGGTAACTATAAATTCCAAAAGCTAAACAAAACTCCGATTATCAATAGTTCTAATTACAAAGATTTAACAGCAAACATTAATAAGATTCTCAAATACGAAGTTCGACAAGCAAATACCAATAATATTTTATGTTCATGTAACTTTACTCCGGAAATGGCACAGAACTTCTACCGGACGGTCCCATTAAACAATAATAATCTGCCATATCCCGATTTAGTATATAAAGCTTCGGATGCAGCTATTGGCGATTTAGACGGCGACGGAGATTATGAATTGGTTCTGAAACGTGAAGTGTCACCTCTTGACAATGGTAGCACGGGAATTGGAATTACTCCCGGAAGTTGCCTGTTAGAAGCATACAAGCTAACAACCGGGACATTTTTATGGCGTATCGATTTAGGCTCTAATATCCGGCAAGGTATTCATTATACTCCCTTCATTGTATATGACCTGAATGGAGATGGCAAGGCGGAGATCGCAGTCCGCACCTCCGAAGGTACCGTTTTCGGGGACGGAACGAAAATAGGCGATGTCAACCAAGATGGAATAACCGACTATGTAGACAGGGCTCCCCAAAGTGCCACTTATGGCAGAATTATCACAGGGCCGGAATTCTTATCTATCATTGAAGGCAGAACCGGAAAGGAAGTAGCCCGAACCGACTATATCTACCGTGGTGAAAAAAATAAATGGGTGACATATTGGGGAGATAATTGGGCAAACAGGATGGATCGTTTTCTGATGGGAGTCGGACACTTCAGATCTCAAAAAGGAATTCCAAGCCTACTCATGTGCAGAGGATATTATAAGAACTACCAGATTGTAGCTTTAGATTTTACTGATAACAAAATAACAGAGCGATGGCATTTTGATACAGCTGACAACTATTCGGATTATATAGGGCAAGGTAATCATAATTTAGCAGTCGGAGATATAGATGATGACGGAAAAGACGAAGTCTTATATGGGGCATGTGTCATAGACCATAACGGTAAAGGGCTATATAGCACAAAATTAGGACATGGTGATGCCATGCATTTGGGCAAATTTGATCCTACACAGGAAGGGTATCAAGTAGTAGTCTGCCATGAAGAACCCAAGGAGTATGGAAATATTGGAACAGAATTCCGGGATGCCAGAACGGGCAGGATATTACATTATATTCCCGGAAACGGCAAGGACGTAGGACGTTGTATGGTCGCAGATGTTGATCCGGACAGTCCCGGATGTGAATATTGGTCGTCAGAACCGGACGGTGTCATGTATTCCTGCAAAGGAAATGAACTGACAGGTAAAAGGGCACCTATAGCCAAAGGTGGTGATACATCATACAATATGACAATCTGGTGGAGTGGATCATTAAACAGGCAAATGCTTGATTACCTCGTTATTCACAGCTATACCGACGGACGTTTGTTCAATGGCAGCGATTGGGGTGTAAAAACAGCCAGCGGAACCAAAAACAATGCCTGTTTTTATGGCGATATTTGGGGAGACTGGCGGGAAGAAGTTATCTTCGTTGATGAAAATGATACAGAGCTAAGAATCTTTACTACTGATTTTGAAACCGACTATCGTTTCCATCCTCTAATGGACGACCATTTATATCGTTTAAGCGCTACACATCAGAACATAGGTTACAACCAGCCCACTCATCCGGGTTACTATATCGGTTCTGACTTGAACAAATAAAAAAGAAAGGCGTGTATGCTTTCCGCAAAGAACATACACGCTTTTTATAAAACTAACCCTATTCAAAACTCTATCATTTCCTTACCTCAATAAATATCAGAAAGCAAATACATATCGGGAGCTTACTCCAGGTCTGTCGTATTTCAATCCATCAACTTTGGTACTTCCACTGCTTGTCAACTGTACTCCAAATATACTTGTATTATTACGCTCTGTAGACGACCAATAATACATGTCATTTTTCAGTCCGTCACTACCTGTTATTTTTCCCAACTGCGTATTCATCGTTTCCCAATTAGTTACCATTGCCCTCAAATCACCGACAGAAGGAATAAACCAACCGGAAGAAATACTCGGAGCAACCAAATTATAGTTATTCAAGGAATTCACTAAAAGTGACTTATTCTTTGCTTCCGCATATTTTTTAATTACTTCCGTGTGATTATACCCTAATCGCTGATCCCTCGACGTACCATTCAATGTTCCGGTAGACGCCGATCCATCCCATCCCATCGGACTTAAATCAATATAGGAATTTCTTTCGGCAAACTCTGTACGATACCAAACTCTTATTTCATCTTTCTCCCCAAAAACAATATTGGTATTCTCTTTCAGCCCCAAAACCAATCCATGGGTACAGCCCGGATGATCACGCAATAATGCATCCTGACGTTCAGAATAAGTAAATTCATTATCTTCTGTAAAAGGATATAACACAGAAGGCATCGGATTACCAACAAAATAAACGACTCCTACACAATCATCGCTAACAGGAGCATTATCGTCAACAGAAGCCAACGCGCCATTAGAATATATCAGATCACCCACTTTCAACTCATGATCCACAGTTTGCAGTCCTCCGTCTATCTCACAATAAATATACTCTCCGGCTTTCAACTTTGTCGCATCTATCGAGTATTTTTTAAGCCCGTTGTCTACTGAACTGATAAAACTTCCTCCTATTTGCTCTACTTTTTTTGTCGGATTTACCAAAACACGGTAAGTCGTTGTTTCCTTATCATAATAAGGAATGATCACCTGCTCACCAATAGAAAATTTCACCTCTCTCAAAGATACACTGTAAGATGGCAGTTCAGGAGAAACCTCATTAGTGAAATTATAAGTAACAGAAGGCAGTTCGGCTACCATCAAGGCCATCCGATGATTCATTACAAAAGTTATTGTACTTCCGTCTGCTGAAGCCTCCCCTGTCATTAAATCATTATTTGTATATCTGTCACCACTCAGATCTGTGTCAACAGTCCAGTTCCCCACAATCGTTTCAAACGGATCCTCCTTCGTCATATCTATAGTTATATTTTCCTTATAAGGATAATACGCATAAAAAGTCACGGTTTCCAAATCTTCCGTACACGAAAGACGTCCTCCGTCAATTCCCCATATTCCATCATTATACGTCGCAAGGACATTTTTAATGAAAACTTCCTTATCACTATTTACCGCAAAAATACCAATCGCATCCCCGTCCGAAAAAGTTGTCTTGTAAGTCACATCAGTGACAGCACGACTTACATTGCCATTTTGTTGAATACTGGAATCAACCACCTCAATCTTTAATATATTACTATTGACGGCCAGCTTGGCATCCTCATCCTGCGAACATGCCACCATCAGAAAAGAACCGAGCAATACATAAATTACAAAAATGAATTTACAATATCTCATAATATTTCTTCTTTTAAATGTTTAATTATCATATAACTCCATACTTATTGACCTGCCCCCCTGACTCACAATAGTTTGAGTATTTCCCCCATCCCATTGTACATCTCCTGGTTCAACTCCTGTAATAGTATTACCGTCACTTGTATTAATTTCCTGACGATCTCCTTCAACCCATCCCTGAACTTCTCCTGATTCGACAGTTACATAAATCGTTTCATCCCTCTCACTGATTATTACAGTGTACGGATGTATGTGTCCGGGAACCAGGTCCATCTCACCAATCTTCTTGATAAAAGATTTCCCGCCCATTTCTATCTCAAAAGTAACCTCTGAAACTTTTTGAGGAAATACAATCAATGAAGTCCGCATATTTTCACCGGCCATAACCTTCTGAGATAACGCCAAAGCCGGTGCATCTTCGACAACAGCGGTCGTGCCGTCTATTGTATTGAAAGTTCCTTTAAGTTTCAAGCCAATCAACGTATAAGTTATGTCATCCAACGTCAAACCGTCTTTTCCTTCAAAAGAAAAATCAATCCTGCTCATCTGATGCGAAAAAGCAAAGTTGACATCCGGATTGTTCCGTCCGGCTTCCGTAGTCGCATAAAGAAAATCAATGGACATTTGCTTTTCCTGTGTTTGTTTATCCGAAGTCGTTTCCACTGTTATACAATCGGCAACCATAACGGAAGTCTCCGTAAATGGATAATAGGCGGACAATACATGTTCCTGTTTTCCCAGGAAATAAATAGACTGATTCTCGTCAAATGCTGCAAACGAAGATAAATTTCCTGTATATTTATAGGAAATATTTACATCATCTTCACAAGTTACCCCTATACGATCACCATCAGTCCACGTAGTACCAACAGTCCGGGACTTCTCCACAACCTCCGTGATTGTTCCCGAGATTGCCGCTTTCACCCCGACGATATCATCGCCGGAGTAATCATAGCTGCTACATCCCCAACATAAGATAGACAATGCAGCAATAAATGGCATTTTTCTTTTCATAATACTATAATTTAACAAGTTATATTTTCGGAATAAAGACTGTTATTGTAATGTTACGCTCATCAATCCAATCACTACATCATTAGCAACGGTTTCCAATGTCAGTTCTTTCAGAGTCTTATTCTTGTCCAACGGAATATCCAGCATGACACCGGCGCCACCTTCAAATCTGCGGTCGGCAGATCCGCGAAGTTTCAAAGCCTTTCCCAAATCACGACTCACGATTCCTGTTTTTAAATGAAACCGATACGGGCGAGGTCTGGGAGCATCAAAAGCAAAATCATCCAGATAAAAGTCCTGCTCAATCGGACACCAATTATCAGGGTTTACCAATTCCAGCACCTCTGAAGTTCCATCTGTATAATATACACGTACAATTCCGTTGGCTATCCGGCACTGCATATGATTGGTGCTCCCTACAAGCAACAAATAAGCATGGGAAGCTTTTCCAGAGAGAGGAACCTTCACCATATCCGGATAATTATCCCATAAAGAAGTGTAAGCGATATTGTTACCTTCTTTCATTACACGGAAAGGAATACCAAGTGAAGTTTTATACATATTATCCTTCACCAAGCTACGTAAGCCGGAATCATCAATTTCAGCAGTCAGCAATGGATGGCACCATTCTCCAATTCCCTGAGTCGGTAACTGCAAAGTTGTATAAGGAGAACGTGGAGATAAATACTCATTTTTAAAAATATCCGCTACAGAAGAATTAAACTGCTTATCCATGTTTACCACACGACATTTACCAGTTTCAATATTTTCAAATCCATTGTATACGACTTGAGGAACATTGACATAGACATTGACAGGTTGCCACCATTCCATATTCCCTTGACGAGTGTACACAAAGAAAGTATGATGTCCTTTCTTATCTTTATTCACTTTCGACGAAAGCTTGGTTGTGTTTACCTTCTTCGTTACCAGAACATTTTGCGGGTCATATACTTTAAGAAACGAAATACCCTGAGGAGCGTTCAAGTCTACCTGTCCTTCCAGCGTAGTAACAATTTCATCATTTGCAATCTGTTGTAAGACATTACCTTCCCATTGAATCTCGATTTCAGCTTTGGTGACAGCCGGTACAGAAACAACAATCAGAGGATACCCATTCGCAGCTTCTTCCGTCTTCCATTTCACAGCTTTTCCATTCACCTTTACCAAACGGATCTTATCCTTCACTGCATTCACTTGCAACGTCAAGGCCAATGGTTCTTTGAAACGTTGTGTCACATTATAAATATCCATATCACCCTTACGTAAGAATTCATAAGCTAAATCAGCCATTGACATAGACGCCTTATCCCACGCCATAGGAAATCCCGGGCGGATCACCAATTTTCCATTCAGAGCATCCGGCGAAACGCCATACAAGCCCTGTATCAAAGTGCGGGATGTTATACCTATTTGGTCTGCAAAATCACGGTAAGTTTCCCGGCGAACAGCATCATACAAACTTATTTGTCCGAAATTGCCAGGACTTTTCCCAAGGTACATCCCATCCAGAATAGAACCTTTCAACAAATTAAAACCATCGTCTCCACGCCCTGCCTGAAAAAAAGCAAGCGCAGTATGCATCACCTCGGCAAACGCCACATTATTCACACTCCACACATAAGGCATCCAGTTCGTAGTGGATAATGTTTCATAATCACGATCCAACCCATCTGCAAATACCGGAATATGCGGAATAGAGGTATCGACATACCGGGTTGCCTGATAAGCCTGGAAAGGATCGGCTGTTTCACTATCTATCGCGTGATAGATAGTCCACAAACCAGCGCTTTCATGTAAACGCTTATGCCCCATGAAATCTTGAAACTCGGCCCAATGCCCTTTATCTTTTATCCAAAGCCTTTCATTCATCGCTTTCAATATCTTATCCGCCTCTTTTTCATAGGGAGTAGCATCTTCCCCTATCTTTTCAGCCAGCATAGCGGCCAATTTATTAGCACGATAGTTATACGCTGACGAATGAGTTACAGCTCCACTGTTATAATAAAGTGCATCACTGGCCCAAATACAGCAATAAGCATCATACAGCCCGTCATTATCAGGGTCATAATTCAATTTTTCCCATGCCAGATGACTAGTCAATACAAGCCACATTTTACGTACATAGTCCAAATCGCCGGTCCAGTTGAAATGCCAGAGCAACTCATCAATGTAGCAAAGATTCATATCATAATGATGCATTTGATCCTTTCGGTAAGGAGTACGGCAAATATACCCGTTACTGTAATGCGGGGTACCCCATTTTTTTACCGAACGTGCCAAATGTAAAGCAGTATCCTGTGTAGGATGAGGTATTGTCGCAGGGACATCCGTAACCTGACTTGCTGCATACGAATCGAAATGCGTACGAGCCCTATCATGCCAGCCAATAAAATCACCGATATAAGCAGCACGCCAGCCATTTAATTGCGAACGCCAGCCAATAGCGCCGTGAAGCCATATTTTGCCATCCCATATTCCATCAGCGGCAGCCGCCAAAGCCCCTCCCAATGGATTAAAATAGGGATCCGGAGTAGAAATCTGAAGAGATGACTCTATCTCCGAACGCCACTTTTCAGACTTATCGTATAGGGAAGTTCC
>ERZ772892.2821-NODE-2821-length-13808-cov-11.161928_pt1 | contig 13808 bp, 10 predicted proteins | sample MGYA00512126_ERZ772892 | MGnify/ENA primary metagenome ERZ772892 (study PRJEB29015, sample SAMEA2737697) | human gut metagenome | biome: human gut; feature: human-associated habitat; material: faeces | place: China | collected 2012 ... | reverse complement strand
AACTCTAAGTAAATATGTTATATTAAATTGTTGGGATAGATTACCACAAAAATCGCAGTGTGTCAACAAAAAACTTTGAAGATGTGCTGATTTCGGCAGCTTGCAAGAAAAAACAAGGGAAACTTTGGCAAAAAGAGAGAGGGATGGACGGTGCCAGCCCTCTTGACAAAAAGTAATTTGGCTATCCGGTTTTTAAGAATCGTCCATTCTTTAAAGAATTGTCCATAGACAAATCTGTAAGCAGCCTGTAAAATACTTTTCAGGTAGTCAAAACTAACCTCTGACCACTTGAGAGGGTGATTTCTATATGAAAAAGACACGACTGACGATCATTCTATTGATGATTCTAACGCTTGTTTCTGCAATCATTACGCTTTGCATGGGAGCAGTCCGCATTCCGGTACAAGATACACTATCGATCCTGCTTCGGCACCTGTTCGGGACAGACACAGGCACCTCGGTATCTGTGGCATTTGAACAGATCGTCTGGCAGATCCGAATGCCCCGAATTATTCTGGGCTTTCTGGCAGGAAGCGGGCTGGCGCTCTGTGGCTGCGTGATGCAGGCAGTTGTCCAAAACCCAATGGCAGACCCATATATTCTTGGTGTGTCGGCAGGCGCAACGCTGGGAGCCACTGGTTCACTCTTTTTAGGGCTGGGCGTGATCTCCGGCTTTTGGGCCTTTGTAGGAGCAGGCGGTGCCTGCTTCCTCGTATTGGCTCTCTCATCGGCGGATGGCAAGACCACCTCAGTCAAGCTGATTCTCTCCGGCATGATCGTCAATGCACTGCTGACAGCATTTTCCAACTTTATCATTGCGGTAGCAGGCGATTCGGACGGTATGATGTCCATCAAGTTCTGGACGATGGGCTCCCTGACCCGCGCCGGATGGAAAAACATCGGCCTTGTCACACTGATTGTACTGGCGGCAGCAGTCTTTTTCCGGACGCAGGCGCAGACGCTGGATGGCCTGATGTTGGGCGAGGAAGCAGCTTCCACCATCGGCATCAACACCTTCCGGTGTCGGTTGGTTTACCTGCTGGTACTCTCGGTGCTGACCGGTGCACTTGTATCGGTTTGCGGCACTATCGGATTTGTGGGGCTCATCATCCCGCATGTTTCCCGCGCCATTGCCGGCACAGCCCACCGAAAACTACTGCCGATTGCGGCATTATCCGGCGGACTGTTCATGCTCTGGGTGGATGCCATCGCCCGCAGTCTGATTCCCAACACCGAGCTGCCTGTGGGCATCTTCACCGCCTTGGTGGGTGCGCCGTTCTTCGTCTATGTGATGGTGCGTAAAAAATATGGATTTGGAGGCAATTGAATGAAACTGGATGCGAAAAACGTCAGCGTTTCGATTGCTGGAAAACCCATCGTTCGGAATCTCTCCATTGAGGTGCCGGACCGGAAATTCTCGGCCTTGCTGGGTGCCAACGGCAGCGGCAAGACCACTCTACTCCGCTCCATCTACCGCACACAAAAGATGGACAGCGGCATCGTTCGTCTGGATGACGAGGACATCACACACTTTTCCGGCAAAAAGCTGGCGCGGAACATGGCGGTGATGGGACAATTCAACCAGATCAACTTTGACTATACCGTGCTGGACATCGCCCTGATGGGACGGTATCCGTTTCACTCCCTGCTGGAGCAGGAAAAAGAGCGGGATTATGAGATGGCTTTGGAGGCACTGGACAAGGTAGGCATGAAAAGCTACCGCGACCGGAACTTCCAGTCCCTTTCGGGCGGTGAAAAGCAGCGGGTGGTTCTGGCCCGCGCGCTGACCCAGTCGCCCAAGATCCTGATCCTCGACGAGCCGACAAATCATCTGGATATCCGTTATCGGTTAGAAATCCTTTCAATCATCAAAGATTTGCAGATCACGGTCCTGGCAGCGCTGCACGACCTGAGCCTTGCGGCGCAGTTCTGCGACTATCTCTACCTGATGAAACAAGGGGAGATAGTTACGCAGGGGATGCCCGAAGCCGTAATGACCTCTGAAAACCTGCACCGCATCTTTGATGTCGAAGCCTGTGTCTACCCCAGCCCGATCAACGGAAAACTGATGATTCAATATCTATAACAAAAACGCGGGAGTACCCCGCAGAAAGAGGAACCTTTATGAAAAAGAAAACCCTGAGTGTTGCTGCCGCGGCACTGGCAGCCGTCATGCTGGCCACTGGCTGCAGTCAGACTACATCTTCTGTGGCATCGTCTGCTGCCGCCTCCTCTGAGGTGGCTTCATCGGTGGCCGAGAGCACCGTTTCTTCCGCTGAGGAGACTGCCTACCCCCTGACCCTGCAGATTTATGACGCTGATGGCAATGCTGTAGATATGACCTACGACCATGCACCGGAGAAGGTGCTGTCCACACAGCTGTCCATGACTGAGTTGCTCATCAAGCTGGGGCTCAAGGATAAAATCGTCGGCGTGTTCGATAATGACAATGCCCTGAAAGGCGACATCGCCGATGAGGTTGCATCTCTAAACAGCCTTGGCGATAAGAAGTCTGTTTCCAAGGAGACCATCCTTGCCACGGAGCCGGATCTGATCCTTGGCAAGGGTCCCCTGATGTTCACTGAGAGTAGCATCGGCACCGTCCAGTCCTATCAGGAGCTGGGCATTCCCGTCTACACTGAGCTGGCTAGCGCTTCCATTGATCAGTCGCTGGATAACATTGTAAAGGATGTGCGGAACATCGGCGAGATCTTCAACGTGCAGGAGACTGCAAACGCTTACGCTGACAAGCTGCAGGAGAGAATCGACGCGCTGATGGACAAGGTCAGCAGCCAGAGTGGCGAACCCCTGAAGGTTCTGTTCATGGCTGGCTACGCCGATGGCACCTTCGTGGCCTTCAATTCCAAGATGAGCAGTTGTATGCTGAATGCCCTGAACGCTGAAAATGTTCTGGATAAGGGCGGCAACGGCCTGACTCTGGAGAATCTGGTCTCCATGAACCCGGATATCATCGTCTACGTCCGCGCAGACCGCTTTGGTTCCACCGATGCCGACGCGGTGGAGCAGCTGACCTCCAACGCCGTCGTGCAGGAGGTTCCCGCCATCGCCAACCAGAAGGTCATCGAGATGGATTATGATGACGTAATGGACTACGGTGCACGGGTCATCGATTCTGCTGAGACCCTGTACAACTTCATGTACAGTGCATCTTAACGGAACCTGAAATCAAAAATTTCGGTTATGGCAGAATACGGGTGGGCGGAAAGCCCATCCGTTTTTTGTAAATGCGGCTGAAATAACAGGCATCTCGGTAGCCGACCTCATGAGCGGCCTGTGTCACAGTGTAGTCGCCGGAACGCAAAAGCTCAGTGGCTATTCGGACACGATAATTGATGAGGTAATCGATGGGGCGGATGTTTTTGTACTTATAAAAGAGATAGCTGACATGTCCAGCTTTCTCATTGACCTGTTCGGCCAGTGCGTCCAGCGTCAGCGGCTCTGCATAGTGCTCTGCGATGAAATCCAGCAGGATGCTCATGATTTGGCTTTCATTGTAAGTTTCCTCTGGCTGAAAATCTGCGAAAATCTGGGCGAAGAATTCTTCCGTCAGCTTTTCTTGCTGGTACTGGCTGCGGATGTCAGCGTCCGGGTGGAGCTTTAGGATCTGCTCCAGAATGGAAAAGGTCTGTTCCGGATTTTTGAGCTTGTGGGAGAACAGCAAAGGCCGGTCGTTTTCGTAGTACATATTGATGTAGTGGAAATCCTGCTCGCCCAAAGCTGAAATGGTCAGGGTCTTGTCGGGACATCCGTGCAGGAATAGTCCTCGCTTGGCAATGAAGGGTTCGTGCTCAAATGAGAAGATGGCCCGACCCGACACCGGAACAATCAGTGCACTTTTCAGGGTGCGGTAGCTATTACTCTCACCAGCGTGCAGGGTAAAGCTGCGGAAGCCGACAGACTCGATTCGGCCCTGATTGTATTCCTGAAATAAAATTTCCAGCGGATTAGGAAGCGCGGATATTTGATTCATTGGGAGCTCCTTTGTGCAAAAGTGGTTAGTTAATGCTAATATAGCACAAAATGCTACCGTTTGTCTATGTGGGGAGCACCCCACACTGCGTAATAATTGACAAAAAAGGGCGGTTATGGATGGAAATTCTAAATCTCGGTTCACATCGAATTGGAGTGCGGTTCCCGGAAAAGGGACTGCGCAAAGGCAAAAATCCTGCAATCCTACTCAACGATGGGGAACTGATTGAGCAGTTGAATCTGCGCACGGAACGAGCAGTGTTGGTGGGGGTATACCCCAATAACAGACTTTCAGAATATACCCCGTGGCCGGAACCGGCTATTCGACCGGGCACACCGGATTTTGGTGGGCAGCTAGGACAATATCATCGAGAACTGAACAATGAAATTCTCCCGGCGCTTATCGACGAATACGCCCTTGACACGGAAAAGCTGGCGTATGGCGGCTATTCGCTGGGCGGTCTGGCTGCAACCATGAGTCTCTGGGAAACAGATGCCTTTGCTGCAGTATTTTCCCTCTGTGGGTCGTTCTGGTATCCGGGTGTTGCCGATTTCATAGAGGAACATGTCCCCAAAAACTACTTCGCACAGGTTTATCTGCAAAATGGTATCCGGGAGGGCGAAGGCCACAACAACCGCCTGTGTGATGCCTATAGCTATACCCAACGAGTCCACACTGCCCTGCAAGCGACATGTGGAGCCAAAACTGTGCTGGATGACTACGGCCATCATGACCGGCAAAGTGAGCGTCTTAACGCTGCACTGCGTTGGGTGGAACGTGTGCTATGAATCATTGGCGTAAATTTTGGCGTATGCTGAATCAAGGTGCATTTTATAATCACCAGCGACGAGCTGATTTAACCGCAGGGAACGCCGATTGGTAGCATAAAATCCTTATATGAAACAAAAAGCGGCAGCTACGTTGTTTTTCGCAACATAGCTGCCGTATCTTCGTTTTGGGAGTTCGGTGTACCTACTACACCAATCCACCTATTCAATTCTTACACCACACCGCTTTGTAAGGCCCCTTTTCAAGGAAACGTCCGAAAATTGGTGTAGTTGTGGTGTAGTACCGCAGATATCCCCCGAATTTTGCTTGAAAATTCATCATATCTGCGTTTTAATTTTGCATTTTACTGCTCAATCGGCTTCATCGTGGGGAACAGCAGAACATCGCGGATGGAGGCGCTGTCGGTGAGCAGCATGACCAGACGATCCACGCCGAAGCCCAGGCCGCCCGTGGGGGGCAGACCGTACTCCAGTGCGTTGACGTAATCGTAATCCACCTGAGCCTTGCAATCGGGCTCAATGGCCTTGCGCTCGGCGACCTGACGCTCAAAGCGGCCCTTCTGGTCGATGGGGTCGTTCAGCTCGCTGAAGGCGTTGCCGTACTCGGTGCAGTCGATGAAGTACTCAAAGCGCTCGGTAAAGGCGGGATCGTCCGGCTTGCGCTTGGCCAGCGGGCTGATCTCGACAGGATAATCATAGATGAAGGTGGGCTGGATCAGCTTGTCCTCAACAAAGGCATCGAAGAACTCGGCCAGAATGGCACCCTTGGTGGGAACCTCGGGCAGCTCCACATGATGCTCCTTGGCAGAGGCAATGGCATCCTCGTCGGACTTCCAATCGTTGAAGTCCACGCCGGAATACTTCTTGACAGCCTCCACCATAGTCAGGCGCTCCCAGTGACCCATATCGATCTGCTTGCCCTGATAGGGAATGACCATGCTGCCGCAGATCTTGAGGGCCAGGCGCTTGTACAGCTCCTCCACCAGATCCATCATGCCGTGGAAATCGGTAAAGGCCTGATACAGCTCGATGCTGGTGAATTCGGGGTTGTGCTTGGGGTCCATGCCCTCGTTGCGGAAGATGCGGCCAACCTCATACACGCGGTCCATGCCGCCCACGATCAGGCGCTTGAGGTACAGCTCGGTCTCAATGCGCAGCACCATGTCCATGTTCAGGCTGTTGTGGTGGGTGTAGAAGGGGCGGGCAGAAGCACCGATCTCAAAGGGGGTCAGGATGGGGGTGTCCACCTCCAGGAAGCCCTTTTCGTCCAGATAAGCGCGGATCTCCTTCAGGATCTGGCTGCGCTTAACGAAGGTATCCTTCACCTCCGGGTTGGCGATCAGGTCCACATAGCGCTGGCGGTAACGCATCTCGGTATCGGTCAGGCCGTGGAACTTCTCGGGCAGGGGGCGCAGGCTCTTGGCCAGCAGGGTCAGCTCGGTGGCACGAACGCTCAGCTCGCCGGTCTTGGTGCGGAACACCTCGCCCTTGACACCGATGATATCGCCCACGTCCAGCTTCTTGAAGGCGGCGTAGGCCTCCTCGCCCAGCTCGTCGCGGCGGACATACAGCTGGATATCGCCCTTGTCATCGCGCAGGTGGGCAAAGCTTGCCTTGCCCATCACGCGCTTGGACATCATACGGCCGGCCAGCGCGACCTGCCTGCCGCTGTCGGTCTCGTTGGGCAGATCCTTATACTCTTCCTTCAGGTCGGCAGAATAAGCGTCCTGCGGGAACTTGGTCAGGGTGAAGGGGTCGTTGCCGGCAGCCTGCAGGTCGGCCAGCTTCTGGCGGCGCACCTGCACCTGCTCGCTCTCAGACAGGCCCTGAGCGGGGTTTCTCTTTTGCTCTTCCATGGTTTCCTCCCGTTCAGGCTCAGTTTGCGGCGTGGGTAATGGCCAGCACTTCGTACTCGACGGTCTGGCCGGAGGGCAGCAGGACCTCAGCCTTCTCGCCCACGGCCTTGCCCAGCAGAGCGTGGCCCACGGGGCTCTCGTCGCTGATCTTTCCGTTGATGGGGTCAGCCTCGGTGCGGCCAACGATATCGTACTCCTCGGCCTCATCATCGCCGATCATCTTGATGGAAACGTGGGTGCCAACAGAAACACTGTCCACGCTCAGCTCGCTCTCGTCGATGATCACAGCGTTCTTGACCATCTGCTCCAGCTCGGTGATGCGGTTCTCCACCAGACCCTGGGTGTTCTTGGCTTCATCGTACTCGCTGTTCTCAGAAAGGTCGCCGTGGCTGCGGGCTTCCTTGATCTCCTCGGCCAGCTCCTTGCGTCGGACCGTCTTGAGGTATTCCAGTTCGTCCTGCATCGCCTTCAGGCCGGAAGCGGACATCTTGATTTCTTGTGCCATTTTGGATCTTCTCCTTGTCTATTGGATTGACGCAGCCGCAAAGCCGCGCACGAATGCTATTATGACTGTTCTATTATAATAGCAAGCCGGGAGCTTGTCAATAAAAACCACGGCGCTAGAGCGGAAAAAGCGGCGGTTTCGGCTCCCGCCCCTATGCAGAAGCGCCCCACCGGTTCCCCGGCAGGGCGCTTCCACAGGTTATTGGGGAATAGAGAATGGTTTGGTTGTGGGGCAACCCCCCAGTCGCTTTCAGCGACAGCCCCCGCTAATAGGGGGGCCCTTGGCGTAGCGGAAAGCTTTGCTGTGCAAGGGAAAAATCAGTGAACGCTTTTTTTCAGTTCCTGCGCTTTTTTCCATGCACGGATAGAATCAGAGAAAGTCACAGGTACAAATGGATCAAAGTGGTCGGGATGTTCATCCGCATCCAGCTGCTCCATCAGATCGTTCTCCACGGCCCAGCGGGCAGCCTGTTGAATCGCGCTGTCCTCATCGCTTATATCGCTGTAGAGAGTGGTGCTGACAGGTTCCGGATTTTCGGCATCCTGCCACAGCAGCACTGCCAGCTCCGCACGGTTCTGCGGGATAACGGCCCCGTGGGGCAGCAGATACCGCAGGTACAACTCAGTACCCAGCATGTGGCCCTGGTACAACAGCGCTGCACTGCCAACAACTACCGTGCCGGCAAGAGCACCCTTTTCCAACAGATTCGGCTCCTCGCCGATGCTTTCTTCCAGATAGACCACGCTGAGCTTCACTCCATCCGAATTGTCCGGCATGGTAAAGATCAGGTCTTTTTCTGTGTAAGGAACATCGGGGTCGCCCAGAAGTGTCTTATCACTGATGCTCCATTCACCAAACTTCATGCCCTCGGGGGCATCCTTTGCGGTGATGGTCACCTTGGCACCTACAGGGATCTCATACTTTCCATCCAGATCCTTGGTAATGGTATCGGTAATATCCTTCAGATTGCCGTTCTCATCCTTCACCGTCACACTGGTCAGGGTACCATCGGCAATCTCCAGCTTACGCTTCGGTGTCGTGCTGCCGCTACCGGGGTTTCCGCCGGGGTTTTCGCCCGGGTTCTCACCGCTGCCAGTGCTGCCGCTACCGGGGTTTCCGCCGGGGTTCTCGCCCGGGTTCTCACCGCCGCCAGTGCTGCCGCCGCCGGGAGTAACAGGCTCTTCCTTCTTGGTCACGGTAACCTCTGCACTGTCCGAAGTAAATGCTTCCGCAGCATCCTTCTTTGTCAGAGACACATCAAACTTGTAGTTACCAGCTTCGGCAAAGGTTACAGTAAGTTTGTAAGTAATGTTCGGCAGATAATTAAAAGGCAGTTCCAGGCTGTTGATATCCAGATTCATGCCATTCAATTCCTGCATTCCATCCTGCCACTCACCACTGTCGCCGAAACGATACTGCACTTTTTTCAGTGTGATGGTCGCACCTGCCGGGCCGGTAAAGCCAGCCTTTGCGGTCACACTCTGATCTGCGTCATCGTTAGCGGTTACGGTAACGGTAAACTCCTTTTCCGTATCCGTCTCAACGGTTCCGCTCAGGCCATCAATGGTAACGGCAGCATTTTCATGCTTCTTTACGGTAACAGCTGCGACCTTCTTGTCAATCTCAGTACCATTAGCCTTCTTTGCAGTAACGGTAATCGTTACATCACCGTCATTTGCGTCAGCCTTGGTAATGAGCTTGAACTCAGTGTTGTTGATTTTATCAATGCTCAGACCTTCGTCCGGCACATCCTTCCAAGTCTCGCCGTCCTTGTACTGAATCTTCTCAACAGCAACTGCATTTGCACCGCTTACTGTAATCGTTGCTTTTGCACCAGTGTTTGCATCGTCATTGGGGGTAACACTTACGGTAAAGTCTTTTGCTTTACCGGCTTTCACAGTAGTACCATCAAGGCCGGTAATGGTAACCTCGGCAGGCTTCCGGGCCGTTACAGCAAAGGTCGTGCTTGCGGTTGCGCCAGCAATTTTATTGCCACTTGCATCCATCAGCTTTACGGTCAGGGTCTTTTGGGCTGTAGCAGCATCTGCATCCGGTACAACACGGAACTGCTTACCGGTCAGGTCGTCAATGTTCAGCTCATTGCTGGTCAGGTCGAACCATTCTCCGGTATCACCTGTTCTGTACTGCACCTTGCCGCCCGCAAAGTCGAACTTTGCCTTTGCGGCACCGGTGTCTTTATCGGCAGCGACCGTAAAGACATCACTGCCCTCGCCAGCCTTGACAGTGTTATCGGTGGGGCCACTGATCGTAACGGTGGTATATACCGCATAAAGGGTTAGATTGCCATCTTCCGTTTGCGGATCGACCGGTGTGTTTGCAAGACTGAATGCTGCTTCACCTTCCTGCGGCGTCGGGCTGGTATACCAACCAATAAAGGTATACTCCTGTTTACTCGGGTCATCAACTGTTTTCAGGTTATTGGCCTTGGTATTTGTGACCATTTCTGTACGGTAGACCTTCGTTTTTGCAGGTGCACCACTGGCCAGCGTTCCACCGTTGGCATTAAAGGTCACATCACAAAGGTAACAGATATCAACATCCATCGATTTGCCGCCAGCGCTTATGGTTACACCATCAGTTTTTAGGTCGGTTATTTTTTCTGCAGCGTTTTGAGCGAACCATCCGGCTTTATAGTCCGGATAGTAGATTTTTGTTTTCGTGCCGAGCGATTTGGAAAATGCATTTTCTTCAATCTTCGGAACGGAACCCTTGGCAAGCATCACACTTTTTAGCTCTGTGGAACTTTCAAAAGCGGATTGTTCAATGAGTTTGACGCTCTCCGGAATTGTAATTTCACTTAATTGGTCACAGCCGTAGAATGCCAGAACGCCAATTGTCTGCAAGGTGCTGGGGAGCTTCACGCTATTCAGGCTACAGCCATAAAATGCACTGCCAAAAATCTTAGTGACCCTTTCCGGAATCGTAACACTTTCAAGATTTTTACAACCACTCAGAACAGCAGGGTAGATTTGTTTGGTTCCACTTGGAAATACAAAGCTTTTCAACTGCGGGCAATTTCTAAATGCAAAATTACGAATATTGGTCGCTGTACTTGGAATTCCGACCGTTTCCAATTGGGTGCAATCCTCAAAGGCATTTGTGCCGATTTTAGTTACTCCTTCAGGAATTTTAATATTCTTGAAGGCTTTGCATGCCTTAAAGGCACTATTTCCAATTAATGTAACACCGGTTGGAATGGTAACATCATTCAGCTTTTCACAGCCATGGAATGTGTCCTTTTCAATCAATTTTACACCAGAAGGAATATTGATCGTTTCCAGATTGGAACATCCCTGAAATGCAGTGTTTCCAATCCTGTTTACAGTTTCCGGAAGTGCCAGACTGGTTAACGCAGAGCACGCACGAAACGCTTTCGAACCAATCTCTGTTACACTCTGTGGAATATCAAGCATTTTCAAGGCGGAACAATCTTCAAAGGCATAGTTCCCAATTGAAGTTACTCCATTTTCAATCACGACGGAGGTGATTTTGCTTTTTTGGGCATTCCATGGTACAGTAGAACTGCTATAGTCATACATTGCTCCTTCGCCGCGGATGGTTAGAGTATATGTACCTGGATCATCTGTGTTTGGAGTCAGTTCATAAGTGAGATTTGCACCGCAAGAATCATTCGCTGCCAACGCCGTTATGGCATTTACAGGCAGAATGGTCAGCATCATACTGAGGGCCAGTATCATGCTGAGCAATCGTTTTTTCATAAAAATCCTCCTTTGCATATTGCCCCAATTACTCTTCTTTGCACCCACCGCAAACAGAAAAGCGCCGCACCGGCCCCGAAAGGCTGGTGTGACGCTCTGAGAAAACTTCTGGGATGTGCAGCTGGCTGCCATATTACAGGCCCTGTAGCTTTGCGCCGCAGCCTTTCGACTGGTTTGCCGATTCTTCTGTTTTCATGTGGCATCTTACACAAAAATCATAAAACCTTTTTTTTTTTTTTGTCAATAACCCAAAACCATCTTTGGCAAGTTGCACAAAAGAGGAAGTATCTGTATGGCATTTTCGGATAGCGGCATCTCCCCGGGGAAAAGTGTTCCGTTTGGGGAATGATGGCGTGTTTCCTCGCTTTTTCGTTGAAATATGCCAGGTTTTATGATATAGTAGTAGTCGTTTTTACGTTTCACTCCCCTACTCTCCCTGCGGAAAGGAAGCTCCCATGAACCTGACAAAGCAGTTCTTCAAGTATGTGTCGCAGAACATTTTCGGTCTGATCGGCACATCGTGCTATATTCTGGCCGACACCTATTTCATCGCCCAGGCGGCGGGCACCGACGGCGTGACCCTGCTGAACCTCTGTCTGCCCATGTACAACCTGATCTTTGCCTTCGGCTCGATGATCGGCCTGGGTGCGGCCACCCGGTACGCCATCCTGCAGGCGCAGGGCGAGGCGCGGGCGCAGCGGTATTTTTCCAACGCCCTCCTCTGCGCCTGCCTGATCGCCATCCCGTTCATGCTGGCGGGCGCGTTCTGCCCGGGCACGCTTCTGCAGCTCATGGGCGGCGATGCGGACATCGTGGCCCTGGGCCTGAACTACACCCGCATCTTCCTGCTGTTCACACCTTTCTTCATGTGCAACTACATCTTCTCGGCCTTCGTCCGCAACGACGGCGACCCGTCCCTTGCCATGGTGGCCACCCTGAGCGGCAGCCTGTTCAATGTGGTGTTCGATTACATCTTCATCTTCCCCATGGGGCTGGGCCTGCCCGGCGCGGCGCTGGCAACCGCCATCTCGCCGGTGCTCAGCATCGCCATCTGCAGCCGCCACTTCTTTCAAAAGAGCAACACGCTCACCTTTGTCCGGCAGGCTCCCTCGGCCCGGCTGCTGGTGCAGAGCTGCCAGCTGGGCATCTCCGGCTTTGTCGGGGAGCTCTCCTCTGCCGTGACCACCACCGTGTTCAACTTCCTGCTGCTCCGGCTGGCGGGCAACGTGGGCGTGGCCGCTTACGGCGTGGTGGCAAACTTTGCGCTGGTGGCAACAGCCATCTTCAACGGCGTGGCCCAGGGTGCCCAGCCGCTGGTCAGCCAGTGCTACGGCAAAAATGAGATGGCCGGGGCAAAAAGGCTGCTTCTGCTGGGCTGCGGCACCGCGCTGACACTGGCGGCGGTGTTGTACGGTGCCGTGTTTGGCTTTACCGACACCTTTGTTGCCCTCTTCAACAGCGAGAACTCTGCTCTGATGGCCGAATATGCCCACAGCGGTATGCGCATCTACTTCCTGGGCTACTTCTTTGCAGGCTGCAATATTGTTGCGGCGGGCTATCTGGGTGCGGTCAACCGCCCCACCGAGGCCACCATCACCTCGGTCAGCCGGGGCGTGGCCGCTATCGTCACCTGCTCGCTGATCCTGAGCGCCCTGTTCGGCATGAACGGCGTGTGGTCGGCCTTCCCCGCCGCCGAGGCCATTACGCTGGCCCTGACGGTGTTCCTGCTCAAGCGCCCGCAGTCTGTGTGCAGCTGAGCACCTCCACGGAAAAGAGCCGGGTGCTGCCCCGGCTCCTGAACATTTTAAATATACAGTGCCTGCTCCCGCTGGCTTTCCGCCGGGCTGAGGGGCCGCGCTGTCTGACCGGCCAAGGCCCGCCACTGTGCGGGGGATTGGCCGGTCTCTTTTTTGAACACCCGGCACAGGTAGTTGGCCCCTGAGAAGCCGCACAGACTGGCAATGACATCCAGCGTGTATTCCCGGTGCAGGAGCAGCCGCATGGCAGCTTCCACCCGCACAGTGGTCAGGTAGCGCCCCGGGGGCACCCCTACGGCGGCAGTAAAGGTGCGGACAAGGTGGCTCTTGGAAACTCCCAGCCGCTCACTGAGCTCCTCCACGCCGTACAGGCCAGCGTAGTTCTGGCGGATATCCTCAATGGCGGCCTCCACCAGCGGCGGCAGGGGCGGGGCGGCGCTGTCGGCCCCCGCAAGCTCACAGAGCAGGGCAAAGGCCAGCTGGCTGGCGGCCCGGCTGCGGGGCGTGTCGGCCTCGGCGGCAAGGCGGCCCAGCAGCTCTGCGGCGGCGGGGCAGGTCTCGCCCCGGGCCAGGAACGGCAGCTCCGTCAGCCCGGCAAGGAACTGCACCGCCGCCTGCCCGGTCAGCTGGATGCAGAGCAGGTGGCTCTCCCCTTCCGGGGTCAGGGTCAACGGGGCGCGGCTCAGCACCAGATGGCCCGCCGCCGCGCTCTGGGGCGGCAGGATCAGTGCGCTGCCCGCCGGGGAGGGCGAGGCATCGGTCAGGCTGGCAGTGCATCTGCCGCTGGAGATCAGGCAGACCCACAGCCCCTCGCCGGTCAGGGTCAGGGGTTCTTTGGGCTGGATATCCCGCACCACGCCAAGGGCTGCGGTGCTTGTCCAATCATAAAGCAATATCTGACACCTCAAATCAATAAAATGCTATTTTATATCACAAAGTTATCTGTTATTATAATACCAACGAGAGCGTGCACCGTCAAGGTGCCGTAACATAGAAAAATTTTAATGGAGGCAATGACCTATGGCTTCGATTAGCTGCCAGCACATCTACAAGATCTATCCGGGCGCTACTGCTCCTTCTGTTACCGACTTCAACCTGGAGATCCAGGATAAGGAGTTCATCATCTTCGTCGGCCCCTCTGGCTGCGGCAAGTCCACCACCCTGCGTATGA
>ERZ772892.2817-NODE-2817-length-13820-cov-3.689648_pt1 | contig 13820 bp, 10 predicted proteins | sample MGYA00512126_ERZ772892 | MGnify/ENA primary metagenome ERZ772892 (study PRJEB29015, sample SAMEA2737697) | human gut metagenome | biome: human gut; feature: human-associated habitat; material: faeces | place: China | collected 2012 ... | reverse complement strand
GCCGTGCCGCAGCCGCCGGAGCGGTGCTTAAGCCGTAAGGCGGGAATTATGCGGTATTGCCGTAAGAAAAGTACAGGGAGGTTCTGCCCGTGCAATATTCCGATGAGCATCTGCGCTATCTGCGCCTGCTGTCTCAGAAATACCAGACCGTGGCCGCCGCGGCCAGCGAGATCATCCGCATTGAAGCCCTGCTCCGTCTGCCCAAGGGCACCGAGCACTTCATGAGTGACCTGCATGGCGAGCACGAAGCGTTCGTACATATATTAAACAGCGCATCGGGTGTCATCCGTGAAAAAATCGACACGGTGCTTGGCAACGGTGTCCCCGCCGAGGAGCGTGCCGAGCTGGCGACGCTCATCTATTATCCCAATCAGAAGCTGCCCGAGCTGAAAGCCCGCCAGAGAGACCTGCACGCCTGGTATCGCATGACGCTGCTGCGGCTCATCGACCTGTGCCGGTTCGTGTCCAGCAAGCATACCCGCGACCATGTGCGCCACTGTCTGCCGCAGAACTGCGGCTACATCCTCGACGAGCTGCTTCACGCCCACTTTGAGGACCACGACAAGGACCAGTATTACGGCGAGATCATTGAGAGCATCATCCGCTATGACCGCGCCGACGCCTATATTATCCGCTTCTGCGAGGTCATCAAGCGGCTGGCTGTGGACCGTCTGCACATTGTGGGCGACCTGTTTGACCGCGGCCCGCGCCCGGACCGCATTCTGGACAGTCTCATGGCGCATCATCAGGTGGACATCCAGTGGGGCAACCACGACGTGGTCTGGATGGGCGCGGCAGCGGGCAGCCCGCTCTGCATTATGACCGTGCTGAAAACAACGCTGGCCTACAACAATCTGGACACGCTGGAGGGCGGCTACGGCATCAGCCTGCGCCGCTTGGAGCGCTTTGCCCAGCATACTTACGCGGATTCCGATGTTTCGCGCTGGCTGCCCCACGCCGACCAGCGCACAGCGGCAGGCGACCTGACCGCCGCCGCGCGGATGCACAAGGCCGTGACCGTTATGATGCTCAAGCTGGAGGCGCAGGTCATTGCCCGCAACCCGGATTTTGATTTGCAGGGCCGCGACTTCTTGAACCACATTGACTTTGCCGCGGGCACGGTGGACTATTTCGGCACGACCTATCCCCTGCTGAACTGCGACTTTCCCACCGTTGACCCGGCCAACCCCGCCGCGCTGACTGCCGACGAGGAAAAGATCGCCGCCGAGCTGGTGCGCAGCTTTGCCGAGAGCGAGCGCCTGCAGCGCCATGTGCAATTTTTGTACGCCCACGGCGCGTTTTATAAAATGTGCAACGGCAATCTGCTCTACCACGGCGCAGTGCCGATGACCGAGGACGGCGCGTTTGCGGCCATTCGGTTTGAGGGTACCGCCCGCAGCGGCAAGCAGCTGTTCGACTACTGTGACCGCCGCGCCCGCCAGGGCTACAGCGCGCCCGCGGGCAGCCCGGCACGGCTGGCCGGACAGGACTTTTTGTGGTACCTGTGGTGCGGGGCAAAATCGCCGCTGTTTGGCCGCAGCGCCATGACGACGTTTGAGCGGCTCTATATTGCTGACCCGGCGGCCCAGGTGGAGATCAAGGACCCCTACTACAGGCACATTGCCGACCCGCGCACCGCCGAGCATATTTTGCGCGAATTCGGCCTGTCCGGCGAGGGCAGCCACATCGTGAACGGCCATGTCCCGGTCCGCGCCATCGAGGGGGAAAGCCCCATCAAGGGCGGCGGGCGGCTCATCATTATTGACGGCGGCTTCTGCCGTGCCTACCACCGGCGCACCGGCATAGCCGGCTACACACTGGTCTATAACTCCCGCGGGTTGATCTTGCGCACCCACCAGCCGTTTGAGAGCGTGGACAAGGCCATCCACGAGGACGAGGACATCGCCAGCAAGAGCGAGTATATCTATACGGCACCCCAGCGCATTCTAGTGCGCGACACCGACGAGGGCGGGCGCAAGCAGGCGCTGATCCGTGACCTGACAGCCCTGGTCGAAGCCTACCAGAGCGGTGTGATCGCGCAGGGCGTGGCGCAGGAAATGTGACGGTTGAAATTTGAAAAAATGAGTTTATAATGTAAACGATGCCATACTTGCCTCCCTCTGCGAGGGAGGTGGCCCCGCAGGGCCGGAGGGAGAGAACCTTGCGGCTATCCGGAATATTTCGGACAATGGCAAGGTTCTCTCCCCCACCGCCTGCGGGCGGAGCCCCCTCGCAGAGGGGGCCAAGGGAATCAGCCTTTCATCTATTTCTTTCGGAGGAATCTCCCTCATGCCACGTTTTCGTTATACTGCCACCAATGAGAAGGGCAAGACCGTCCGCGGACTGCTTGAGGCCCCCAGCGAGGAGGCGCTCTACGCCAAGCTGCGCAATGACGGCCTGTACATGACCGACGCGCAGGAGGCCCAGAAGGCCCTCGCGACGTTCCGCCCGCTGAAAACCGCCGTGCTGGCGGATTTCTGCCGCAACCTAGGCACCCTGCTGACCGCCGGTGTGCCGCTGGTGCGTGCGTTCCGCATCATGGCGGACGAGCGCACCATCGACGTCCACCAGAAGGCCCTGTACGAGGCCATCCTGAGCGAGCTGCGCAAGGGCGTACCGCTGTCCGATGCGATGGAGTCCTGCGCACCCGCGTTCCCCACCCTGCTGCTGGCCATGATCCGCAGCGCCGAGGGCACCGGCAGCATCGACCACGCCTGCGCCCGCATGGCAACCTACTATGAGCGTGAGCACAAGATGAACCAGCAGGTCGGCAACAGCATGATGTACCCCATTATCCTGTCCGTGCTCATCGTCGGCGTTATTGCGATTTTGATGACCTTTGTTCTGCCGCAGTTCAAACCGATGTTTGACCAGATGGAGACCCTGCCGTTCCTGACCCAGCTGCTGTTTGACGTCAGCGACTTTGTCGGTGCCAACTGGCCGGTGCTGCTCGTCGCGGCGGCGCTCATCGTCTTTGGCGGCAAGCTCCTGCTGGCGCAGCCGAAGGTCCGCCGCCAGTGGGACCGCTTCATCCTGCACGCGCCGGTGGTCGGCGTGCTGAACCGCAAGATCTGCACGGCGCGCTTTGCCAGCACGCTGTCCAACCTGTACGGCAGCGGCGTGCCCATCATCACGACCCTGGCCGCGGCACGCGACGCCATCGGCAACCGCTGGATCGAGAGCCAGTTCGGTGACGCGCTGGACAGCATCCGCGCAGGCCACAGCCTGTCGGAGGCGATTGCGGGCATCGACGGTTTTGAAGTGAAGCTTTCCTCCTCCGTCGCTGTCGGCGAGGAGACCGGCAAGCTGGACAGCCTGCTGGCGACCATCAGCGAGACGCTCGACTATGAGGCCGAGATGGCGACCAAGCGTCTTGTCACGCTGCTGGAGCCCGTTATGATCGTTGTTATGGGTCTTGTGGTCGGCGGCGTCGTGGCCGCGGTCATCGTGCCCATCTACCAGTCCTACGGCACCATCGGCGCGTCGAGCGGCGCGATTTAAATTCTATTCCGGGAGGCCCACCATGGCACTTCTTACCTCTTTATATCTGTGCAGCCGCACGGTGTATGCCGCCGTCGGCACGCCCACGGGCAGCGGGGCGCGCGTTCTCGCCGCCGCCCAGACCGAGCTGCCCGAGGGCTGCCTGATCAACGGCGTCATCACAAACGAGGCGGACCTGACCGCCGCGCTCAAAGAGTTTTTTACCGCCAACAAGCTGCCGATGAACCGCGTGGCGCTGATTGCAGGCGGCAGCCAGTTCATGCACCGCATCCTGTCGCTGCCCGCCATGAGCGAGAAAAAGCGGATGGCCGTGCTCTCCCATGAGCTTGCCAGCGGCGGCGCCGAGGTCAGGGCTCCGCTGGACGACTACATGCTGCTCTCCCGCGATGCCAAGACCCGCGTGGATACCGTGCTGGCCACCCGCGTGGAGCAGAGCGTCATTGCCGGGTACGACGCGCTGGCCAAGGCCGTCGGCTTCAAGCTGTACAGCATCGACTTAGGGCTGGCCGCGCCGATCAAGGCCGTGCGCACGATCCCCGATTTGCAGCAAAAAACCTTCGTGCTGCTGCAATTTGACGATGACACGATCTCTGCCTGCCTGTTTGTGCAGGGGCAGTACACCTACTCGACCCGCAGCCGCCTGTTCAACCCGCGCGGCTCGGCGGAGTCCGGCACCGAGATCGCGCAGAAGCTCTCGGGCCTGATCCAGTTCCACACGACCAGCAAGAGCGAGCACCGCATTGAGACTGTCTGCTTTGCCGGCTCCACGGCGGACGACCTTGCGGTCTGCCGCCCGGGCTGTGAGGCGCTGGGCCTGCAGGTGGCCCGCTTCCCGGATTCACCCACCGTCAGGCTGCCGTCCGGTACCGCGCTGGCCGATGTGCTCTACGCGGCGGGCAACCTGATCGCACGCTGATTTTTACCTGCAAATACTTGCCCCGGGGGCTTATCATTATGGCTATGAAACAGAACAACTTTTATCTGCGCTGGCAGAAGGCCGCCGGTGCGGCCAAGTCGGAGTCCCGCAGCCAGGGCCTGCGGACGCTGGTGCCCGGCCTTGCTGTCGTGGCTGTCTCCATGCTGGGCTGGGGTGTGCTGACGCTGCACACCTCAATGCTGAAAAGCCAGCGGGAGGACATCCTGAACTGGTGCAGCGACAATACCGAGCCATACCGCGCCGCAACGCAGGATTCCGAGTCTGCGGCGCAGTTCCGCTCACTGACCGACTATTCCGACGGGATGACCGAGCTGCTGAACAGCTACCCCGACGTGACCAGCAGTCTGCTGCACCGGGTCGAGGCTGCCGGCGGGTCCGGCATCACGATCCAGTTCACCGACTACAACGCATCGACGGGCGAGCTGCTCTTTAACGCGAACTCCTCCCAGGTCATCGACATTCCGGCCTACATCCGTTCCCTGCAGAACTGCGGGGTGTTTTCCACCGTCAGCTACACCGGCTACAAGGCCGATGACGACGGCTATTCCATCGATCTGCGCTGTGTGCTGGCAGCGCCGCAGCAGTAAAGGAGGGCGCTATGGAAATTGCACCAATGACAAGGCGCGATAAAATTCTGCTGTACGTCGTTCTGATGCTGGCGTTCGTTGTGCTTTTTGTCCGGTTCCTGCTGATTCCGGGCATTGAGAACCACCAGCAGGCCGACGCCGATCTGCGCGAGGCGCAGGACGCCCAGACCTCCATGCAGGATGCGATCATGCTGGCCGGCACCTACGCCGCCGAGAAAAACAACAACTGGGGCGAACTGCAGACCGCCAACGCCAGCTACTACAGCCTGCTGAGCAGTGACGAGCTGGACACGCTGGTGACAAGCCTGGAGCTGAACCACAATTTACAGCCCGACTCGCTGACCATCGGCGAGCCCGTGACCCAGAGCCTTACCTATTATACCGCCAGTGAGAACGCCGGACAGAGCGCTGCCCCCAGCGCAGCCGCGTCCGCCTTTGCCGGTGACGACGACGGTGACGACGACAGCATCACCGCCGGCACGACGGCCCAGGGCAACGCCATTTTGCAGCAGATCTTAGCCTCCGACCTCATCCTGGACTATGACCAGCCGGGCTATTACCGCAGCGTGGCGATCAGCTTCTGCTGCACGGGCGAGGACAGTGATTTTCTTTCGATGCTGGACGACATGGCCGCGAACTACCCGTCCGTACAGCTTGTATCCTTCTCCATCGATACCCGCAGCTTCGCCGACACCGACGGCAGCGCCGTGACGGCCACGGCGTTCAATGTATCCCTGAACGTGATCCTCTGTGACAAAGGAGGCGTACAGCCGTGAAAAACATCCGCCTCGGCGACGTTCTGATCGAGTTCGGCTATATCACGCCCGACCAGCTGAACACCGCCCTTGCCTACCAGAAAGAGCACCGCGACCTGCGCGTCGGCCAGTCTTTGCAGGAGCTTGGCTACGTCAATGAGCGTCAGGTCCTGGAGGCACTGGCCCAGCGCCTCCAGCTTAAAATGATCGACATCGAGCACACCAACGTCGATGTGACCGCCGTTGAGAAGGTCCCGCAGGAGCTTGCGCAGAAGTACGATATGCTGCCGATTGCGCAGAGTCCGCGCGCGCTGACGATTGCCGCCAACGACCCGCTGAACTACTACGCCCTTGAGGACATCCGCCAGCTGACCGGCCTCGAACCGGAGATCGTGCTGGCCGAGCTGGAGCCGCTGCGCCGCGCCATCCGCTACTATTACGCCGAGGTCAGCGCCCGCAAGGCGGCCCGCACCGCCAACGACAGCGACATGGCCGCCGCCCAGACCGAGGATCTGGCCATCGACATGACTGCCGAGGGCGGCGACCTCGACGCGCCCATCATCCGTCTGCTGAACAGCCTCGTGCAGCGTGCCGTCACGACGACGGCGTCGGATATTCACATCGAGCCGTTCGAGGGCGAGACGAAGGTCCGTATGCGCATCGACGGCGTCATTATCGACTATGTGACGCTGCAGCGTGCTTTGCACCAGCCGCTGATCGCGCGTATCAAAATCATGTCGAACCTTGACATTGCCGAGCACCGCATCCCGCAGGACGGCCACTTCCGCGCACGCCTCGAGACCGGCCCCGACGTCAACGTCCGTGTTTCGATCCTGCCGACGGTCTTTGGCGAGAAGGCCGTTCTGCGTATTCTGTCCAGCAACACTTACATCAAAAATGCCAGCCATTTCGGCATGAACGACGAGACCTACAAGCGCTTTCTGCCGCTGCTGAACCGCCCGAACGGCATCGTCTACCTGACCGGACCGACAGGCTCCGGCAAAACGACGACGCTGTACATGGTCCTGCAGACGATTGCCGAGCGGCAGGTCAACGTCTCGACGATCGAGGACCCCGTGGAGCGCAACCTGGCCCGCATCAACCAGACGCAGGTCAACAACATTGCCGGCCTGACGTTTGAGAGCGGTCTGCGCGCCCTGCTGCGCCAGGACCCCGACGTCATCATGGTCGGTGAGACGCGTGACGCCGAGACAGCGTCCATCTCGGTGCGTGCGGCCATCACGGGCCACATGGTTTTCTCAACGCTGCACACAAACGACGCACTGTCGTCCATTGTCCGTTTGGAGGATATGGGTGTCGAGCGGTACATGGTCGCAAACTCCGTCGCGGGCCTCGTGGCCCAGCGTCTGATGCGCCGCGTCTGCCCGCACTGCGCCAAGCAGATGCCGGTCACGGCGGAGGAGCGCACCTATTTAGGGCCTGACATCCCGTTTGTCCGCCGCGGCACGGGCTGTACCCAGTGCAACGGCACGGGCTACCGCGAGCGTATCGCCATCCACGAGCTGGTCATCATCAACCGTGAGCTGCGCGAACTGATTTCTGCCGGGGCAACGCAGGCGCAGCTGACCGAGGCCGCCCGCCGCAGCCAGGGCATGACGAGCCTGCGCGAGGCCGCCCTGCAGCTCGTCCGCGAGGGCGAAACCACCCCCGAGGAGCTGCTGAAGATCACGTTCTATGAGGAGTGACGGGAGGAGTAACTGCCATGCAGATCCATGAGCTCACCGCGCTGGCGCGGAACAGCAAGGCCAGCGATATTCATATCTCCGAGGGGCTGCCGCTGATGTTCCGCATCGACGGGCATCTGGCGGAGGCACCGGTCCAGCTTTCGGCGGCAGAGACGCGCTCACTGATTTTGAGCCTGATGGACGAGGCCCACCGCGAGGCCATCACATCGGAGCGCATCGACGCAGACTTTGCACTTGTCGCGCCCGACGGTACCCGCAGCCGTGTGAACGTCTTTTATCAGCAGGGCAGGGCCGCGGCCACACTGCGCCTGCTGAACGACTCCATCCCGACCTTGGAGGAGCTGGCCATGCCGCCCGTTCTGACAAAGCTGGCCGACGAGCCGCGCGGCCTGATCCTGGTCACCGGCCCCACGGGCAGCGGCAAATCCACCACGCTGGCCGCCATGATCGACCACATCAATAAGACGCGCAGCGACCACATCATCACGATTGAGGACCCCATCGAGTACGTCTATCAGGGCCGCTGCTCGCTGATCCACCAGCGCGAGGTCGGCGCCGATGTGCGCAGCTTTGCTTCGGCGCTGCGCAGCGCCCTGCGTGAGGACCCCGACGTCATCCTCGTCGGCGAGATGCGCGACTATGAGACGATTTCCGCTGCCGTCACGGCTGCCGAGACCGGACACCTTGTCATGAGCACGCTGCACACCATCGGCGCGGCGCAGACGATTGACCGCATCATCGACGTCTGCCCTGCCGGTGCGCAGAACCAGATCCGCGGCCAGCTGGCCGCCGTGCTGCGCGGCGTCATCACCCAGCAGCTGCTGCCGCTGGCCGTCGGCAAGGGCCGCTGCGCCGCCACGGAGATTCTGGTGGGCACCGACGCCGTTGCAAACCTGATCCGCGAGGGCAAGTGCTACCAGATCCCGAGCATCCTGCAATCCGGCGCGGCCCTTGGTATGCACAGCCTGAACGCCGACCTGGCCCGCCTTGTCAGCACAGGCCGCATCACCCGCGAGGCCGCCGAGCGCTGCGCCACGAACAAGAGCGACCTGAAAAATTACCTGTAAGCAAAATAAAAAAGGGGTATCTGCCGTTCATGCGACAGATACCCCTTCTTTTTTACTGACTCGCAGGTTCACGTTGTCAGCCTTCCCCCTTGGGGGAAGGTGCCCGAGGCCCGCCCGAGGGCGGATGAGGGGCAGCCCTGCGGTGATTTCCCGTTCGCGCTCTGCTTTTCGCAAGCTCATCCCTCATCCGGCCCTGCGGGGCCACCTTCCCCGAGGGGGGAAGGCTTTGATAGATCAGTACCCAATCCCAATCTGTCGTTTTGCCGCCTTTAGCGCCTTGCGCAGCGGCCTGTACAGCACCAGCATAATGGCAAAGTTGCCGACGCCGTGCAGGGCGTCGTAGCTCAAGCCGCTCAGCCACCAGCTCAACGCAAAGGCGGGCGTCTTGGCAAAGAGATATACCGCGGCGCATAACCCGCCGAAGCACAGTCCGTACAGCCCGCTGAACACGGCCCAGAACAGCGCGTGATCCATGCGGCGGAACAACCACGCCAGCAGTGCCAGTAAATACCAGATGTACAGGTACATGGCCCACCACAGCCCAAAGCCGTAGAGTACACCCTGCAAAAGGATGAACACCGTGATGGCAGCGGGCGTCTCCCGCGGAAGTTCGAGCGCAAACAGGATGATGAGCAGCGTGACCGGCTCGATGTTGGGCAGACCGCTCATGGCCTGCTTGCTGACGACGAGCAGCGCACCCATCAGCCCGGAAAGCACCAGACCGACAATGCGGCGGTGGTTACTTCGTGTAGGTGAAGGCATAGCTGTCGCCGTCGTGCAGCTCAATGTCGGCCACGCCGACGGAGGTCATCTCGCCCGCAGCGTCGGTCAGGCACCACCAGGAACCGTCCTTGTTGTAGTCGGCGGCCTCGCCGTTGACGACAGTTACAAAGCCGGCCTCGGCCTCCTCGGCGCTGATGATACCGGCGTCCACCAGAGCGGTGCTCAGCTTTTCACCGTCGGCGGCGTCCAGGGTCAGCACGGTGCTCTCACCGTCCGCGCCGGTCACCGTGAAGGTGAACTGAATGGCCTCGGCAGAGTCGGCAGCCTCAGCAGTGGAGACGGCCTCCTCAGAAACCGCCTCAGATACGACCTCGGAGGAGACAGCCTCGGAGGAGGCGGCAGAGGACGCGGACGCGCCGCAGCCCGCCAGCAGTGCGGCGGACAGCGCCAGGGACAAAATCAGTGCAGAAAGCTTTTTCATGTGGAAATTCCCTCTCTATGTTCAAATAAAACTACCGCGCAGGGAAAGCTACGCGGTAGTTATTATACAGGGATGGAAAGGTAAAATCAAGTGCCGGAATGAAATGACGTCTGTATGTGTATCATTGTGCGTAGGGCGGGGTGCCCTCACCCCGCCGCAGGCTTCCGCAACAGACCGTAAACGGAGTGGCAGCAGCGGCGGCATGAGGGCATGCCGCCCTACATACTCTTACCCCTCCAGCTGCTCCTTATGATATTGCAGCGTGTACAGCTGGTAATATCTGCCGTGCTTCGCCAGAAGCTCCTGATGGTTCCCCTGCTCGAGGATCTTGCCGTGGGACAGCACAATAATGTTGTCCGCGTGCTGGATGGTGGACAGCCGGTGCGCGACGATCAGCATCGTGCCGACGGACCGCATCTTTTCCAGCGAATCCTGAATCAAAAGCTCGGTCTCTGTGTCAATATTCGCCGTGGCTTCGTCCAAAATCATAACGCTTGGCTTGTGGATGATCGTTCGCGCAAAGCTCAACAGCTGGCGCTGCCCGGCGGAGAAGTTGTTCCCGCGCTCGCGGACCTCCTCGTCCAGACCGTGGTCCAGCTTGCCAATGAACTTGTCGGCGTTGACATAGCGGCAGACCTGTAGGATCTCCTCGTCGGAGATGCCCTCCTCCCGCAGGACGATGTTGCTGCGGATCGTGCCCGAGAAAAGGAACACGTCCTGCAGCATCTGCCCGAAGTGACGGCGCAGCGACGAAATTTTGATTTTGCGGATGTCGATGCCGTCGATCAGGATCTCGCCCTTCTGGAACTCGTAGTTGCGGCAGATCAGCGAGAGAATCGTGCTCTTGCCCGAGCCCGTCGAGCCGACAAACGCCACGGTCTGGTGCGGGTCAATGTGGAAGGACACGCCCTGCAGCACCCACTCGCCCGGAAGATAGCTGAACCAGACGTCGCGGAACTCGATTTCGCCCTTTACCTCGTCCAGCTCGATGGCGTCGGGGGCGTCCACCATTTTGGGCGCAATGTCCATGATGGAGAACACCTTCTCCGACGAGGCCAGCGCCGACTGCAGCCAATTGAACTGCTCAGCCAGATTCTGGATGGGCGTGAAGAATTTGGAAATGTACATGTAGAACGTGACGATGGTGCCGCCCGTGATGGTCTGGCCCAGAAACGTCACGCCGTTCAGATGCCCCATGCCGCCGAGATAAAAAAGACACAGGATCGAGCAGATATACAGCATGTAGACCAGAGGACGAAACACGCCGAACACAAAGATCTCCTCCCGGTTCGCGCGGGCGAGGCGCTGGCTTTTCTCGCGGAACTCCGCCATCTTCTCGTCCTCGCGGCCAAAGATCTGTGTGACCTTGATGCCGGACAGATTCTCCGACAGGTAGGTGTTGATGTCGGTGGTCGCGTCCTTGACCTTGCGGTAGGCCCGGCGGGAGAACTTGCGGAAGATGACCGTAAAAATCACGATGAATGGCACAAAGCAGAGCACCATCAGCGTCAGCTCATAGTTGAGCGCCAGCATGGCGACCAGGATGCCGAGGATGACAAAGATGTTCTTGGTCAGCGTGACCAGCAGGTTCGTGAACATCATCGAGATGGCGTTCGTATCGTTCGTCACGCGGGTGACGAGCTTGCCGACGGGAATCTCGTTCAGCTGCTCGTGGGACAGCGACTCAATGTGGGTGAATAGGTCCTCGCGCAGGTCGGAGATGATGCGCTGGCCGACGCGCTGCAGAATGACAGCCTGGAAGTAGGTGCTGGCCATCGAGAAAACGAGCACGCCCGCATAGACGGCGACGCCCGCGAACAGCCGCGGTAGCTCGAACTCGCCTGAGACCAGCTCCTCCAGTGCGCCGACGATCAGCGGCGAGATGATGTCATAGGCAATGGAGAACAGCATTAAAAACAGCACAACGACGAATTTCGCCAGGTACGGCTTGGCGTATCCGGCCAGGCGGCGCAGAATCTCGCCGTCGTTCATCGTGCGCTCAAAGCCCATCGTCTCCTTTTTGTCCTTGATGAGGGCGTAGGCCAGCACCAGCAGCGCCGTGACGACACCGATGACTGCGCCTACCAGCAACAGTGGATTTACGTTAGCCATGGCTGCCGCCTCCTTCCTCGTCCTCGAGCTTCTGCAGATCGACCATGCGGCGGTATTCGGCGCAGCTGCGATACAATTCATCGTGCGGGCCAACGGCCTCTACCCTGCCGTCCTCGATAAAGACGATCTTGTCCAGCTGCTCCACCGTCGAAATGCGGTGGGCGATCAGCAGCGTCGTCTTGCCCGCACGGCTGGTCTTGAGGTTGTCGAGGATGATTTTCTCGGTGCGGGTATCGACAGCCGAGACAGAGTCGTCCAGAATCAGGATCGGCGCGTTTTTCAGCAGGGCACGCGCAATCGAGATGCGCTGCTTCTGTCCGCCGGAGACGGTCACGCCGCGCTCACCCAGCACGGTCTCGTAGCCGTCCTTGAAGTCCACGATGTTGTCCCGCACATCGGCCAGCGCGGCGGCGCGGTCAATGTCGGCCTGGCTGGCGTCGTCCACGCCGAAGCCGATGTTGTGGGCAATCGTGTCCGAGAACAGGAAGTTGTCCTGCGGCACGTAGGCGCAGGCGTCGCGCACCGAATGGATGGACACGGCGTTCACGTCCTGCCCGTCCACAAACAGCGTGCCGTCGGGCACATTGTAGGTGCGCAGCAAAAGGTCCACCAGCGCGGTCTTGCCTGCGCCGGTCTTGCCGACGATGCCGACGCTCTCGCCGGGCTTGATGGTGAACGATACGTCCTTCAGCACGTCGTACTCGCCGTCTGGGTAGCGGAACGTCAGATGGCGGAACTCAATGCCGCCTTGCGGATCGCGCAGGTCGGCGACGCCGTCGCGGTCCGCTACGTCGATGGGCGCATCCAGAAGCTCGGTAATGCGGTTCAGCGATGCCTTGCCGCGGGAGGTCTTTTCGATCAGCATCGAGATGGCCATGATGGGCCAGACGATGGCCTCAAAGTAACCGATGTACTCCACCAGCTGGCCCGCGTTGAACTGCCCGACGTAGACAAGATAGCCGCCAAAACCCAGGATCACGCAGATGACCGACTCCACAAACAGGGTGACCATGATCTCCAGCAGCACCGAGATGCGGGTATACTCCACGTTGATCTTCTCGTTTTCCTTGTTGAGCTTCCGGAACGCGATCAGCTCTTTCAGTTCCTTGACAAAGGCCTTGATGACCGCGATGCCGGAGAAATTCTCCTGCGCGAAGTCTGAGAGGTCGGAGAAAGCCTGCTGGCGCTTCTCCCAGGTCTTGGTCATCGTCTTGCCCATCACGGTGCCAATGGCCAGCATCAGCAGCGCCGGGATCAGGGCCAGCAGCGTGAGCTGGTGATCCATGTTCCACATTTTATAAAGGGCCAGCAGGCCAAGGGTCAGGGCGTCAAAAAACATGAGCACGCCATCGCCAAAGCACTCCTGGATGGTGTCCAGGTCGTTGGTGTACAGGCTCATCAGGTTGCCCACCTTGTTGACCTGATAATATTGCTGGGAGAGCTGGCGGCTGTGGTCAAACATCCGCTCCCGCAGATCTGCCGTGACCCGCACGGCACTGCCAAAGAAGCAGACGCGCCACAAAAAGCGGCCCAGCACCATCAATATAATAATGTAGATCATAGGCAGGCAGATGTGCTGGAACAGCACCTCTTTGCCAAAAGCCACAGTCTGCCCGTCCACGACCACCTGCCCCAGGTTGACGCCATTGATCCCCAGCCGATACAGCCGGGGGATCAGCAGCTGGATGTAGTCTACCGTCAGCAGTGCCGCCAGGCCCAGCAGAAGCACCGGAGCATTCTTGAGGTAGTAGCGGTTGATGTACTTGCCAAAGATCACTGCAACGTTTCCCTCCTTTTTCTATCCATAAGCAAAAACGCGAGCAAAAACGCGCACAAAGGCGAGCCGCCCTGCCCGCAAGGCAGGCCCGGCTCGCCCTATATGCTTTTCAAAACCGAACCAGCTGCGTTTCATGAAAAAGCCACCGGCGGCGGCATCTTCCTGCTGCCAAAC
>ERZ772892.2810-NODE-2810-length-13849-cov-19.802668_pt1 | contig 13849 bp, 9 predicted proteins | sample MGYA00512126_ERZ772892 | MGnify/ENA primary metagenome ERZ772892 (study PRJEB29015, sample SAMEA2737697) | human gut metagenome | biome: human gut; feature: human-associated habitat; material: faeces | place: China | collected 2012 ... | reverse complement strand
GCAATTTTGCAGGCAGCTTGTCAAAAAAGTCCAAAAGGACTTTTTTGACAAGCTGGGAAGCCCTTTCCGAGAGGAAAGGGCTTCTTTTGCGCTATCCTGCTTGCATTTTGATACAATTTGTGGTAACATATAGCGATAATACAATAGGAGTACTATGCCGATGTATCTGAAGCAGCTTGAAATTCAGGGCTTTAAATCCTTTGTTGATAAAACGACCGTTTCGTTCGGACACGACATCACGGCGATCGTCGGGCCGAACGGAAGCGGAAAATCAAATATTTCGGACGCCATCCGCTGGGTCATGGGTGAGCAGAATTCCCGCTCGCTGCGCGGCCAGAAAATGGAGGATGTCATTTTCGGCGGTACGCAGAAGCGCGGCCCGGTGGGCTTTGCGGAGGCGACGCTGCTGCTCGACAATTCCGACCGCGCGCTGAAATATGATGCGGACGAGCTGATGATCACGCGCCGGTATTACCGTTCCGGTGAGAGCGAATACTATATCAACCGACAGAGCGTCCGCTTGCGCGACATCAACGAACTGTTCATGGACACCGGCCTCGGCCGCGAGGGTTATTCCAACATCTCTCAGGGCCGTATCGACGAGATCCTGTCCCTGAAAAGCACGGATCGCCGCGAGATCTTTGAGGAAGCGGCGGGCATTTCCAAGTACCGCCACCGCAAGGAGGAAACGGAGCGGCGTCTGGCGACGACGCAGGACAACCTCCTGCGCATCGGGGACAAGATTTCAGAGCTGGAATTGCAGGTCGGCCCCCTGAAGGAGCAGTCGGAAAAAGCACAGAAATATCTGGCGCTGCGCGAGGAGCTCAAGGGCGTGGAGGTCGCGCTGTTTTTGCAGAATCTGGAGCGCCTCAGCGCTACTGCGCGCAAGGCGGAGGAGGACTATAATTCTGCGGTTTTCATTTTGCAGCGCGAGCATGAAGCACTCGATCACCTCTATGTGACCTCCGAAACGCTGACCTTCGACCTGCATAACCGCGATCTGCAGACCGACCGGCTCCGCGAGGCAATCAGCCAGATGGAGGCGCAGACGCAGGAGATCCGCAGCGGGATCGCCGTTTTGCAGACCAATGCGGAGAACAGCCGCGCCAATATCCGGCGCGTGCAGCAGGAGCTTTCCGAGCAAGACAGCCGCAGCGGCGGCATTGCCGAGCAGATTTCTTCGCTGGAAAAGCGCATCGCCGAGATCGCGCAGCAGCGCGGCACCTCGGAGCAGGAGCAGCGCGACGCGGAAGCGGAGGGCAAGCGCCTTGCGGATTCGGCGGACGGTATCACCCGGCAGTATCTGACCCTGCGCGGCGAGCAGGAGCAGCGGCGTGCGGAGCTTTCCGGCCGGCAGGCCGACCTTTCTGCGCTGCTGGACGCTATGCGGCTGAATGAAGAACGCCGTGCGCAGGCACAGTCGGATGCCGCGGCTGCAACCGAGCGCTGCGATCAGACCAAAAAGCAGCTGGACGAGAGCAGACGGGCGCTTGCCGATGCGCAGGACGAGGCAACTGCTGCGAAAAATACCATTGAGGGCTATCGCCTGCGCGCCAGAACACGTGCCGAGCGCCGCGATCAGCTCCAGAAGCAGACGAGCGACACGGCGGTATCGCTGGACACCGTTTCCGCGAAGCTCAAGGTTTTTGAGGAAATGGAGCGCGAGTACGAGGGCTTTTCCAAGGCCGTCCGCGTGGTGATGCAGGAGGGAAAGCGCGGCGCGCTGCGCGGCATTGAAGGCCCGGTTTCCAAGCTCATCCGCGTAGCGGACGAGTTTGCTGTCGCCATCGAAATCGCGCTGGGCAGCGCGATGCAGCAGATCGTTGTGACGGACGAGGCCGCCGCGAAAGCGGCGATCAGCTATCTGAAACGTTCGGACGGCGGACGGGCGACCTTTTTACCCATCAGCGTGATTCGCCCGCGCCCACTGAACGAAAAGGGCGTGGAGCAGTCGCGCGGCTTTGCGGGCATTGCCTCCGAGCTGGTGCAGTGCGAGGAAAAATATACCGGCGTGATCAGCAATCTTCTGGGGAAAACCGTGATTGCGGAGGATATGGATGCGGCGATCGCCATGGCGAACCGCTTCGGCCACCGCTTCCGCATCGTCACGCTGGACGGTCAGGTCATCAATGCCGGCGGCTCCATGACGGGCGGCTCGGTTTCCAGAAATGCGGGCATCCTGTCCCGCGCCAATGAGATCGAACGCCTGAAGCGCCAGCGCGACACGCTGTCGCAGAAGCAGGCCGGGCTGAAAACCGAGCTGACGGAGGCGACCCGGCAGGTGCAGCAGGTGGAATTTGAGCTTTCCGCGGAGGAAGGCCGCCTGCGTGCGGCGGAGGACGAGGTCCTGCGCTTACAGGGCGAGGAAAAGCAATACGCCGCGCTGTACGGCGCGATCAGCGATACGATCTCCTCCACACAGGGGGAGCTGGATTCCCTTGCGTCCAGAGATCGGGCAGATCAGGAACGGAAAACAAAGCTGGATGCCCAGATCGAGGAATTGAATCACAAAATCGAAGCGGCGGCGAAGGAACTGGACGTCCTATCGGACGGACAGAGCGTCGCGGCGGAGCAGAGCAGCCGCCTGACCGAACGGCTGACGGCTATCCGGATGCAGATCGCGTCGCTGGACGCGGAAAAGACGACCGCGCAGGATTCCATCCACCGCTTGCAGGGATTGGAGCAGGCGATGCGCGGCGATCGCGCGCAGAAACTGGCGTTGATCGAAGCCTACGCCGGCGAGCTGGCCGGGGTGGAAGCGCAGATCAAGTCGCGTGAAGATGCACTTCAGACGCAGACCGCCGCGACGGAAGCAAAGCGCGAGGAGCTGAAAACGGCGCTGGAAGAACGCAAGCAGGTCGAAGCCAGAAAGACCGCCGCCGAGAAGGATGCGCAGAACAAAAACCGCGATATTCTCAATATGGAGCGCGAAAGTGCCCGTCTGGAAGCGAAAAAGACCTCTGCCGAGATGGAGGAAAAGCAGATCATCGACCGGCTCTGGGAGAGCTACGAGCTGACGCGCAGCACCGCGCCGCAGGCTGCGGCGGAGATCGAAAGCGCGGCGGCGGCATCCAAGCGCGTCAGCGAGCTGAAACGGAAAATTTCCGCCCTCGGCACGCCGAACCTCGGCGCGATCGAGGAATATGCACGCATCAACGAGCGCTATGAGTATCTGGCGGGGCAGCGCGACGATGTGCTGACCTCCAAGCGCGAGCTGGAAGGCATCATTCAGGACATCACAAAGCAGATGACAGAGATCTTCACGACGGAATTTGCCAAGATCAATACTTATTTCGGCCAGACCTTCACCGAAATGTTCGGCGGCGGCAAGGCCTCGCTGGAGCTGGAGGACCCGTCGCAGCCGCTGACCTGCGGCATTGAGATCCGCGTACAGCCGCCCGGAAAGCAGCTCAAGACGATCACACTGCTGTCCGGCGGCGAGAAGGCCTTTGTCGCGATTGCACTTTACTTTGCAATTCTAAAGGTGCGCCCGACTCCCTTCTGTATGCTCGACGAGATCGACGCGGCGCTGGACGACCGGAACGTGGAGCGTTTCGCCAGCTATATGCGCGCCTTCAGCGGCAACACGCAGTTCATCGTCATCACGCACCGCCGCGGCACGATGGAGGAAGCGGACGTGCTGTACGGCGTGACCATGCAGGAGCAGGGCATTTCCAAGATCCTGCACCTGAACCTGAACGAAATGGAGCAGACGCTCGGCATTATCACGGAGGAATAAAAAATGGGTTTCTTTGAAAAAATCAAAAACGGCCTGAAAAAGACGAGAACCGCGATGGCCAATACCTTCGGCGGTATTTTCTCCGGCTTTTCCGGCGCAAACGAGGAATTTTACGAAGAATTAGAGGAGAGCATGATCTTGGCCGACATGGGCGTGGAAACGTCCTGCAAGGCGGTCGAGCTGCTGCGTGAGCGGGTCAAGGAGGAAAAGCTGCGCGACGCGGAGGAGATCCGCAATGCGCTCAAGGACATTCTGGTGCAGATGCTGAACGTGGGCGACACCGCGCTGAAGCTGGGCACCCGCCCGTCTGTCGTGCTGGTGATCGGCGTCAACGGCGTCGGCAAGACGACTACGATCGGTAAGCTCGCCCACGCGCTTTCCGCGCAGGGGAAAAAGGTCCTGCTGTGCGCCGCGGATACGTTCCGCGCGGCGGCTGCGGATCAGCTTGAGATCTGGGCCAACCGCTCCGGCGTGGACATCGTGCGCCAGCACGAGGGCGCGGACCCGGCCTCCGTGGTCTACGACGCGATCTCGGCGGCAAAGGCCAGAGGGACGGACGTCATCCTCTGCGATACGGCCGGCCGCCTGCATAACAAGGCAAACCTGATGAACGAGCTCGGAAAAATTTCCCGCATCATCGACCGCGAGCTGCCGGACGCGGACAAGGAAGTCCTGCTGGTGCTTGACGGAACGACCGGCCAGAATGGCCTGATGCAGGCAAAGCAGTTTAAGGAGATCGCGGGCGTGACGGCTATCGCGCTGACCAAGCTCGACGGTACCGCCAAGGGCGGCATCGTCGTCGCGGTGGCGGATGCTTTGCAGATCCCCGTGAAATACATCGGCGTGGGCGAGCAGATGGACGACCTGATGCCCTTTGATGCACAGGCCTTCATCGACGCGCTGATCTGAGGAGGAAACAGAGATGAGAACGGACGGCAGAGCGGCGGATGAGATGCGCAAGGTCAAGGCGACGCTGGGCTTTTCCAAATTTGCGGAGGGAAGCTGCCTGATCGAGGTGGGGGACACGATGGTCCTCTGCAATGCCTCGGTGGAGGAGCGCGTCCCGCCCCATGTGACGAGCGGCGGCTGGGTGACGGCGGAGTATTCCATGCTGCCCAGAGCGAACCGCGAGCGCAGCAAGCGCGATATTTCCAAGCTGAAGCTATCCGGCCGCAGCGCGGAGATCCAGCGGCTGATCGGGCGGAGCCTGCGCAGCGCAACCGATCTGGAAGCGCTGGGACAGCGCACGATCACCATCGACTGCGATGTTTTGCAGGGCGACGGCGGCACACGCACGGCCTCCGTCACGGGCGGTTTTATCGCATTGGCGCTGGCCTGCCGCAGACTGATGGAGCAGGGGAAAATCACGCAGATGCCGCTGCGGACCTATGTATCCGGCATTTCCGCCGGTATTGTCCGCAATGAGGCCCTGCTCGATCTGTGCTACGAGGAGGATTCCCGCGCGATGGTCGACCTCAACTGCGTGATGACCGCCGAGGGCGACATCATCGAATTGCAGGCGACGGGCGAGGGACGGCCCTTCACGTCGGAGGAGCAGCGCAGGCTGATCGCCCTGTGCCGTAAGGGAAACGCCGTCCTGACGCAGATGCAGCGCCGCTGCTTGGGGGAACTGTGATGAAGCTGGTCGTTGCAAGCAATAACGCGCACAAGATCGAAGAGCTGCGCGCGATCCTTGGGGAACTGGGCTTTGAGGTCTGCTCCCAGAAAGATGCCGGTCTGCATATTGAGCCGGACGAAAACGGAACGACGTTTGAGGAAAATTCCTATATCAAGGCGAAGGCGACGCTTGATGCCTGCGGCTTTGCCACGGTGGCGGACGATTCCGGCCTGATGGTCGATGCGCTCGGCGGCGCACCGGGCGTCCACTCCGCGCGCTACGGCGGCGAAGCGTACAAGTCAGACCGTGCGCGGCTGGAGCTTCTGCTTCGTAATATGGAAGAGAAAGAGAACCGGAAGGCGCATTTCGTCAGCGTGATCACGCTCCTGCTGCCCGACGGCAGGAAGATCGTCGCGCGCGGCGAATGTCCGGGCGAGATCCTGCGGGCGCCGCAGGGGGAGAACGGCTTCGGCTATGACCCGGTCTTTTATATCCCGGAGGCGGGCTGCACCTTTGCGCAGATGCCCGCGGAAAAGAAAAACGAGATCTCCCACCGCGCCAGAGCCCTGCGGCTGCTGGCGGAGAAAATCAGAAAGGGGCAATGGGATGTTGACGAGTAAACAGCGCGCCGAGTTGCGCGCGCAGGCAAATACACTGGAAACGACCCTGATGGTCGGCAAGGGCGGCATTACCGAGCAGGTCATCGCCGAGGCAAAGACACAGCTTACCGCGCGGGAGCTGGTCAAGGGCCGCGTGCTGGAAGCCGCGCTCCTCAGCGCACGCGAGGCTTCCGACGAACTCTGCGCCGCGCTCGGCGCGGAGGGCATCCAGACAGTCGGTTCCAAATTTGTCATTTATAAGAAATCGGAAAAGAAAACGCAGGAGGCGGCACGCGCCGCCCGCCAGCTGAAGAAAAAGGCGGAGAACCCCGTTCGCCGCGGCGCGCAGGAGCGCCGCCGTCAGGCGAAGGAGATGCGTGAAAAGCGCAATGAGTATTTCCGTCAGGCTGCAATTCAGGCGGCCATTGACCGCCGGAACGGAAAGAAGTAAGAAATGATGGCAAGAATCGGCATTTTCGGCGGCAGCTTCAATCCGCCGCATCTGGGACATCTGCTCGCGCTGCGGGAGTTTCAGGAAAAACTGAATCTGGACGAACTGCTGGTCATCCCCGCAGGCGACCCGCCGCACAAGGCGCTCAGCGCCAATTCGCCGGACGCGGAGCTGCGCTTCGTGCTGACGGAGCTGGCCTGCGTCGACATTCCGAAGTGCTGTGTCAGCGATATGGAACTGCGCCGCGAGGGCAAGAGCTACACGGCCGACACGGTGCTGGCGCTGCGCGGCCGCTATCCGGCCGACGAGCTATTCCTGCTGATGGGGACGGATATGTTTCTCTCCTTTGAGAAGTGGTATAGCCCGGAGGTCATCGCGAAGGAAGCAACGCTCGTTGTCGCACACCGTGCGGAGGACGACCGCAGCGCGCTGGAGGAGCAGGCACGCAGGCTGCGCGAGCGCTTCGGTGCAAAGGTCGTCTGGCTGGAAAACGCCTTCTTGCCTTATTCCTCCACCTCGGTTCGTGCCATGCTGGCCTTCGGCTGCGGGAAGGACTATCTCGCGCCAATGGTATATGAGGAGATCTGCCAGCGCAGACTGTACTATGTCGGCCACGATCTGAAGAACCTTCCCTTTGAAAAACTGTCGCGGGTCAGCCTGAGCCTGCACAATCCAAAGCGCGTGCCGCACGCGCAGGGGTGCAGCCGGACGGCGGAAACACTGGCCAAGCGCTTCGGCGCGGATCCGGATGCCGCGCGGCGCGCGGGGATCCTGCACGACGTGACCAAGGCACTTCTGCCGCAGGAACAGTTGAAATTGTGCGAAGAATGTGGTATGCTGTACAGTGATTTCGAGGGAAAGAACGGGAAACTCCTTCATGCGAAAACCGGCGCGGCGGTTGCGGCGCGGGTGTTCGGAGAAAGCAGGGAAGTCTGTGAGGCGATCCGGTGGCATACGACCGGCCGCGCAAACATGACGACTCTGGAAAAAATCATCTATCTGGCGGACTACATGGAGCCGAACCGCGATTTCCCCGGCGTGGAAAAGCTGCGTGAGGCTGCGGAAACAAGTTTGGATGCAGCCATGATTCTCGGACTGGAGATGTCCATCGCGCAGCTTCGCGGGCGCGGCAGGAGCATTGATCCGAATTCACAGGCCGCTTTGGATTTCTTTCAAGAAAGGACAAAAGAGAAATGAAGATTTTCGGCAACAGCAGCCGCAGGCGCCGCGACGCTGCGCCGCAGCGCCGGCAGGAAGCGCAGAATCCGCGTCCCGCTGCCCGGCAGAATCCTTCCTCCGGCGGCAAAAAGTCTGGCGGTCTGACCGGCAGAACAAAGGGCCTGATTCTGCTGACCTGTTCGATCTGCCTGTTCTTGGGTGTAAGTGTGATGTGTGTTGCTTGTATGTTTAGCGCAATCGGAGCACCAAAGAAAGACCCAAATAACCCGCGGACGCAGGTCGGAACGAACCCCAGTCAGGCGAGTATCCCGCAGGACGAGAAAAACGACACCGTCGCGAACACGGACGACGGCGTGTTCAATATCCTCATCTGCGGCACGGACGGCGACGGCGGCCGGACGGACACCATCATCGTGGCCAATCTGGACACGGGGGCAAACACCGTTTCGCTGATGAGCATCCCGCGCGATACCTATATCTATGGCAACTACTATCTGCCCAAGATCAACTCCGTTTATGGCTCAGCCGGCATGGGCGAGAAGGGAATTCAGGCTCTGCGCGACAAGATCGGCAACACCTTTGGCATATGGACGGACGGCTATGTAATGGTTGATCTGGAGGCTTTTGAGAAGATTGTCGATATGGTCGGCGGCGTTTATGTCGAAGTGCCGATGAACATGAACTATGACGACCCGACGCAGGATCTGTATATCCACCTGCAAAAAGGCTGGCAGACGCTCGACGGTGCGCACGCCATCCAGCTTTGCCGCTACCGCTACGGTTACGCCACGGCTGACATCCGCCGCACGGAGGTACAGCAGGATTTCCTGAAAGCACTGGCAAAGAAGTGCGTGGAGACGATCTCCCTTTCCCAGATCCCGCAGTACGCGAAGATCTTCTCGGAGTATGTCCGCACCGACCTTACCATCGGCAACATCATCTATTTTGCCCGCCGGCTGACACAGTGCAATTTTGACGATATGTATACCGTTACACTGCCCGGTGAGGGCGTGAGCGTGAACGGCGGCGACTACTATGAGCTCTATCCCAATGCGACGCTCAAAATTCTGAACGAGCATTTTATCCCGGATAAGAATAACCCCCTGACCATCTATGACCTGAGCATCCGACAGGTGACCAGCAGCTCTTCCACCGAGCCGGAGGAGACTACCAGAAGAACGGAGCCGCCGGAAACGACCGAGCCGCCGGAAACAACGGAACCGACGGAATCCACGGAAAAGACGGAACCGACGAAGCCTTCGGAGTCGGAGAAGCCCACAAAACCGACCACACCCTCGGAGTCTTCCGATCAGACGGAACCGACGGAGCCCTCCGACTCCTCGGATGCGCCGGAGCCGACGGAAACCGAGCCGACCGAGCCGTCCAAGGAACCTGAACCGGGGCCCTCGGATGAGCCGGGACCGCACGGCTGATAGAAAGGAGAAAACCTTATGGAATATACCCCCAAACAGATCGCTCTGCGGGCGGCCAAGGCGCTTGACGACAGAAAAGGCCTCGATATCCGCCTGCTGGAAGTTGGAGATGTGACGAGTATCGCGGATTATTTTCTGATCTGCACCGGCACATCCAATACGCATGTTAAAACGCTGTGCGATGCGGCGGAAGCCGCCGTCGAGGAGATGGGCGAGCCGCTCCTGCACCGCGAGGGTCACCGCGGCGGCACTTGGGTGCTGCTGGATTTCGGCTGTGTGGTGGTTCATGTCTTTACCAACGAGACCCGTGAATTCTATGATCTGGAGCGCCTCTGGAACGACGCACAGCAGGTCCCGATGACCTTTGAGGAGGAAGCAAAGTGAAATACGATTTTACGGCCATTGAAAACAAATGGCACAAGATCTGGGCGGATCAGCAGCTTTATAAGGCGGAAACCGGCTCGGATAAAAAGAAGTTTTACGCACTGGTCGAGTTCCCGTACCCCTCCGGCGCCGGCCTGCATGTCGGCCATGCCCGCCCGTATACCGCGATGGACGTGATCGCACGCAAACATCGGATGCAGGGAGAGAACGTTCTGTTCCCCATGGGCTACGACGCCTTCGGCCTGCCGACGGAAAACTATGCGATCAAGAACCACATCCATCCGGCGATCGTCACGGAGAACAACATCAGGACCTTCCGCGGCCAGCTTCAGGCGCTGGGCTACAGCTTTGACTGGGATCGCGAGATCAACACCACCGATCCGAAATATTACAAGTGGACGCAGTGGATCTTCCTCCAGCTCTATAAGAACGGCCTTGCCTACAAGGCCAAGATGCCGGTCAACTGGTGCACCTCCTGCAAATGCGTGCTTGCCAACGAGGAGGTCGTGGAAAATGTCTGCGAGCGCTGCGGCAGCCCGGTCGTCCGCAAGGAGAAGAGCCAGTGGATGCTCCGCATCACGAAATACGCCCAGCGTCTGCTGGACGATCTGGACGACGTGGACTACATCGAGCGCGTGAAGATCCAGCAGCGCAACTGGATCGGCCGCTCCACCGGCGCGGAGGTGCGCTTCGGCAGCACGCTGGGCGATGATGTCGTGGTCTACACGACCCGCCCGGACACGCTCTTCGGCGCGACGTACATGGTCCTTTCCCCGGAGCACGCACTGGTGGAGAAGTGGATGGACCGTCTGGAAAATGCTGACGAGGTCAAGGAATATCAGAAGGCAGCGGCGGCGAAGTCCGATTTTGAGCGCACCGAGCTTTCCAAGGAAAAGACCGGCGTGCAGCTCCGCGGCGTGAAGGGTATCAACCCTGTCAACGGCAAGGAGATCCCCATCTTTATCTCCGACTATGTCCTTGCGACCTATGGTACCGGCGCGATCATGGCCGTTCCGGCGCATGACGAACGCGACTGGGACTTTGCCAAGAAGTTCGGCTGTGAGATCATTGAGGTCGTCAAGGGCGGCAACGTGCAGGAAGCAGCCTTCACCGACTGTGCAACCGGCGTGATGGTCAATTCCGGCTTCCTCGACGGCATGAGCGTCGAAGAGGCGAAGAAGGCGATCGTCGCCTATCTGGAGGAGAAAAAGCTCGGCGAGGCGAAGGTCAACTTCAAGCTGCGCGACTGGGTCTTCTCCCGTCAGCGTTACTGGGGCGAGCCGATCCCCATTGTCCACTGCCCGAAGTGCGGCACCGTTCCGCTGGACGAAAAGGACCTGCCGCTGATTCTGCCGGAGGTCGAGAGCTATGAGCCGACCGACGACGGCCATTCTCCTCTTGCGAACATCCCCGAATGGGTGAATACCACTTGCCCGTGCTGCGGCGGCTCGGCCAAGCGCGAAACGGATACCATGCCCCAGTGGGCAGGCTCCTCGTGGTATTACCTGCGCTATATGGATCCGCACAATGACAAGGCGCTGGCCAGCCCGGAAGCCCTGAAATACTGGAGCCCCGTGGACTGGTACAACGGCGGTATGGAGCACACCACGCTGCATCTGCTCTATTCCCGTTTCTGGCACAAGTTCCTCTTTGATATCGGCATTGTGCCGACGAAGGAGCCCTATGCCAAGCGCACGAGCCACGGCATGATCCTCGGCGAGGGCGGCATCAAGATGTCCAAGTCTCGCGGCAACGTCATCAATCCGACGGACGTCATCCGGGAATTCGGCGCGGACACGATGCGCACTTATATCATCTTCATCGGCGACTTTGAGAAGGCGGCGACGTGGGCGACCAACGCGGTCAAGGGATGCAAGCGCTTCCTCGACAAGATCTGGAATCTCGCCGAAACCGTGACCGATCACGAGACGGCGTATTCCAAGAAGAACGAGGCCATCCTCCACAAGACCATCCGCAAGGTCACATCCGACATCGACGCGCTCAAGGGCAACACCGCGCTTGCCGCACTGATGACGCTGACGTCCACCCTGACGGACAATGGCTGCAACGCTGCCGAGCTCAAGACGCTTTTGCAGCTGCTCAGCCCCTTTGCACCGCATATCTGCGACGAGATCTGGCAGCTCCATGGCTTCGAGGGCATCTGCTCCGTTTCTTCCTGGCCGACCTATGACGAGGAGAAGTGCAAGGATTCCGAGATCGACATGGCCGTGCAGGTCAACGGCAAGCTCCGCGGCACCATTCATGTTGCGGCGGATCTGGACAACGAAACGGTCATCGCCGCGGCGACGGCGGACGAGAAGATCGCACGCTTCCTGGAAAAACAGGGTGGCTCCATCATCAAGACCATCGTCGTGAAGAACAAGCTGGTCAACCTGATCGTGAAATAACCTTAGTCCGCCGGGAGGCTGCTCCCGGCGGATTTTTTGCAGGGAATGGGGAATAAGTTTTGTGTTCCGACCGTTTTTCGCATATTTTTTTGAAAAAGAGGCGTACAATACGGAAAAACGATGTAATCTAACAACCTGAAAGGAAAAGGTGACAAATTCATTAGTATTCCGTTAAAACGGTTGAAATTTTTGTGCAAAGTTGTATAATAGATAGCGTCAGTTGGGAAGGGCAAGGTCTGCTTTCTCCGGGAAGCGTCTTTGCCCCTGCGAACGGACGCAAAGAAATCACTGGGACAAAGGAGCACGTTTGAATGGAGCAGACAATGCACAATTCCCTCAAGAGATTCTCCATGGGGGATGAATCGCGGGCGTACACCTTCCTCGGCTGCCATAAGGCGGAGCAGGACGGCGTTCCCGGATATGTTTTCCGCGTCTGGGCGCCGCGTGCGCAGGGCGTGAGTGTGACCGGCGACTGGAATTTCTGGAATCCGATGGATATGCCGATGACCTATCTGGAATACGGCGTCTGGGAGGCATTTTCCATCTATGCCAAGGAGGGCGACGCTTATAAATTCTGCGTCCGCCGTGCCGACGGAAGCACGGTATACAAATCCGATCCCTATGGCTTCCGTACCTGCCGCCTGCCGGAGACCTCCAGCCGGATCTGCACGCTGGACGGCTATACGTGGGGTGATGCCGCTTACCGCCGCCAGCAGGGCAAGCGCAAGCTGCTCGACAGCCCGATGAACATCTACGAGGTCCATTTCGGCTCATGGCGGCGCAAGCCGGACGGAAGCTGCTATAATTACGAAGAACTGGCCGACGAGTTGGTTCCTTACCTCAAGGAGATGGGCTACACCCATCTGGAACTGATGCCGCTGGCCGAATACCCCTACGACCCCTCCTGGGGCTATCAGGTGACGTGTTATTATGCGCCGACCTCGCGCTATGGTGAGCCGCAGCAGCTCATGCGCTTTGTGGATAAGTGCCATCAGGCGGGCATCGGCGTTCTGCTGGACTGGGTGCCGGCGCATTTCCCCAAGGATGAAAACGGCTTGTATGAATTTGACGGCACCTGCTGCTATGAGCTGTCCGACCCCATGATGAACGAGCATCCGGACTGGACAACGCGGATATTCGACTTCGGCAAGGGCGAGGTGCAGTCCTTCCTCATCTCCAACGCCGTCTATTGGATGGAATACTATCACATTGACGGCCTGCGCGTGGACGCGGTGGCTGCGATGCTTTACCTCGACTACGGCCGCAAGGAGTATCATCCCAATAAGTTCGGCGGTAAGGAAAATCTGGAGGCGATCGCCTTCCTGCGTAAACTCAACCGCGCGGTGTTCTCCGCCCGGCGCAATGCGATCACGGCGGCGGAGGAATCCACAGCATATCCCATGGTGACCAAGCCGGACTACGACGGCGGCCTCGGCTTCCTCTATAAGTGGAACATGGGCTGGATGAACGATATGCTCCACTATATGTCGCTGGACCCGCTCTTCCGCAAGGGCAGCCACAACAATCTGACCTTCTCCATGACCTACGCCTACTCGGAGAACTTCATCCTCCCGCTTTCGCATGACGAGGTCGTCCATGGCAAGGGTTCCCTCATCAACAAAATGCCGGGGGATTACGACGCAAAATTCAGCAACCTTCGCGTGCTGTATGGCTTTATGATGAGCCATCCGGGCAAGAAGCTCAACTTCATGGGCAACGAATTTGCGCAATTTATCGAATGGCGCTATGATCAGCAGCTCGACTGGATGCTGCTCGGCTACGATCGACACCGTCAGATGCAGGCCTATGTCCGTGATCTGAACCACTTCTATCTGGACAACAGCAGCCTGTGGAACAACGATTCCGACTGGAACGGTTTTCGCTGGATCGCGCCGGACGACTGCGACAACAGCATTGTTTCCTACCGCCGGATCGACCGCAGAGGCAGAGAACTGATCGTGATCTGCAATTTCTGCCCGGTCACGCGCACAGGCTACCGGCTCGGTCTGCCGAAGCCCGGTGAATATCAGGTGGTATT
>ERZ772892.2809-NODE-2809-length-13868-cov-9.368638_pt1 | contig 13868 bp, 10 predicted proteins | sample MGYA00512126_ERZ772892 | MGnify/ENA primary metagenome ERZ772892 (study PRJEB29015, sample SAMEA2737697) | human gut metagenome | biome: human gut; feature: human-associated habitat; material: faeces | place: China | collected 2012 ... | reverse complement strand
GGCGGTACTGGCGGGGTGTCAGCCCCTCCTGCTCTCCGCGTTTTCTCGCCCACTCTCCGAAAAAAGTTGGAGAACTTTTTCTTTTTCATTAGATTGCACAAGAACTTGCCTCCTTGTTTGGTAGTTGCGTTGAATTTATGAACGTTCTTTGAATTTTGATATTTTCATTCGATTTTTATAACACAGCTTCCGGGGAAGTGGTATACTACAAGCCAGAAACAGTGCTGTTAAGTTCGGAAAACAAAGATCGTTGAATGAGGTGTGTCTTATGAGCGTTTACGAAAAGATTTCCGGTTTTGCGGATGAGATCAGCCAGGACTTTGACCAGCAGCTCAAAACTGTGACGGATCTGGGGATGAAGTATATCTGCATCCGCAGCGCCGAGCACAAGGGCATTGCCGATTACACCCCCGAGGAAGTGCGCACCGTTCTTCTGCCAAAGTTACAGGCCGCAGGCGTGGGCGTTTCCAGCCTGGGTACGGCCATCGGCAAGGTGGAGGTGGACGATGAAGAGGGCTTTGCCAAGCAGCTGGAACAGCTGGAGACCCTTTGCGAGAACGCAAAGCTCCTGAACTGCTCCTTCATCCGGATGTTCAGCTTCCTCATCCCCAAGGATGCCGATGCAGACAGCTATACCGATGTGGTGCTGGATAAGCTGCGTCAGTTCATCCGGATCGCGGAAAAGCATGACATTGTCCTGCTCCATGAAAATGAGAAGGGCATCTACGGAGACACCGGTGCCCGCTGCAAATTGCTGTTCGACCGGCTGGCCTGCCCCCACTTCAAGGCGGCGTTCGATTTTGCCAACTTTGTCCAGTGCGAGCAGGACACCGCGGAGTGCTGGGAATTGCTCCATGACCAGATCGCTTATATCCACATCAAGGATGCTCTGCCCGGCTGCCTGCTGAATGTGCCCGCAGGCACCGGCCTTGGCAAGATCCCTGAGCTGCTTCGCCGGGCTTTCTGCGAGGAGGGCTACCACGGCTTCCTGACACTGGAGCCCCATCTGGCGATGTTTGATTTCTTTGCACCAGGAGCAAAAGGCGGTGAGAGCCAGAAGCTCCAATTTGAGAATAACCCGATCGTCGAGAAGATGAAGTCCGAGATGGCCGAGCCGGGCCGCCCCAAGGACGGCGCAGAAGCTTACGCCACCCAGTATCATGCACTGGTCGAGATCCTGAATCCCATTCTCAATTGATATCCACTCTCTGTTTACCCATAAACTGCCACAGCAGAAGCCCCCTGCCGGGAGAACCGGCGGGGGGCTTCTGCTGTTTGCGGCAAAAAAGCTGGGCCAGATGCAGCCAGCAGCTTTTCATCTGGAATAGGACAATATTTTTGCGGCTTGTCAGTCACTGGCAGGCCGCTTTTTTCTTTGTCAAAGGCAGTTTCGTGGAAATGACCGAAAGAGGAACCCTGATTTGTGAATATTGACAAAAGTTTTCAAAGTACTTGATTTTAATTTAGGGGGGGGGGGTATAATGAAATGACAAGAAATTCCTTTGAGAACAAAGCACTCAGCAGCCTGGCTGAGACCTGCAATGCGGAAAATGGAACCTACAGGGGAGGTGACAGTGCGGTAGGAATCTGGAGGGTTCCTTGCGGGGAATCCGTTGCAAAAATGCAAATAGCGATGAAAGGAATGAAGAAAGTTGAAACAGAAAAGTCAGAACCGGTTTTTGGCGGCCCTGCTGGCAGTGGCAATGATGCTTCAGATGCTTCCCATGCTGGCTTTTGCGGCTGACGCACCCGGCACCGGAGAAGTATGGAACAAAACTAAGAAGAATAAGAGCTATACGTCTTTGGTAACTGCTGTGGAAGAGGCAGCGAGCGGTGATACCATCGAGCTTGGCGCAGGTAATTATACACTGTATAATAAGATTGACAAAGCCAAAATCAAGGGAAAAGATCTGACCTTTGTGGGGCAGGGAATTGGCATAACGGCCTGGAATATCGGTGCAGAGGTGCCGAACCCGAATCTTATTGGCACAGAGTATAACGGCGATTACAGCTTTGATGGTGCCGGAAAAATTACCTTCAAAAATATGACGCTTCGCTCCGATGATAAAGATGTGAAAGCAGGTGGAAAGCCTGCAAATTATCTGGGCTTCATCCGTCCGGATCAGACTGTGGTGGATCACTGCGAAATCAACGGCAGGACAGCCTATTGGGGTTATACCAGTGCAGTGTTCACTGATACGACCTTCAATGCTCCACTCGGCGATTATGCGATCTGGACGTACAGCTCCCCGACCATGATATTTGATAACTGCACCTTTAATACAACGGGAAAAGCAGTCAATGTTTACACGGATTACGGTGGAGGAAAACAGGACTTTAGGGTTTACTTTAACAACTGCACTGTGAATTCTTCCTTCAGTTTGGGTAAGCAGGCGCTGACTATCAATGACTGCTTCATGCGTCCCTATAAGTTCATCATCAACATCAACAATTCTACTGCAAACCTGGATGAAAAAGACCGGGATACAACGACCTGCTCGCGGATGTTCGGCTTTGGCGGTAAAGCAAAGACTAACAACACTGGCTATACGGACGTGTATCTGGACGGCGATCTGGTCTGGACAAACGGCAAGATGAAGACGCACTCCTATACCGATGGTGAGAAGGACGTTGCCTATGAAATTACCGGCTGTTCGGATTGGACACCGAGCGTTGAGCGTGTTGATGAGTGTGAAGTGACAAAAACCTGCAAGTACTGCGGCTGGACGAAAAAAGAATTGGAACATGCCAGCGTGTACCGCCTCCAGTACAACCTGAATGAAGGCGTTGGCGACGAAACTGCCTACAAAGATGCTTATTCCCGTGAAAAGGAGAGCGTGAAGCTTGCAGCAGCTCCCACACGAGAAGGCTACCAGTTTGCTGGATGGCTGAGCCAGAACGGTAAGCTCTATAAAGCTGAGAGTGAGCTTGTCCTGACGGGTGATGAGGTGTTTACGGCATACTGGAAGAAGGACGAGCCTGTCGTCAATCATACCCTGACCGTGACCGGCGGCACCTTTGCTGTGAAAAACGGTGACATTGATGTGACCGATACACTGGAAACCAGCACCGATGAGGCCAGCGGCAAGCAGACCTGCCTTGTGCCGGATGGTGCAGAAGTCACCGTGACGCTGGACCAGACGAAGGTTCCCGAGGGTATGGTGTTTGATCTCTGGTCTACCGGCAATTTTGACCTGCCGCTGGGTCAGGATTACAAGGCAGAGTCCATTACCTTTACCATGACTGGTGATGTGGATGTGGCTGCACAGTACCGCAGCGCTGACATTGAGGATGGTTCTGATGTTGTTGGCCCCATCATTGTCGGTACGGCTGTTGTGGCTGGCGGCGCACTGGTCGGCTACACGCTGGGCACCGATCTTGTGGGCAAGATGTGGGGTCTGCCTTACTTCCCCAGCAACCGCAGTGCTCTTGCAATGATGCTGTGGGAGGATGCAGGCAAGCCTATGCCGGAATCTGAGATCCTCTACCCCGATGTTGGCCAGGAAGAACAGGATATGGATCTGCAGCATGCTGCCCGCTGGGCCATGGAGCACGAACTCCTGCCTGACCTGAACGATCAGGATACAGAGCTGCCCCCTGAACAGGTGAAGTTCTATCCGGACAACATGGTTACCAAGATCAGCGTGTTGCGTGCTTGGAAGAAGGCACAGGACCTCAAGCAGAATGCGCAGTAAAATTTGACATCCTCTGATATATCCCAAACACAGCAGGAGCGCCCCGCCGGTATGACCCGGTGGGGCGCTTCTGCTGTTTCTCTGTTAAGCTTCAGGAAAGGGGAACACACCCCACTCAGCGGCCCACGATGAGGTCGCGGCGGCAGCGCAGGCCGACCGTCAGGAAAGCGCTGTTGCCCAGCTGCCGGAGCACCACCCGCTGGGTGTCGGTCTGGCCCTCGCACAGCAGGGAAAGGTTCAGGGTGGTGGAACCCTTCTCGGTGGTGAGCACCAGCGTGGATACGCCCTGATTCATCAGGGTCTTCATGTCCTGAATGGTGGTGCGGAAGGTGGCGGCGCAGTCCGGCACGTCCAGCGTCAGGACCCGGCCCTCCTGCCGGGCGGTGTAAAGGACCTGACGGCCCAGCAGGCCCTTGACGGTGTACCGGGCTTCGGTGGTCTTTGCCTCGTCAGCGGAGATCAGCATGATGTCGCCCTGAATGGGGTCACCCTCCGGTGCGCCGTAGCCGCCGTAGGCGGGGTCGGTCTCGCCCACGGCAACGTCGCCGCTGTGCAGCGCGATCTCGCCCTGAAGCATCACGCTTTCGTCCTGCGGGGGCAGGTAGCCTGCAACAACGGTGTCATCGGCGGCAGCCGCAGCGGCAGGCTCTTCGGCAAATGCGCCGACGCTCATGGGGATGGCAAGGGACAGCACCAGGGCTGCGGCAATGGCCTGACGGCCCAGCATGGTATTCAGAATCTTCATAAAAAATATACCTCCTGTACTATGGACGAAAAACCGCCCGTTCTGTAATGAATACGGAACGGGCGGCTTGTTTATTGCAGGGGTGTAAAAATTATTTCTCCCGGTTCAGGATCTCCATGAATTCGTCGCCGGTGATGGTCTCCTTCTGGTACAGATACTGGGCCAGCTCATCCAGCTTTGCGCGGTTGTCGGTCAGGATCTGCACAGCCTTGGCGTGCTGGGCCTTGACCAGCTCCACCACCTTCTGGTCGATCTCACACTGGGTCTGGGCAGAGCAGGCAAGGGAAGTGTCGCCGCCCAGATACTGGTTGTTGACGGTCTCCAGTGCCACCATGCCAAACTCATCGCTCATGCCGTAGCGGGTCAGCATGGCGCGGGCCAGCTTGGTGGCCTGCTCGATATCATTGGAAGCGCCGGTGGTGATGGAGTGGAACACCACTTCTTCGGCGGCACGCCCGCCGGTGAGGGTGGCGATCTTGTTTTCCAGCTCCTCCTTGTTCATCAGGTAGTGGTTGCCCTCGTCCACCTGCATGGTGTAACCCAGAGCACCCGAGGTGCGGGGGATGATGGTGATCTTCTGCACGGGGGCGGAGTGGGTCTGTTTGGCGGCGACCAGAGCGTGGCCGATCTCATGGTAGGCTACGATGCACTTTTCGTGATCGGTCAGGATGGAGTTCTTCTTCTGGTAGCCTGCAATGACCACCTCGATGCTCTCCTCCAGGTCAGACTGGGTCACGCTCTTGCGGCCCGCGCGGACGGCCCGCAGCGCAGCCTCGTTGACGATGTTGGCCAGCTCGGCACCGGACGCGCCGGAGGCCATCCGGGCCACGGTGGTAAAGTCGATGCCCGGGGCCAGCGCGACCTTCTTAGCGTGGACCTTCAGGATCTCCTCGCGGCCCTTGAGGTCGGGCAGCTCCACGGGCACCCGGCGGTCAAAGCGGCCGGGGCGGGTCAGGGCAGGGTCAAGGGATTCGGGACGGTTGGTGGCGGCCAGAATGATGACACCGGTGTTGCCTTCAAAGCCATCCATCTCGGTCAGCAGCTGGTTCAGGGTCTGCTCGCGCTCATCGTTGCCGCCGTACTGGCCGCCGCTGCGCTTTTGGCCAATGGCATCGATCTCATCAATAAACACGATGCAGGGCGCTTTCTCCTTGGCCTGCTTGAACAGGTCGCGTACCTTGGAGGCACCCATGCCCACGAACATCTCCACGAACTCGGAGCCGGAGATGGAGAAGAAGGGCACGTTGGATTCACCGGCCACAGCCTTGGCCAGCATGGTCTTGCCGGTGCCCGGAGGGCCCACTAGCAGGATGCCCTTGGGCATCTTGGCACCAATGCTCTCATACTTGCTGGGGTCGTGCAGATAGTTGACAACTTCCTGTAAGTTTTCCTTGGCCTCGTCTTCACCGGCCACATCCGCAAAGCGGATGCCTGCCGTGGACTGCACATAGACCTTGGCGTTGGATTTGCCCATGCCGCCAAACATCATGGAGCCCGGGCCGCCGCCGGCCTTTTCCATCAGCTTTTTGTTCATCTGGTTGCCGATGGCCGAGAACAGGATGATGGGCAGGACAAACCAGATCAAAAAGCTCAGCACCGGCGAGGACTGTTCCACGATCTCGCTGGAGAAGGTGGCTCCGGCATCGTACAGCCGCTCGGTCAGGCCGGTGTCGTTCATCAGGCCGGTCTTGTAGACCTGCGTCTCGTCCTTATCGGTAAAGATGATCTGGTTGGATTCAATGTCTACCCGGCCGATGTTCTTTTCCTCGGTCATGGTCATAAAGGTGCCGTAGTCCACCTCTTTGATCTGGCGCTCCTCCATCCACGGCAGCAGCACAAAGTTGAGGAGCAGCAGCATCAGCAGCACGATGGCATAGTAGATCGCCAACGGCTTGCGCGGTGTCTTGACTTCTTTCATAGGATTTCCTCCTCGGTAAACGGCCTCGCCCTCTCAGTCTGCTTCGCAGCCAGCTCTCCCAAAGGGAGAGCCTTTGACAAATCGGTCAGGGGCCTTATTCTTTCGATAAGCTTATCTTAACACAACGAAAATTAACAAAAAAGCTTTTCGAGGGCTTGTTTCCAAAAACTTCCCAGTTTCTTAACAAACCCCGCTTCCCCAGCGCTTTGCGATTCGATACAGAAAGCGCAAAATTTGGAAAATTGTGCCGCTCCTGATGTGAATTTGTTTCATTTTTGATGTGAGCAAAACTTCTTGACAGCCAATCCGGCGTTTGGTACAATAAGCTCACTTTGAAACACAAAGACCAAATGCGTTGACGGGGAAAAAACGATCTTCTTCTGCTTCAGAGAGCTGCCGGGCGGTGCAAGGCAGTGCGGAGGGTTTCGGCTACTGGCCCCTGAGCGGCAGAGCTGAACGGAGAGTAGGCTCTGACGGATGCCCACCGTTACCGGGGCAGCGATTCGCCGCCAAAAGCTGATCGTGTGAGTGGCTGGTTTTCCAGCAAAGAGAGTGGTACCACGGGTGCTCTGTTAGAAAAAATGACAGGCCCTCGTCTCTCAAGGCTTATCGCCTTGGAGACGAGGGCCTTTTACTTTAATTTTAAGTAAGTGTAGGATCTGGAGGAAACGAGAATGATGGACGCAACCAAGTACGCACCGGGATATTACCCTGTCCCTGCCGGTTATGACAGCTGGGTGAAGAAGGATCACATTGAAAAGGCCCCGGCCTGGTGCAGTGTGGATCTGCGCGACGGCAATCAGGCTCTGATCGTGCCCATGAGCCTGGAGGAAAAACTGGAGTTCTTCCAGATGCTGGTGAAGATCGGCTTCAAGGAGATCGAGGTGGGTTTCCCCGCCGCCAGCGATACCGAGTACGAGTTCCTGCGCACCCTGATCGAGAAAAACATGATCCCGGAGGACGTGACCGTGCAGGTGCTGACCCAGTGCCGCGACCACATCATCCGCAAGACCTTCGAGGCCGTCAAGGGTGCCCCCCGCGCGGTCATCCACTTCTATAATTCCACCTCTGTGGCCCAGCGCGAGCAGGTGTTCCACAAGAGCAGGGAAGAGATCAAGAAGATCGCCACCGACGGCGCAAAGCTGGTCAAACAGCTGAGCCAGGAATACGAGGGCAACTTCCTGTTTGAGTACAGCCCCGAGAGCTTTACCGGCACCGAGGTGGACTATGCTGTGGAGGTCTGCAACGCGGTGCTGGACATCATGCAGCCCACCCCTGACCGCCCCATGATCATCAACCTGCCTGTCACGGTGGAAATGAGTATGCCCCATGTTTACGCCAACCAGATCGAGTACTGCGACAAGCACCTCAAGTACCGCGACAGTGTGATCATTTCCACCCATCCCCACAACGACCGCGGCACCGGTGTTGCCTGCGCCGAAATGGCCGTTCTGGCCGGTGCTCAGCGGGTGGAGTGCTGCCTGTTCGGCAACGGTGAGCGCACCGGCAATGTGGATGCCGTGACTCTGGCCATGAATCTGTACAGCCACGGCGTAGACCCCAGACTGGACTTTTCCGATATGCCCGCCATCTGCGCTGCCTACGAGCGCGTGACCCGGATGCACATCTACGAGCGCACCCCCTATGCCGGTCAGCTGGTGTTTGCAGCCTTCTCGGGCAGCCATCAGGATGCCATTGCAAAGGGCATGGCCTACCGCAAGGAGCGGGGAGAGCACCGCTGGACCTGCCCCTACATCCCCATCGACCCCCACGATATCGGCCGCACCTATGATGCCGATGTCATCCGCATCAACAGCCAGAGCGGCAAGGGCGGCATCGGCTTTGTGCTGGAGCAGAACTACGGCTATAATCTGCCCCCCAAGATGCGCGAGGTGCTGGGCTACAAGGTCAAGAGCGTGTCCGACCACAGCCACAAGGAGCTGAGTGCAGGCGAGGTGCTCCGCATCTTCGAGGAGAGCTTCCTCAACCGTGAAAAGCCCCTTTGTGTGGTGGAGGCTCACTTTGCACAGGTCAACGGCATTACCGCAACGGTCACCCTGGACCTGAACGGTCAGCGCAAGGTGGTCACTTCGGTGGGCAATGGTCGTCTGGATGCTGTGGCCAACGCCATCCAGAGCGCCACCGGGATGGACTTCCATCTGGAAAGCTACTCGGAGCACAGCCTGGACGAGGGCAGTACCTCCCGTGCGGCTTCCTATGTGGGCCTTGCCTGGAGCGATGGCAGCGTGACCTGGGGTGCCGGCACCGACACCGATATCATCGTTGCCGGCATCAAGGCGCTGGTTTCGGCAATTAATAGTAAATAAAAATCGAACTCCCTCAGTCACCTGCGGTGACAGCTCCCTCGGAGAGGGAGCCTTAAAGCCTCCCTCCTTGAGGGAGGTGGCATCGCCGCAGGCGATGACGGAAGGAGTTTGTCAACAGTATAAAAGGAGAGTATTATGGGAATGACTCTGACGCAGAAAATTCTGGCCGCACATGCGGGCTTGCCGGAGGTCAAGGCAGGCCAGCTCATCAATGCCAAGCTCGATATCGTGCTGGGCAACGATATCACCACCCCGGTCGCCATCAACGAGTTTGAGAAGGCAGGCTTTGACGGTGTGTTCGACAAGGAGCACATCGCCATCGTGCTGGATCACTTCGTCCCCAATAAGGACATCAAGAGCGCAACCCAGTCCAAGCAGTGCCGCGAGTTTGCCAACAAGTATGATATCCTCAACTTCTACGATGTGGGTCAGATGGGTGTTGAGCACGCCCTCCTGCCCGAAAAAGGCATCGTGACCGCTGGTGACTGCATCATCGGTGCCGACAGCCACACCTGTACCTACGGTGCACTGGGCGCATTCTCCACCGGTGTGGGCTCAACCGATATGGCCGCCGGTATGGCCACCGGCATGGCATGGTTCAAGGTGCCCTCTGCCATCAAGTTTGTGCTCAAGGGCAAGTTCAGCCCCTGCGTATCCGGCAAGGATCTGATCCTGCACATCATCGGCATGATCGGTGTGGACGGTGCACTGTACAAGTCCATGGAATTCACCGGCCCGGGCGTGGCTTCCCTGACCATGGAGGATCGCCTCTGCGTCTGCAACATGGCCATTGAGGCCGGTGCCAAGAACGGCATCTTCCCTGTGGACGAGGTCACCAGAGCGTATCTGAACGGCCGCAGCCAGCGCACCCCGGTCTACTACGAGGCTGACCCGGATGCCGAATACGAAAAGACCATCGAGATCGACCTGGACAAGCTGGAGCCCACGGTCAGCTACCCTCATCTGCCGGAGAACACCCACCCCGCCAGCGAGGGAAAGGACATCCGGATCGATCAGGTGGTCATCGGCAGCTGCACCAATGGCCGTCTGGAGGATATGGAGGCCGCTTACAACATCCTCAAGGGCAGACACATTGCCAAGGGCGTGCGGGGCATCATCATCCCGGCCACCATGGCGGTTTATAAGGAGTGCATCCTGCGCGGCTGGACCGAAGCCTTTATTGATGCGGGCTGCATCGTGTCCACCCCCACCTGCGGCCCCTGCCTGGGCGGCTACATGGGCATCCTGGCCGAGGGGGAGCGCTGTGTCTCCACCACCAACCGCAACTTTGTGGGCCGCATGGGCCATGTCAAGAGCGAAGTCTATCTGGCAAGCCCGGCCACTGCCGCTGCCAGCGCCCTGACCGGCTATATCACCGACCCCCGCACGGTCTGATCGAAAAGGAGAAACAACGATGAACGCAAAAGGTTCTGTTTTCAAATACCCGGATAACGTGGATACCGATGTCATCATTCCGGCCCGCCACCTGAACACCCAGGACCCCAAGGAGCTGGCCAGCCACTGCATGGAGGACATCGACAAGGACTTTGTCCGGAACGTCAGGGACGGCGATGTTATGGTGGGCGGCTGGAACTTCGGCTGCGGCTCCTCCCGTGAGCACGCCCCCGTGGCCATCAAGGCCGCAGGCATCTCGGTGGTCATTGCCAAGAGCTTTGCCCGCATCTTCTACCGCAACAGCATCAACATCGGCCTGCCCATCATGGAGTGCCCCGAGGCTGTGGATGCCATCAGTGCAGGGGATACCGTCAGCGTGGATTTTACTACCGGCCTCATCACCGATGAGACCACCGGCAAGACCTTCCAGGCGGAACCCTTCCCGCCGTTTATCCAGAAGATCATTGCCGACGGTGGCCTGATGAAGTCCATCAAAAATAAGAAGTAAGGAGCTTTCCCATGGAAAAAAACATTGCTGTCATCTGGGGCGACTGCTCCAGCCCCGAGATCGTGAAACAGACCATCCGGGTGCTTGATAAGGTGGCCGAAAAGTACGGCCACACCTTCCACTATACCGATGCCGCCATGGGCGGCGAAGCCATTGACAAGTACGGCGACCCGCTGCCCCAGCACGAGCTGGACAAGTGCCTTGCTGCGGACAGCGTCCTGCTGGGTGCCGTGGGCGGCCCCAAGTGGGAGGGCCTGCCCGGTGAGCAGCGCCCGGAAAAGGGCCTGCTGCGCCTGCGCGCGGGCATGGGCCTGTACTCCAACAACCGCCCCGCTAAGATCTGGCCCCAGCTGGCCCCGGCCAGCCCCCTGAAGCCTGAGATCGTGGCACAGGGCATTGACTTCATCATCGTGCGGGAGCTGATCGGCGGCGTGTACTTCGGTAAGCACGAGACCCACACCCTCGAGAACGGCGAGAAGCAGGCCATCGACTCCATGCCCTACTCTGAGCACGAGATCGAGCGCATTGGCCGCATCGGCTTCGAGACCGCCCAGAAACGCCGCAAGAAGCTCTGCTGTGTGGATAAGGCCAACGTGCTGGATACCAGCCGCCTGTGGCGCAGTGTGATGCACCGCCTGCAGGCCGAGTACCCGGACGTGGAGTACAGCGAGATGTTCGTGGACAACTGCGCTATGCAGATCGTAAAGAACCCCGCGCAGTTCGATGTCATCGTCACTGAGAATATGTTCGGCGACATCCTCTCCGATGAGGCCTCCATGATCACCGGCTCCATCGGCATGATCCCGTCCTCCTCTTTGGGCGATGGCACCCGGGGCCTGTACGAGCCCATTCACGGCTCGGCCCCCGACATTGCGGGCAGGGATATCGTCAACCCCACCGCCTGCATCCTCTCTGCCGCCATGATGCTGCGCTACTCCTTTGGCATGACTGAGGAAGCCGATGCCATTGAGAACGCTGTGAACAAGGTGCTGGACAAGGGCCTGCGCACGGCAGACAACATGAGCGAAGGCTGCACCTGCCTGGGCTGCACTGCCATGGGTGATGCGATCCTGGCCGAGGTCTGATCTGAAATGAATAGCCCTCTCCGTCAGCGTGAACGCGCTGCCACCTCTCCCGAAGGGGGAGCTGGCAAGGCCTGCAGCCTTGACTGAGAGGGCATTTTCGTTCTCCCAAAAACAAAAATGCAAACTTTTTGCAAATTCCTCTTGCAATTTGCATCCGAAGCGTGTATAATCTCCCTTGCACGAAAATGCAAATTGATTGCAATTTACTGCAATAAAGCACATTACAGTTGTTTTTGGAGTATCAAATGGAATTGTTTCTGGATGTTCTGGGCGAATCTCTGGTGGACACCGCCAAGATGCTGCCCTTCCTGTTTTTGGCCTATCTGTTCATTGAATATGTGGAGAACCGCCACGGCGAGCGCATCGAAGCCATTCTGGCGGGCGGCGGACGCTGGGGCTCTGTTCCGGCGGCGCTGCTGGGCTGTGTGCCCCAGTGCGGTTTCTCTGCCATTGCGTCCAACTTCTATGCGTCCCGGGTCATCAGCCTGGGCACGCTGATGGCCGTGTTCCTCGCCACCAGTGATGAAGCGGTCCCGCTGCTGGTCTCCATGCCTGCCTACTGGGATAAGCTGGTGCTGCTCATGGTCATCAAGGTGCTCTACGCCATTGCGGTGGGCCTGGTGCTGGATTTTGTCCTGCGGGGCGTTCTGCCCAGGAGCCTGCGGGGCGGCTATACCGGCAGCGCCGATGAGATCGACTGCCACGAGGAGCACAGCGATGAGGAGGGCAAGCCAGCCCCCATCTGGAAAGCCGCCCTTCGCCACACGCTGGAGATCTTCGTGTTCATCTTTGTGTTCAGTCTGGTGTTCGGCCTCATTGTGGAGGGCGTGGGCGAGGATGTCTTTGCCGACGCTCTGGGCCGGATGGGCTTCTTCCAGCCGGTGGTGGCCGCACTGGTGGGGCTGATCCCCAACTGTGCCGCCAGCGTCCTGCTGACCCAGCTCTATGTGGAGGGAGCCCTCCGCTTTTCCAGTCTGGTGGCAGGGCTGTGCACCGGCGCGGGCGTGGGCCTGGCTGTTCTCTGGCGGGCGAACCCCTCCTGGAAACAGAACCTCTTTATCACCGGCCTGACCTGGGCCTGCGGCGCCGCTGTAGGCGTGGGCATCCAAATCGTGGTGGCTTTTATCGCCTGAGTATTTGCAAAGCACCTGCACCTTTTCTTCGGAGAAGCGTGCAGGTGCTTTTTATTTTGGAGACAAAGCCTCCATTTTGTGATATACTCAGCTTATATATAGATATAAGGAGAACACCATGCAATATAAAATTCTCGCAAGCGATTACGACAACACCCTCGTCCCCTTCGGGGAGAGCCAGCCCCGTCCGGCCATGGTCAAGGCCGTGAAGAAGCTTCAGGCCGCCGGGGGAAAATTCGTGCTCAGCACAGGCCGGGCCTGGTCAGCCATCAACCGGAAAGGTCAGCTGGGCGGCATCCGGTTCGACTATGCCATCACCTGCAACGGTGCCTGCGTCGTGGACAAGAACGGTGCCATCGTGGCAGAGCACCCCATGACCAGTGAAGAGATGTACGCGCTGGTGGATTTCTGTGAGGACTACAACTACCCCCTGCAATTTAACTTCAAGGATGCATACTATGTTTACTGCGAGTATGACATCCTCCACAAGCACTACGATCGGATGAATAGCGTCGGTCTGGACTGCGTGGACGGCGAAGACCAGGACCGCCACCTCATCGATATGCCTCACGCGGCGTTCTGCCTCTTCCCCGAGGGGGCGCTGGAGCGGTTCAACGAAAAGTACGGCCACCTCGGCCTTCACTTCATGCAGACGGGCGGCCAGCTGCCCGACGGCTCCCACTTCTACGACATCGTGCGGGGCGGGATCGACAAGGGCGCGGGCCTCGCAGACCTCTGCGAAAAGATGGGCCTCTCCCTCGCCGAGGCCGTGGCGGCAGGCGACTCCGCCAACGATGTGGGGATGCTGAAAGCAGCCGGCCTCGGCTGCTGCATGTCCAACGGCACCGACGAAGCCAAAGCCGCCGCTGACCGCGTCATCGGCGATGTGCGGGAAGACGGACTTGCTGCCCTTATTGAAGAGCTGTGGTTCGACGGCCCGAAGGCGGAGCCCTCCGACCGCAGCTTCGGCTCTGCATGGGAGACGATGGAACGATGAGCTTCGCACCCGTTTACTCTGAAAACAGCCGCGCCCTCATCCTCGGCACATGGCCCAGCCCCAAA
>ERZ772892.2808-NODE-2808-length-13868-cov-22.395714_pt1 | contig 13868 bp, 17 predicted proteins | sample MGYA00512126_ERZ772892 | MGnify/ENA primary metagenome ERZ772892 (study PRJEB29015, sample SAMEA2737697) | human gut metagenome | biome: human gut; feature: human-associated habitat; material: faeces | place: China | collected 2012 ... | reverse complement strand
CGTTGCGCGCCATCCAGGTGCCGATCTCGTCAAGCAGCCGGCAGCTCTGCGCTGGGAAGCGCCCGGTCGCATCCGGCCCGACGTTCAGGATCATGTTTCCGCCCTTGCTGACGCATTCGACCAGCTTCCGAATCAGCATGGACGCGGGCTTATAATTTGTGTCATAGGGCACATAGCCCCAGTTGTTGTTCATTGTCGCGCAGAGCTCCCACGGGACACGCTCGCCGCGGACATTGCGGATGCCCTCCGGCGGCAGGAGCTGCTCGGGGCTGACAAAATCTCCGCTGTAATACGCCGGGTTTTCCGTGACGAGGCTGCCGAAGCTCTCGCCGCTGGCCTCGAGGCGGTTGTCCACGACGACATCCGGCTGATGGCTGCGCACCATCTTCATCAGTTCCGTGGCTTTCCACGCCTCGCCGCGCAGCTCGCCATAGGCAAAATCGAACCACAGGATGTCGATCTTGCCGTAATTTGTGGCCAGCTCCTCGACCTGCCCGTGCATGTATGCGAGATAGCGTTCAAAATCGATCTGCTCGTTTTGATAGGCGGGATTTCCGCGCATCGGATGGTTGGGATCCTTGTATTTCGGGAAATCCGGGTGGTGCCAGTCGAGCAGAGAGTAATACAGCCCCACGCGCAGTCCCTCGGCACGCACCGCGTCCACAAACTCCCGCACCAGATCGCGTCCGCAGGGCGCGTTCGTGCTCTTGTAATCCGTCAGTGCAGAGTCAAACAGGCAGAACCCGTCGTGATGCTTCGCCGTCAGCACGACATACTGCATCCCGGCGCGCTTCGCCCGCCGCGCCCAGTCTCTGGGATCGTACGCCTTCGCGGTAAACTCCCGCAGATAGCGCTCATATTTCTCCGCCGGCATCCGCGCCCCGCTCATATACCATTCGCCGCGCCCTGGGATCGCGTAGAGTCCCCAATGCAGGAACATCCCGAACCGAGCCTCCTGAAACCACTGTACCCGTCTTTCTCTTTCCGTCATCGCCGCCATTCCTTTCCCGCCCGGCTTTTCCATCTATGCCGTGCCTTTTGCTATTATACCAGCAGGGCCACCCAAAAAACAAGTGCACCCTTCCCCCCCACTTTTTCCGCGCAGGAAAAAATGCATTCCTGCCTTTGGGAAGCGCGCATTTTGCAAGCCGGCTTTCAGCGTCTTCTCCCTCTCTCCTGCCCTTTTATCCAATTTATCCAAGTTCAAAGGTTAGTCAAGGCTAACCATTTGTCCAGTCTGCCGAAAATCCCCGAAACCATGTTTTTTTCTTGATTTCCCCTTGACAAAAATGCCCTCTTCGTGTATCTTATTAGTTGGTTAGCGGATGCTAACCATTAACAAAGCAATTCGGTTAGCACGAGCTAATCCGTAGAGAAACGAGGGATGCATATGCTACCGTTGAGTCTGGCACAGCAGGGCGAGGAAAACATCATCAAGCGCGTCGGCGGAAATCAGGAAACCAAAAAGCATCTGGAAGACCTTGGTTTTATCGTCGGCGGCGAGGTGACGGTGATCAACTCTCTGGGCGGAAACGTGATCGTCAACGTCAAGGACACGCGCGTCGCCATCAGCGAGGAAATGGCCCGCAAGATCATGGTATGACGGCGCTGCCGCGCCTGACATATCGGAAATCAGGAAAAAGGAGGATAAAGAAATGAAAACACTCAAGGAAGCGAAGATCGGGCAGACCGTGAAGGTCGTGAAGCTCCATGGCGAGGGCGCCGTCAAGCGCCGCATCATGGACATGGGCCTGACGAAGGGCACGGAGGTCTACATCCGCAAGGTCGCGCCGCTGGGCGATCCCGTGGAAGTCACCGTTCGCGGCTATGAGCTTTCCATCCGTAAGGCGGATGCGGAAATGATCGAAATCGAGTAAGCAAATCCGGGGAGTTCTTCCCCATATTTTAAGAATTTCGGTTAGCGCTTGCTAATCATCTGAAAGAGAGGATTGTTGATATGGATCTGCGAATTGCCCTTGCGGGCAACCCGAACAGCGGCAAAACCACCCTGTTCAACGCACTGACCGGCTCCAACCAGTTCGTCGGCAACTGGCCGGGCGTTACGGTCGAAAAAAAGGAAGGCAAGCTGAAGAAGCATGACGGCGTCATCGTCACCGACCTTCCCGGCATCTACTCCCTGTCCCCCTACACACTGGAGGAAGTCGTTGCAAGAAATTACCTGATCGCCGAGCGTCCGGACGCCATTCTGAACATCATCGACGGCACCAACCTGGAACGCAACCTCTATCTGACCACCCAGCTCACCGAGCTCGGTATCCCGGTCGTCATCGCCATCAACATGATGGATATCGTCAAGAAGAACGGCGATAAGATCGACACCGCGGAGCTGTCGCGCCAGCTCGGCTGCAAGGTCGTTGAGATCTCCGCCCTGAAGGGCACGGGCGTCATGGAAGCCGCGGAAGCTGCGATCGACGCTGCCAAGAACGCCAAAACCGTTCCCCAGCACACCTTCTCCGGCTGCGTGGAGCATGCCATCGCGCATATTGAAGAAGCCGCCGTACATAATCTGCCGGAAGAGCAGCAGAGATGGTACGCCATCAAGATCTTTGAGCGCGACGACAAGGTGCTCGACGCCCTGAAGATCGACCCGGCAACGATGGCCCACATTGAAAAGGACATCAAAGCTGCCGAGGAAGAAATGGACGACGATGCGGAATCCATCATCACCAATGAGCGCTACATCTACATCGGCTCCATCATCAAGGCCTGCTATAAGAAAAAGAACGTCGGCAAGCTGACGGCTTCCGATAAGATCGACCGCGTGGTCACGAACCGCTGGCTAGGCCTGCCGATCTTCGCGGCTGTCATGTTCCTTGTCTACTGGGTCGCCATGGTCGCCGTCGGCGCACCGGCAACCGACTGGGCAAACGACGGACTGTTCGGCGACGGCTGGCATCTGTTCGGCATCGACGGCGGCTACAGTGAGCTGAGCGAGGACTACGGCAATGCAATGAATGCAGCGCAGGCATTCTATCCGGAGCTGGATGTGGAAGCGGACGATTTTGACGCCGCCACCACCCTTGCAGCAATGAAGGAAGTTCCCGCGACCGAAAAGTCCGCGACCGTCGAGGTCGAGGATGAAGAAACCCTCGCAGTGGACGACATGACCGTTTACTACGATACCATCCCCGCCGACGCGGACAAGGACTCCACCATCGGCATGACCTATGTTGACGCCATCTCCTTCTTCGAAGAAAACGGCTTTGACGAGCCCGATCCCGCCGACTATGGCGTATGGGTCCCCGGCGTTCCCGTTCTGGTCGGCGACCTGCTGGAAAAGTGCAATGCTGCCGATTGGCTCAGCGGACTGATCCTTGACGGCATCGTCGCCGGTGTCGGCGCGGTTCTGGGCTTCGTTCCCCAGATGCTCGTTCTGTTCCTGATGCTGGCCTTCCTCGAAGCCTGCGGCTATATGTCCCGTATCGCCTTCGTTCTTGACCGCGTGTTCCGTAAGTTCGGCCTGTCCGGCAAATCCTTCATCCCGATGCTCATCGGCGTCGGCTGCGGCGTCCCGGGCGTCATGGCTTCGCGTACCATTGAAAACGAGCGTGACCGTCGTATGACGATCATGACCACCACCTTCATCCCCTGCGGCGCTAAGGTTCCGTTCATCGGCATGATTGCAGGCGCTCTGTTCGGCGGCAGCGCATGGGTTTCCACCTCCGCCTACTTCATTGGCATGGCAGCAATCATCTGCTCCGGCATCATGCTGAAGAAGACCAAGATGTTCGCCGGCGAGCCCGCTCCCTTCGTTATGGAGCTGCCCGCATACCACTGGCCGACCCTCGGCAACGTCCTCCGCTCCATGTGGGAGCGCGGCTGGTCCTTCATCAAGAAGGCCGGTACCATCATCCTTTTGTCCACTATCTTTGTCTGGTTCACCACCTACTTTGGCTGGGCTTCCGACGGATTCCGGATGCTCTCCGAGGACGAGATTGACTGCTCCATTCTTGCCAAGATCGGCGGCGTGATCGCCTGGATCTTCAAGCCGCTCGGCTGGGGCAACTGGCAGGCAGCCGTGGCCTCAATTACAGGTCTTGTTGCCAAGGAAAACATCGTCGGAACGCTGGGCATCCTTTATGGCGGCGGCGACGGCACCGTTTACCAGAACATCGCGCATGCCTTCACCGGCATCACCGGCTACAGCTTCCTCGTGTTCAACCTGCTGTGCGCTCCGTGCTTCGCAGCCATCGGCGCGATCAAGCGTGAAATGAACAGCCAGAAGTGGACCTGGTTCGCCATCGGTTATCAGTGCGGCTTTGCCTATGTCATTGCCCTGATGATCAACCAGTTTGGCAGCATCTTCGCAAAAAATGCTACTGTGAGTGTGATCGGTGTGATCGTTTCCGTCCTGCTGCTGGCCGGTATGATCTATATGCTGGTGCGTCCGTACAAGGAAGCCACCAAGCTGACCGCGAAGGTCAAGGTCACGAAGTAATCCCCTTTTCCCAAATAGTTTCAAGCGAAAGGAGTCGGTCTTATGTTTGCCTGGATCGCAGAGAATCTTGCAACCATCTTAATTACCCTTGTTCTTGCGGTAATCGTCACACTCATTATCCTGAGCCTTGTGAAGAATAAGAAAAAGGGCAAAACCTCCTGTGGCTGCAACTGTGCGCATTGTGCTATGGCAGGCTCCTGCCACAAAAAATGATGTACCAACGGGGAGCGCAGACCATCGGTTTGCGCTCCCCACGCTTCTACAGGGAGGTAAGCAATGGCTAACCAAAAAGCACTCACCGCCGCAAATATCCGTTATCTTCTGACCATGAAGGCGCTGGACCGCGAGGACAAGGGCGTCCGCTGCGTGGATATTGCATCCAGCATGGGGCTGTCAAAGCCCAGTGTCCACAATATGATGCACACCCTCATCCAGCTCGGACTGGTCAAGAAGGATTCCTACGGCGCGGCATTTTTGACGGAAGCCGGTCACCGCATCGCCCTGTGCTACAGTCGGTATTACCGTTCGGTTTCCGGTCTGCTGCGTTCCTCCTTCCCGGAGCTGACGGATGTGCAGGGCGCCGCCTGCTGCCTGCTCTCCGAAATTCCCACGGAAAGTCTGGAGGCGCTCTGCGGCAGATGCGAATTTCATACGCAGGAGGAAATTGCATAATGGCAATTGTTGAATTCAAGGACGTCAGCCGCGTCTATGTCAGCGGCGACCGCACGCTCGAGGCGGGCAAAGCATCATCATTTCAAAAGGAGGGTTCCCCATGCTTGAACTGCTGAAGGCCCCGGATTTCTGGGCATCCGTTGCGGCGATGCTTCTTTTCGCCGTCTGCATCTTCTACCTCAAACGTTGCCTGCGTGCAGCCGCCTGCAAAAAAGGGGGACAGAAACGGCAATGATTCAAACCACACTGAGCATTGATGGTATGATGTGCGGCATGTGCGAATCGCACATCAATGACTGCATCCGCAGCAGCTTTGCGGTAAAGAAGGTGTCTTCCTCGCACGGCAAGGGCCAGACCGTGATCCTCTCGGAGGCGCCGCTGGACGAGGACAAGCTGAAGGACGTCATCAAGGAAGCCGGCTACGAGCTGACCGGGATTCAGGTCGCCGCCGTCCCGGAAAAAAAGTCCTTCCACCTGTTCCATAAGAAATAATCCTTGATAAAGAGGAAGTGCGCTGCGGCTGCAACGCACTTCTTCTTATTTGATTTGCTCCAGATATTCCATAAATTTCTTCGTTTTCGACCAGTATTTCACGCCCCAGTTTTCGAAATTCCATTCGTCCGTGTAGGCGTTGCACTCATAGTCGATATAGAAGAGCCGACCGTCCCGCGCGACAAAGTTCGTCGGGAAATAGTCGATATTCAGCCCGGCGGCGGAAACCCTGGCGCTCAGTTCACGCATCTGCACCAGATACTCCGGCGGCAGCGCGTCGCTCTGCACAAGTTCAAAGACCGTTTCTCCCTCGATGTACTCCTTCAAGAGGCGCTCCTGCGCAAAATCGACCTCCAGCAGTTCAGGCATCGGCAGCGCCAGTGCGTGCAGGCGTTCATAGTCGCGTAGCTCTGCGGCCAGCTTGTCGCCGAACCGGTAATAGGCGCAGGGCTCGTGGTGGATCTGCTTGAGCACATACTCCCCCGCCCCATCCGTCACCAGATAGGAATAGCCGCCCTTGCCCCTGCCCAGCAGGCGCAGCACCGCAAAGCGCCGCGCGTTCAGCGTCAGCTCTTCCACTCAGGCAGCGCGGCGGGCGCGCCGCACCAGCGGAATGACCGCCACGGCGACTGCCGCGCCGATGAGCGCCGTCACGAGCTGCGGCCAGGAGAACATGGTGCCGAACATCGCCGCCTGCTTTTCCGGCAGCGTCAGCACGCGGCACAGCACCTGCACGACCAGCAGGTAGAGCGTCAGGAACTTTGCACCCGCTGCGCACACAACGCCGAGGACGGCGCGCAGGACGCTGAATTTTTTATTCAGGAACAGCCACAGCACCAGAACCAGCACGGCGTTGCCCACGGCGATCGCCGGAACGATCGCGATATTCTTCGGCCCGATGCTCAGAAGGAAGGCCACAAAGGGCGACACGACCGCAACGGCCAATCCCCCCTGCCAGCCCACGAGCAGCGCGGCAACGGTCAGCACGCAGTTGACGCAGCTTCCGGTCACGAACTGACCGAGGCTCTTCGTCGCCCATTGCAGGACGATCAGCAGTGCCAGAAGCACTGCGGTGTAGGTAATTTTTCTTGTTGTTTTCATTATTCGACCAGCTCGCTTCCCGTTTCACTGTAGCGGCTGTCCAGCGGGCTGGACTTGTCTGCCTCTTTCTGATACTGGACGACCACGCGGGAGGCCAAATCAACCGGCAGGAGCGTTCCCGCGCCCGCAACGCAACCGCCAGGGCAGGCCATGCCCTCGAGCAGATAGCCGTTGTACTTTCCCGCCTTGGCGATCGCCATAAGCTGGCGGCATTCGCGTAGGCCCTCGGCCTTCGCGGTCTTGATCTCGCGCTCCGGTGCGATTTTTGCCATCACGCCAGCGACCGCGCCCGCAACACCGCCGGATACCGCAAAGCCGCGGCCCGCCGCCGTGCCCTCGCGCAGATCCTCGCCGTCGGCAAGGGCGGCAAAGTCGATGTTCTTCGCCTCGAACATGCCCATCAATTCTTCAAAGGTCAACACGAAATCCACGTCACTGCGGATGCTCGTGCGCATGGCCTCCAGCTTCTTCGCCGCGCAGGGGCCGACGAACACGACTTTGCAGCCGGGATGCTCTTTCTTTTGCAGGCGCGCGGTAAAGACCATGGGCGTGAGGGTCATGGAGATGTTCTTCGCCTGATCAGGATAGAGCTTGTAGACCATGGAATGCCACGCCGGGCAGCAGGACGTCGCCATGTAGGGCTGCTCCGCCGGGACTTTTTCCAGAAAGTCCTTGGCTTCTTCCATCGTGCAGATGTCCGCGCCGACGGCCACCTCGACCACGCCGGCAAAGCCCAGCTCTTTCATCGCGGCGGTGAACTTCTCCGGCGTCGAATTCTTGCCGAACTGGCCGATGAAGGCCGGGGCGACGATCGCAATGACCTTCTCTCCTTCCATCATCGCGCGGACGACCTGATAGATCTGTCCCTTGTCCACGATCGCGCCGAAGGGGCAGTTGACCAGGCACTGGCCGCAGGCCACGCACTTGTCCTGATTGATGACCGCGCGGCCGTTGGCATCCTTCTGGATGGCATCCATGCCGCAGACGGACTGACAGGGGCTCTCGATCATGGTGATGGCGTGGTAGGGGCAGGCCTTGGAGCAGCGGCCGCATTTGATGCAGGCCTTCTGGTCGATATAGCTCTTGCCATTGACAAAGCGGATGGCGCTCTTCGGGCAGACCTGATGGCAGGAAGCGGCCAGACAGTTCTGGCACAGCTCCGTGACGCGGTACTGCTTCGTGGGGCAGGCATGGCAGGCATAGGGAATGATATTGATGAGCGGCGGCTCATAATACTGCTCCGCAATGGCCGCGTGGTCCATGCCCTCGGTCAGCAGGCAGCGCTGCTGCACGGGCTGCAGCGACAGGCCCATGGCCAGACGGATACGCTCGCCCGCGATGGCACGCTCCAGAAAAATGGACTCCCGGTGCAGAGGGTTCTCTCCGGGAACGATGACATAGGGAAGGTCCTCTGCCTTCGTATAGTCGCTGCTCTCATAAGCCATGCGCGCGACCTCGGTAAAGACCTTCTTCCGGATGTCCGTGATCAGTGACGGAATTCCTCTCATTGTTTTCTCCTTCGTAAGCCGAAAATTCAGCTACATTTTATCACAGCGCCTGCCCCGCCGCAACTGTCATTGCATCCATTGTGTCACTTTTTTATTATTCCATTTTCCAATAATTAAGATATGATATATGAATTTTCCAAATAGGAAATCCCGGTGTATAATGAGGCTGTAAGCAAAAAAAACGAAGGGAGATGTCCACCATGTTCCAAGCAGCCCCGCGTATGCAGGCTCTGCCCTTTTCCGGCATCCGTGTGATGATGGAGAAGGCAAACCGGATGGCCCGCGACGGCATCGACGTGATCCACATGGAGATCGGGCGGCCGGACTTTGATACCCCGCAGCTCATCAAGGACGCACTTTATCAGAGCGTGCAAGGCGGCAACGTATTCTATACCTCAAACTACGGCACGAACGAGCTCCGGCAGGCGATCTGCCGCAAGCTGGCGCGCGACAACCGCATCACCTACGCCCCGGAAGAAATTCTCGTGACCGTCGGCGTGGGCGAGGGCACCTATGCCGCCATCGCCGCCTTTCTGAACGAGGGCGACGAGATCCTCGTCCCGGACCCCGTATGGCTCAACTACCTCCATGTGCCGCAGTTTTTCGGAGCAAAGCCTGTGACCTACGGCCTGCGCGAGGGAAACGGTTACCAGATCGACCCGGAGGAGCTCTCCCGCCTGATCACGCCGCGAACGAAGATGCTCATCCTCAACACCCCCGGCAACCCCACCGGCACGGTGCAGACCCGCGAAACGCTGGAGGCGCTGGCCGCGCTGGCAGAAAAAAACGATCTCATCGTCGTTTCCGATGAGATCTACGAAAAGCTGGTCTACGGCGGCGCGGAGCACGTGAGCTTCGCCTCCCTGCCGGGAATGCGCGAGCGCACCATCACCCTCAACGGCTTCTCCAAGTGCTATTCCATGACCGGCTGGCGTCTGGGCTACGCCGCCGCGCCGAAGGAATTCATTCAGGCAATGGTGCGCGTGCACCAGTATATCAACACCTGCGCGCCCTCCTTTGTGCAGGAGGCGGGCATCACGGCGCTGGAGCAGGGCGAGGCGGAGATCGAGCGGATGCGTCTGGAATATGAGCGCCGCCGCGACTACGCGGTACGGGCGATCAACGCGATTGACGGCCTGTCCTGCGTCGTGCCGAACGGCGCGTTCTACATCTTCGTCAATATCCGGCCGTTGGGCATGACCTCCCGCGAGGCGGCAGACTATCTGCTTGATACCGCCCACGTCGCGACCGTCCCCGGCTCCGCCTTCGGCGTCAACGGCGAGGGCTACCTACGGCTGTCCTACGCCTGCGCCTACGACCGCATCGTCGAAGCCATGGCGCGCATCGAAAAGGCGCTGGCCGCGCGCGGCTAACGCTCCTGCCAGACCTCTCCGAGGTGCAGGTCGAAGTGCAGCTCGCCAAAATACCGATCCAGCGCCGCTTCAAACTGCGCCAGCGCGCCCGCGCGGACGCCGAGAGGCTGGCGGTGCGTGATCTTGTAGCAGCAGCGGTCGGGCGGCGGATTGCGCAATTGGCTGACATAGAGCGGCCGATAGCGGCACAGCTCCGCCGCCACGGATTCCGGCGCGATCATCCAGCAGCTTTCCTCCGCCCACAGCGCGAGCAGCAGCATGATCGTGTCCGCCGTGGCATAGGGCCGGCCGTAATTTGTCAGCCACTGGTCGTGCCAGATCTGGTACTGATCGTTCCACTTGAGAAACAGCTCCCGCGAGGGGTCCAGCTCCTCCGTATGCACGACCGGCTTGGGCACGGCGGGATGCTGGGACTGCACCAGACAGAGTTTCTCTTGAAAGACCTTCTGGCAGATGATATTCTTATAGTGGAGCGGATAAAACACCAGCGCCAGATCAATATCCCGCGCGTCGAGGATGTTGTAAAGCTCCGAGGACTGATGCGTGTGCAGCTGCAAATCAAGCGTGTTCTCGCGCAGCAGACGCCGGTAGAGCCGCGCCAGAAGGGCGGTGTTCACACTGTCCGCGCAGCCGATGTCCAGCGCCTGCCGCTCCTGCCGGGGCTGCAAATGGCAGCTCTCCTTCCAGAGCGAAACCATCCGCTCCGCCAGCGGCAGAAACTCCGCTCCCTCCCGCGTCAGCTCGATGCGCTTGAGGCCCTTGCTGCGCAGCAGCAGCGGATAGCCCAGCGTCTCCTCCAGCGTCCGCAGGCGCTGGCTGACCGTCGGCTGGGAGAGAAACAGCAGTTCGGACGCTTTGGTGATGCTCTGCGTCCGCACGATCATCAAAAACAGCTCCACATCGGAAAGATTCAAAGCCCGTCCCCCCTTTTTTCGCTTTCATCATACTAGAAAACACAAAAAGAATCAATCGGAAAGAAGGAAAATATTATGTCTGTTGGTTGCCGTATCCGCCGGGACTTCCCCCGCCCCGACCGCGCACTGATCGAAGCCTTCCGCGGCCTGCCCGTCGCCAATCTGGACGACTGCATGGGCCGCATCGCCGCCGTGGATGCCGGACTGAAAAACGTCAACAAAACGCCGCTGCTCGGCGTGGCCTTCACCGTTCGCTGCCCCGCCGGGGACAATCTGATGTTCCACAAGGCGCTCGATCTGGCGCAGCCCGGCGACATTCTGGTCATCGCCTCCGGCGGCAGCCTGAGCCGTTCCCTCTGCGGCGAGATCATGAGCACCTACGCCCGCCGCCGCGGCATTGCCGGCTTTGTCGTCGACGGCTGCATCCGCGACTATGACGAGCTCTCCGCGCTGACGGACTTCCCCGTCTATGCCCGAGGCGTCACGCCCAACGGTCCCTATAAGAACGGCCCCGGCGAGATCAATTTCCCCGTGACGGTTGCCGGTCAGGTCATCTGTCCGGGCGACATCCTCGTGGGCGACGGCGACGGTCTGCTCGTCATCAAGCCGGAAAACGCCGCCGCGCTGGCCGAGCAAGGCTGGGCCGTGCACAAAAAAGAAAAAGGCCAGATCCGCGACATTCTCGCCGGCAAGGGCTTCCCCCGCCCCTTCGTGGACGCCACGCTGGAACAGCTCGGCGTGGAATACGAGGACTGAGATGGCGTCCGCGATCGTTTTCCGCCACGCCGGCGATCAGGCGCTTCTGGTGGAATTTGAAAACGAGATCAGTCTGGAGGTCAGCGCAAAGGTCAAGTGCCTGATGGCCGCGCTGGCAGCCCAATCTCTCCCCGGTCTGGGCGAGCTCATCCCGGCCTACCGCTCTCTTCTGGTACATTACGACCCGGAGCAGCTGTCTTATCATGGCCTGACCGCGCTGATCCGGAAACTCTCCGAGAGCGCCTCCGCGCTGCCGGAGGACCCCGCCTCCGAGCTGATCACGGAAATTCCCGTCTGCTACGAGGGTGAATACGCAGCCGATCTTATGGAGATCGCCGCACTGGAGCACAAAACGCCGGAGGAGATCATCCGCATCCACAGCCAGAGCGACTATTATGTGTATATGCTCGGCTTCGCGCCCGGCCATCCCTACGGCGCGCGGATGGAGAATCCCTTCTCCTTCAAGCGCCGCCAGACGCCGCGGGTCAAAATTCCCGCCGGGAGCATCGTCGTCCAGCTCGGCCTGAGCGACATCATTCCCTTTGATCAGCCCTGCGGCTGGAATATCATCGGCACCACGCCCGTCCCCGCCTACGACCCCCGGAAGGAGAATCCCTTCCTGCTGCAAGCCGGGCAATGGATGCGGCACATTCCCATCAGCAAGGAAGAATTCGCCGAGATCCGCAGTCAGGTCGAGGCCGGCACCTATGTTCCCAAAACCTACCGGAAGGAGAAAACGCCATGCAAGTGATCGTAGAAAACGGCGGACTTCTGACCACCGTGCAGGATCTGGGGCGCAGAGGCTATGAGCGCTACGGCGTGCCGGTCTCCGGCGCGATGGACGCCCCGGCGCTGGAAAGCGCCAACCTTCTGGTCGGCAACGACCCCGGCGAAGCCGGGCTGGAGATCACGCTTCTTGGCCCCACGCTGCGCTTTGAAGCATCGGCGGTGCTCGCCGTGACCGGCGCGGACTTGGGGCTGCAATGCAACGGGCAGGACGTTTCCACCGGCCGCGCCTTCTCCGTCCGTCCCGGCGACGTCGTGTCCTTCACCGAGCCGCGCTCCGGCTGCCGCGCCTACCTTGCCTTCGCGGGCGGGCTTGCGCTGGAAGAAGTGCTGGGCAGCCGTTCGACCACGGCGCGCTTCTCCATCGGCGGTTATCAGGGCCGCCGCCTGCAAAAGGGCGACGTGCTCCCGCTCCGGCGCAGCGTGGAAACGCTTCCCGGGATGCAGCGCCGCGTGCTCGCGCAGGAGCCGCCCGAGCCGGGCGTGCGCATCGTGCGGGTGCTGATGGGCCCGCAGGACGATCGCTTCACGCAGGCGGGGCTGGACACCTTTCTGCACGAAACCTACACCGTCAGCGCCGAGTCCGACCGGATGGGCTACCGTCTGGACGGGCCGGTCATCGAGCACAAAACGGACGGCAACATCATCTCTGACGGCATCGTCACCGGCTCCATTCAGGTGCCATCCGACGGCAAGCCCATCGTGATGCTGGCCGACCACCAGACCGTCGGCGGCTATACCAAGATCGCCACCGTTATCACGGTCGACCTGCCGATCCTCGCGCAGTGCAAAGCCGGCGACCGCATCCGCTTCGCGGCCGTCGATCCGGATACCGCACAGCGCGAACTGATCGCCTGCCGCAAGCGCCTGCGCGCGCTTCGGGAGCGGCTGGCCGCTCCGTCCGCAAAACAGTACCGGATCCACGTCGGCGCGCAGACCTTCGACGTGGAAATTGAACAATGGGAGGAATCATCATGCACTACCAAATCGACCTGAACAGCGATATGGGCGAGAGCTTCGGCGCCTACAAGCTGGGAAACGACGCGGAGATCATCCAATATGTCACCTCCGCAAACATTGCCTGCGGCTGGCACGCCGGCGACCCCATGGTCATGGACCGCACCGTTAAGGCAGCCGCCGCGCGCGGCGTCGCCGTCGGCGCGCACCCCGGCTACCCGGATCTCATGGGCTTCGGCCGCAGAAAAATGACGCTCAGCCCGCTGGAAACCAAAAACTATGTGAAATATCAAATCGGTGCGCTGTGGGCCTTTGCAAAATCCGAGGGTCTGAAGCTCCAGCACGTTGCGCCGCACGGCTCACTCGGCAATCTCTGCCAGTATGACCGGGAAACCTCCCGTGCCATCTGTGAGGCCGTCTATGAGATTGACCCCTCCATCATAATCTACTACTGCGCCGGTGCCGTGCTGGGTGAAGAAGCGGAAAAGCTGGGGCTGACCGCCAAATCCGAGATTTTCGCTGACCGCGCCTACATGGATGACCTCTCCCTTGTGCCGCGCTCCATGCCGGGCGCGATGATCACGGACGAGGACATCGCCATTGCGCGCTGCATCCGCATGGTCAAGGAGGGCAAAGTCACCTCCCTGAACGGCAAGGAGCTGGACATCCGCGGCGATACGCTTTGCGTCCACGGCGACGGCGCGAAGGCTCTGGCCTTTGTGGAAAAAATCCGGGCCGCCTTCACCGCAGAAGGCATTGAAATTCGGAATTTTCAGTAAAGGAGCGTAAATTCAGATGAACGCATATGTCGAAAAAGTGATCGCAGGCGTGAAGGAACGCCATGGCAACG
>ERZ772892.2806-NODE-2806-length-13877-cov-11.290117_pt1 | contig 13877 bp, 9 predicted proteins | sample MGYA00512126_ERZ772892 | MGnify/ENA primary metagenome ERZ772892 (study PRJEB29015, sample SAMEA2737697) | human gut metagenome | biome: human gut; feature: human-associated habitat; material: faeces | place: China | collected 2012 ... | reverse complement strand
GGTGAAATGCATTGACGAGGAGATTCCGTTTGAGATTCCACAAGGGTGGGAGTGGTGTCGCATATCATCTATATTTCAACTTAATCCCAAAATAGAAGCCAATGATGATACGCTTGCAGCATTTATCCCAATGGAGGCTATTAGTGCCGTATATAGTTCTGAATACAGCTACTATGAAAGGAGGTGGAAAGAAATAAAATCTGGCTTCACTCAGTTTGCTGATGGAGATATAGCATTTGCCAAAATAACGCCGTGCTTTCAAAATAGAAAATCAGCCGTTTTTTCTAATTTACCGAATGGCATAGGGGCTGGAACTACGGAATTAAAAGTTTTACGTCCATATGGGGAAACTATAAATCGTTTTTTTGCTTTATATTTCCTTGAAAGCCCGTACTTTATTGATGAAGCTACTTTTAAAGGCACGGCAAATCAGCAGCGAATAGCATCAGGATATTTAGAAAACAAACTTTTTCCGTTACCTCCAATCGAAGAACAATGTCGAATAGCCAACAAGATTGCTGAAGTTGTACCGATGGTGGATAGATATGGAACAGCTCAAACGAAACTTGATAATCTAAATGTAGAATTAAAGAATATACTTAAAAAGTCCATTCTCCAAGAAGCTATACAAGGCAAGCTTGTTCCACAGATTGTAGAGGAAGGTACAGCCCAAGAATTGCATGAACAAATCAAACAAGAGAAGCAAAAGCTCGTCAAAGAAGGCAAAGTGAAGAAGTCTGCCTTAACAGATTCTGTCATCTTCAAAGGTGACGATAACAAGTATTATGAGCAGATAGGAACAGAAATTATTGATATAACTAATGAAATTCCATTTGAGATTCCGAAAAACTGGATATGGACAAGACTGAAGAACTTTTGTTCCGTATGTACTGGTGCGACTTTCAAAAAGGAAGAAATGGAATCTGGACATTGTGGCATTCGTGTCCTTCGTGGCGGCAATATCAAGCCATTTCAACTATGTACGAAACCAGATGACATATTTATTCCTCAATCCAAAGTAAAAGAGGATATATTATTAAAGCATAACGATATAGTTACTCCGGCCGTAACGAGTTTGGAAAATATAGGCAAGATGGCTATAGTTGAATTGGATATGCCTCACACAACTGTAGGAGGATTCGTCTTTATCATTCGACCTTTAGGTGGTGGCGAGTCACTTTCCAAATATCTCCTTGCATTTATGAGTTCGCCCTCGGCCATTGATTTTATGAAGTCCATAACAAACAAGTCTGGACAAGCATTCTACAACATTGGTAAAGAAAGATTGGTGACGGCATTAGTACCTATACCGCCACTTGCAGTACAAGAGCGTATTGTCTCCAAAATAGAGAAACTATTTGAACAATTGCGATAATTCGTCTATCCGTGCCGATATTCGTTGTTGCTCTCTATATGGAGGCATGCCTATAATGAGGGAATAAAATATCTCCTTGTTAAGATGTGGAATTGCTGCGCCTCGCTTTGATTTGCGTAGTAATTCCTTGTAGAATAGGATAAAGTTCAACACATAAGGCAAGTGCATAGCAGAACTAACCCAGAGTTGCTTGAATGTACTGCCCATATAGCCATCGCAAGGCACTGTGAAAACCTCGCCGGAGTTCTCCCCATCCACAAGGATGATATTATCACCTTTGTGGACAAATTTGCCTCTTTGCTGATATTCTCCGGTACTCTTGCCTCGTAAAAATTTTGCATCAAGGCACAACTGCTGTCCCTCTTTCTTTTCGCCATCAATGAGAGCACAAATTGAGGATAATCTCACAAGCGACCAACTATAGGGAAAGTCACAATCACACTCTATCTGAACGGCTTGCCCATTTATCTGCTCATAATACTTGCTAATTGCTTAATCCGTTGTACAATTCTGTCTTGTTCAAATTTTGGAGGTAAGGGAAAGAGCTTATTTTCTAAATAGCCCGTTATAATTCGTTGTTGGTTCGCAGTGCCTTTGAATTGCGCCTCGTCAATGAAATATGGGCTTTTAAGAAAATAGAGTAAATACCAACGATTGATAGTCTCTCCATAAGGCCGCATAACTTTAAGTTCTGTAGTCCCTGCTCCTATCCCATTTGGCAGTCCTATAAATATTACAGACTTTCTATTCTGAAAACATGGTGTTATCTTAGCAAATGCCACATCGCCATCTGCAAAATGAGTATAACCCGTTTTAATCGTTTTCCACTGGACTTCGTCATAATAAAACTCTGACCCATATGTTGCGCATATTTTTTGCATCGGAATAAAGGCGGAGATACAATTATCTTCAGCAACATTTTTCGGGTTTATTTGGAATATATCTTTGATGCGTACCCATTGCCATGAGGCAGGTATCTCAAATGGAATTTCATCGTCAATACAATGTATTTCTTTCCCTAACTTCTCCCAGTACTTGTTATCGTCACCACGAAAGATATTACTGTCTGATAATACAGACTTCTTCAACTTTCCTTCTTTCACTAGTCTTGCCTTTTCTTGCTTGATCTGCTCAAATAGTTCTTGAACCGTACCTTCCTCGGCTATTTGCGGCACAAGTCTTCCTTGGATGGCTTCTTGAAGTATTGATTTTTTAAGCTTATCATTTATCTCTGTATTAAGTTTATTGAGCTTGTTTTGTGCACAAGCATAATTTTCAACGAAAGGTAATAATTCCTCTACCTTTGCAACTATTCGGTGTTGCTCCGTAAGTGGTGGTAGTGGATATAGAAAATCTTCGATATGACAATTGTTAATCGAAGGCGAATTCTCTCCTTTCATAAATGAATTTAGACCGTCAACAACATACGAAGAAAGCATCAAAAGAAATATGTACTTAGGAAATAAAGCATTAAGGGAGGTGATGACATAAAATCCTGTGCTTGCAATAGCATTAGCATATTCTTCTGGAACAAGAGCTATATTTCTGAGGTATGGGCGCACCATAGAAAACAAAATATCGTTTTTATGAAGTTTTCTTGTTGCTCTACTTGGGGCGTTTGTTTTCAAAATAAACTTCGGCTTGTCGATGCTATTAGTTTTGTTATTGACCGCATCAACATCGATATAGACAAAATCCTTAGCGGGCTTTGTGGATTCCATAGGAAGAAAAACAGATTTTCCTCTCACCCACTCCCATGTGGCAGGAATCTCAAATGGTATCTCCTCGTCAATACACTTCATCTCACCTGTAGCGAGAAACTTCTCATAATAGGAATTGTCCTCACCGCGATAGATAATGGATTCGTTCTTGTCTTTTTTGATTTTCTTCTCTTTGAGCAACCGAGCCTTTTCCTCCCTAATCCGTTCAAGAAGTACTGATGCAGGTTCGTCATTCGGATCTTGCGGTACAAGTTTTCCCTGTATCGCCCATTGAAGTATGCTGTTTTTAAGTTGTTTTCCGTTCATTTATTTGCTGTATTGAAATGTGAAACGCTGTCTCACATATTTATCATTCGGGATATTCGTCAAGAATCTTGTCAAGTTGAGCCTGCAATTCTTCTCGCTTGGGGAGGTATAATTGGTATCTGGCAGCAAAAAGTTGATTCGTAACACCTTCGAGTGCATACTCCAACAGCAGCTCATCTTTCTTTGCGCCCAACACAATCCCGATAGGAGGATTATCATCATTCTGACATATCTCTGTCTTGAAATAGTTCAGGTAAAGATTCATCTGACCTATATCTCCATGCTTGATCTCACCCCGTTTTAAGTCTATCAGAACATAACATTTCAATATGCAATGATAGAACACCAAGTCCACCTTGAGTCGTCTGCTTCCAATGTGCATCACAAACTGGCGCCCCACGAAGGCAAACCCCCGTCCGAGTTCCAGTAAGAACTTTTCCATATTGGCCTTCAGAGCTGCTTCCAATTCACCTTCCTTGTACTGTTTCTTCTGCGGAAGACCAGCAAATTCAAGAACAAAAGGGTCTCGGAGTATATCCTGTGGCGTAAGTACCTGATGCCCCTCGTTTGCCAAAGCCAATACACCCTTCTTATCCGTACTCAAAGCAAGACGTTGAAACAATGCACTTTTTATTTGCCGTTTCAGTTCCCGTACTTTCCAGCCTTGACGTATGGATTCGGTGAAATAGAATTTCATTTCCAAAGGGTCATCACATTTCAATAACTCGAAATAATGACTCCAAGTCAATTTGTGAGACAGTGTCTCACGTTTTGGAAAAGCGAGGTAGAGTTTGCGCATATAGGTTAAATTCGATCGGCTGAACCCACGACCGCATCTTATTGTCAAGTCCTTTGATAGATTTACGAGAAGCTGTTTGCCGTATTCAGCCCGAGCCTGCCCTTTCTGCTCAAATTCAACAATGTATTGCCCTGTCTTCCAGTTTGCATCCAGAAGGTGCGCATTTACGGATGTTATGGCATCGGCCTTAGCCTCCGTCCATAAATTCGTAATATGGTTGACAAGTTCACTGTACGCCGGATCGTTATATTGCACTATCGTTGTCTCTGTACTCATCTTGTTTGAATTATGATTTTTTGAAACAGTCATGATTACTGAACAGTTTTATTATTCCATTTGAGGGCACTCAAATAATGATTAAAAATCCGAATATTTATTCTTTTGCTCTATGAAAAAATGATAAAGTTTTTTCCCTATCTTATCTTTTGTAAATGTCCTCTCATGTTCTATGGGTATGGTCGATAGTCTTATTTTTGACACACCTTTTTGGAAAAAATCAAATTGCTCTGGACATATTCTAAATTGCGCAGTTGAATTGATTGAGGTAACAGGAATAACAATATTTCCTGAAATAATACCTGTCGATTCAGAGTCTGTATTGATAAGATTTCCTTTCAATTCAAGAATTTCATTGTCAAAATTTTTGACAAGCATTGTTGATTCTTTCATGAAATTCAAGCGGTCTGATTCTACAATCGCAATAATGTAATATGTCGTATCTTGTCGAGCCACACTATATGTCACACTGCACCCTTCTGCAGCTAATGGTTTATAAGTATAACTCACTGTTTGTGCATAACTCAAATGTCCGATAGAGAACATAAGAAGTATAATAAGTACTTTAATTCTCATGATTTTCAATATTAATTCCCAAAATCTTTTGTATCTCAGCCAAGGTCTTGTCTATCTCATGGTCAAGAGCCGCCCGTTTTTTATAATAGTCAGCCAGCAGCTCGGCCGGAGGCAAAATTTCTTCATCTTCTTTCGGGAACTTGCATAAGTCGAAATTGCAGTCAGACGCAATTAAGTCTTCGACTGAATAGCAGCGGGCTTTCTCGTTCCCTTCCTCAATAATGATTTCCTTACGGTCATTCCACCATTCTTTGATAGGATTACAATGCTCCAAACGCATCGGTTTTGTTTTGGAGAAATGCTTGTATCCCTCCGGCATATCCAAACGATAAAACCAGGTTTCCTTAGTAAAGTAACCTACAGGTGAATCTTCTGCCTTTTCGTTATTGAAGAACAGAATGTTGGTCGCAATAGGGGTATATGGTGCGAAAATACTACCCGGCAATCGGATAATAGTATGCAGATTGAAGTCTCGCAGTAATTTTGTCTTGATGGCAATCTTGGTATTATCTGCCCCAAACAGAAATCCATCTGGGACAATGACCGCAGCACGACCGTTCTTCTTCAACCGGTACATAATAAGTACCATAAACAAGTCGGCAGTCTCGCTGCTTCGCATATCAGAAGGGAAATGAGACTTAACATCGGCTTTCTCGTTCCCACCATATGGAGGATTCATGAGTACGACGTCAAATTTATCCTCTTCCGTATAGTTGAGAACATCTTTAGTCAGTGAGTTGTCATGAAATACCAATGGCTTATCTATGCCGTGGAGTAAGAGATTAGTCACACACAGCATATAAGGGAATTGTTTCTTTTCTATACCAAATACGGATTGATTAAACTTCTCCCTGTCTTCAGCAGTAACCACACGCTTGTCAAGTTCTCCAAGCCAACTGGTAATAAAACCACCGGTCCCACAAGCGAAATCCGCCATCTTCTCCCCAATCTGCGGCTTGATTATTTCCGCCATAAATTCAGTTAAAGCTCTCGGCGTATAAAACTCGCCGGAAGATCCGGCGGACTGCATTTCCTTGAGTATGTTTTCGTAAATTTCACCGAAAGCATGACTTTCTTCATAGTCGGCAAGATTGAGATCATCAATTACATTCAGAACCTGTCGGAGTTGTACCCCATCTTTCATATATTGGTTGGCATCCTCAAAAACAGTTCTTACAATTGCTTGCCGGATAGGTGTGTCGGGAGTAATCTCTATCTTCTTGAGTTTATCAAATACCATATTGTTGACAAATGATAGCAGGTCATCTCCCGTCAGGGCATGCCCGCTTCCATCATCGTGAGCCCAATTACGCCAACGGCATTCTTCGGGAATAATAGATTTATAATCATCCTCCATTTCCCAGTCATTCTCTTTCTCGTCATAAACTTTAAGAAAGAGCATCCATGCCATCTGCTCTATGCGCTGTGCGTCACCATTGATACCGGCATCATTGCGCATTATATTGCGTATCCGTTTTACGAAATTCGACAAACTCATATTTTACTTTTCTTTTTATGCTACATTATATATCAGTTGAGTCAGATTGTTTACGGCATTAAGGTAACCTTGCTTGCCGCCAAACAGTCTGGCTATGTTTGCAGGGGAGCCAAATCTTCTGAACGGGTCGTTTTTCAAAACTGAAAGATTCTCCAGTTCAGAAATACCCTCGTCCATATATTTGTCAAGCAGAGCTTCAAGAACGAGTCTGGCTTGCTCTCCATATTTACTAAAGACATCTCGTTTCTTTACTTGCTCTGCTCGTTCTCGTCTTGTCAAGGTCTTCTTTCCGTATGCAATATGACAGATAAAGTCAAAGTCATCCACATCATCCATATTCCGGTCATGCTTCAGAACCGCAAGGTCAATACCGGCTTCTTTAAGCGTTTCCGCTATTTCGCTTTTCCTTTTTAGGGCATTCCACTTAGAGGTAAAGGTTTCTATTGTCGCATATGTGTCAATAATATTCTTCTTAGTATAATCTGTGATGCTTTCTGTACGAAGTAGTTTCCCGTTCGTATCGTAAACGGAAACTACTTTATTGATTACTTTTACTTCACAACCATTTTTATCCACAATTGGTTTTGGTCGTGGCACCGGTGTCGGGCACTCACAAGGATTTTTGCCACAGATGGGACATGCCGAAGGTGGAGTAGGTTTTAGACAGACACAAGGATTTTTGCCGCAAACAGGACATGGCTTCGGAGGATAATCCGGATCAATCTCTATCGGACCATCCCAATCCGGATCAGCAAAAAGGCGTGTCACATTGCGAAAGTCCATTACTACAAAATGTGTTTTCCCTTCTTTTTCACGAATGCGGGTGCCTCGTCCTATAATCTGCTTGAACTCTGTCATTGAGCCGATCTGTTGGTCGAGGACTATGAGTTTGACCATTTTGCAGTCAACACCAGTTGATAGTAATTTACTGGTCGTAGCTATTACCGGATATTTAGATGCAACAGAAATAAAATAATCTAGTTTCCCTTTGCCATATTCATCGCTGCCAGTAATGCGGACTACATAGTCGGGATTCTTTTTGCACATATCTGCATTGGCATTGACCAGTGCGATTCGCATTCTCTCCGCATGCGCTTCATCAGCACAAAATACAATGGTTTTTGCCATACGGTCTGTGCTTTTGAGATAGTTGGTTACTTCTTGTGCTACTTCCCGATGGCGATCTTCAATCACGATGTTATAATCATAGTCACTGTTGTTGTATATTCTATCCTCGATTTCATTGCCGTAAATATCCTTTTGACCTTTGATTGGCCGCCACTCATCCCCGATATTTGTTGTAATATTTATGACTTTAAATGGAGCAAGGAATCCATCTTCTATACCGTTTTTCAGACTATATGTGTAAACAGGTTCGCCAAAGTATCCAATACTTGATTGATATCGTGTCTCTTTGGGTGTTGCAGTCATGCCGATGTGTGTGGCAGAGGAAAAATAATCCAGTATAGTGCGCCAGTTGCTGTCATCTTTGGCACTTCCTCTATGACATTCGTCTATGATTACGAGATCAAAATAATTCGGATTAGGGAAAAGCTCCTGATAGTTTTTCGCATCATTTTGCCCAATAAGCTGTTGGTAAAGCGCAAAATACACTTGATGAGAAAGCAATTCTTTCAATTTATCCTTGTCTTTGGAATAATCTATTTTATGGATTACTTTTTCCAAAGGCTTGAAATCTTGTTCAATAGATTGATCTACCAATATATTGCGGTCGGCTAGATAAAGAACTTTTTTCTTTAATCCACTCTTAAGTAGTCTCCAGACTATTTGAAACGCAGTGTATGTCTTACCTGTACCGGTAGCCATCACAAGTAAAATACGGTTTTTCCCTTTTGCAATAGCGTTGATCGTACGATTTATAGCATTAAGTTGATAATATCTTGGAGGAAAAATATTTTGTCCACTGCACAATGGTTGGTTAATGGCAGCTTCCTCCTGTTCATTAAGCCCGTTTCCTTCGTTTATCTCTTTTTTATATCGCTCAATCAATTCTTCGCGTGTTGGAAATTCATCCATACCGAAAAATCGTTCCTTCCCGGTTAGAAAATCATGCTCTGCAAAACCTTCTCCATTGGAGCTGAACGCAAATTTGACATCAAGCATTTTTGCGTATTCCATTGCCTGTTGCAAACCATAGGAAACAGTATGCTTGGTATCTTTTGCTTCAATAATAGCAATTGGTGTAGCTTTATTCACATAAAGCACATAGTCAGCAAACTTTGGTTTTTCACGATGTACAATATTACCATGCAAGCTGATTTTACCATCGGTAAATTTCACTTGTTGTTCCATGAAAATACTATCTTTTGTCCATCCCTTGCTTGTGATGGCATCGTTGATATAGCGGAACTTTACATCTTCCTCTGATAATTCATGACTAATGCTCATGTTCATATAATATTTTATTATCGGAAGTTCACCTCATCAAAATTCGGAGTTTGATATTCGTTTATCTATATCATTGGCGTTCTTTCTCGTCAGTTATCAAATCTTTCAAATCTACTTGAAGTATCTTTGAAATCGCTAAAAGTGTTTCCAAATCCGGCTGGTACCTGTTGCAAGCGTAACTATTGATTGTACTGAAACTCTTGCCAACTTGTTTTGCAAGCCAAGTTTGTGATATACCCTTTTGCTCAAGAATATCTTTTATCCTGTTCAACTTCATACCACTCTGAATTTTGCTACAAAATTACGCTAAATTTTGCGATATTAGAGCGCTTTCGACGAACAAAATTGCTTTCATGCAAAAGAACACACTTCTTGACCAGAAAAATGGGTTGATAGCATGTGCTGTTTTCGCGGAAAAACTTATAAATCGCGGGAACTTTGTGGTATCAAATTACAATGAGTATTGAATGTATAATTTAATAATCAGAAAGATATAGAATGTTATTCGGTTCAAGTGTGGAGCCGATTTCGTTTATCGAATGGAAGGTTGTGGCGAACCCGAATCAGATAAACGATACAATACCCCACACCTGATAGATATGGGATACAGGCGCACAAAAATACGCCTTGCCATATACTAACAAGAAATGAGTGCTGTTCGTTGTCCCCGATTCAGTAGAAAATTGCCACATTTTCCATTCAGGACAGTGCGAAAACACTTTCTGTATGTCTGCCGCTTACGCGGCAAGACAAAAATAGAAATTATTTTTCACATTGAACAACACTCATGTAAAAACAGCAGCAAATTACGCCAAAAAGTTCCTGAAAATCAATATTGACTTCGAACAATGTTATTTCAATTTGGGAAACTGCGCGCTGCACGATCCCTCCGCATGAAACCGGAGGAATCATCGTCCGACGCATCCGCACGGACATCCGCCCTTTCAGCGAACGAAAAACGGAATCCCGCAGGATTCCGTTTTCCAGTCGTTCGGGCAGGATCACTCCTCCCCCATCACCTCGCGTCGATAACGTTTCAGCGCCTCGCCCAGCACGCGGATCGCACGCTGCAAATCCTGCTGGCAAAGCACATAGGCGATGCGCACCTCGTTGCGACCGCACGTCGGGTCGGAGTAGAACCCCGAGGCGGGAGCCAGCATCACCGTCTCGCCCTCGTAATCGAATTCGCCGAGGCACCACGCGCAGAAACGGTCGCTGTCGTCGATCGGCAGCCGCGCCACGGTGTAGAATGCACCCATGGGGATCGGCGAATAGACGCCCGGCAGGCGGTTCAGACCGTCGATCAGGCACTTGCGGCGGGCGATATACTCGTCGTACACCTCCGTATGGTACTCGCGCGGCGCATCGATCGACGCCTCGGCGACGATCTGCCCCACGAGCGGCGGCGACAGCCGCGCCTGGCAGAACTTCATCACGGCGTCGTGCAGCGCACGGTTCTTGGTGATGAGCGCCCCGATGCGGATGCCGCACTCCGAGTAGCGTTTCGACACCGAGTCGATCAGCACCACGTTCTGCTCGATCCCCTCCAGATGGCAGGCCGAGATATAGGGCGACCCCGTATAGATGAATTCGCGGTAGACTTCGTCCGAAAAGAGAAAAAGGTCGTAGCGCTTCACCAGATCGCGGATCTGCATCATCTCGCGGCGCGTATAGAGGTACCCCGTCGGGTTGTTGGGGTTGCAGATCAGGATGCCGCGCGTGCGGTCGTTGATAAGCTCCTCGAACTTCTCGACCGACGGCAGCGCGAAGCCGTCCTCGATCGAGGCGGTGATCGGCCGGATCACGGCGCCGGCCGATACGGCGAAAGCCATGTAGTTGGCGTAGGCCGGTTCGGGTACGATGATCTCGTCGCCCGGATTGAGGCACGACATGAAGGCGAAAAGCACCGCTTCGGAGCCTCCCGTCGTGACGATGATGTCGTCGGCCGTCAGGCGGATCTGGTACTGGGCGTAATACTCGACCAGCTTTTCGCGCAGCGACCGGTAGCCGTCGCTGGGGCTGTATTCCAGCACGGTGCGGTCTACCTGCTTCAAGGCGTCCAGCCCCACCTGCGGCGTGGGCAGATCGGGCTGGCCGATGTTGAGATGATAGACCTTCACGCCGCGGGCCTTGGCGGCCTCGGCCAGCGGAAAGAGTTTTCGAATCGGCGACTCGGGCATTTCACAGGCCCGAAGGGAAATTTGCGGCATAGCGAGCGGTTTTCGTCTGTGACATCCTCAACGGATCGGATGTGCGGCAAAGATAGCGTTTTTTTCAGCGGATCGGTCGTTTCGCCCGTTCAGTCTTCGATCGTGCGCGACGGGCGGAAGCGCACGGCACGGCGCGCCGGGATCCGCACGGGTGCGCCGGTGCGGGGATTGCGTCCCATACGCTCGGGGTAACGGACGGTCGAAAACGTCCCCAGCCCCGTCAGCAGAATCTTCTCATCGCCGCGCAACGCCTCGACGGCAACCTTGACGAACGCATTGAGCGCCTTCACGGCATCGATCTTCGAAAGCCGCGCCTCACGGGCCACGGCCTCCGCCAATTGAGATTTGTTCATAACAGAGAGGGTATAAAGGTTACAACATTCTTCGTCTCGAAATCCTAACCGTATCCGACAAAGTTAATAAAAATTTCCCGAACATCCGTTTCGACCTTTTTCCCCGCCGGCAAAGGGAGATCGCGACCGCACGGGCGACGCACGGCAGGAACACGGACAACGGGCAAGCAGCCGGTCGGAACCGCGGCCGCAAACGGCCGTTCAGGAAGGCCGTGCGCCGACCGCCGCACGCCGGAAGGGCGCGGGCGAAATCCCGGCCGGAATTTGGTAAAATGGAAATAAGGTGCTACTTTTGTCGCCGGAAAGATGGCAGAGCGGTCGATTGCGGCGGTCTTGAAAACCGTTGAACCGAGAGGTTCCGGGGGTTCGAATCCCTCTCTTTCCGCAAACCAAAATCCATGGTGAAGGCAGAGAACATGTCCTCTGCCTTTTTCGTTCGAAGCGTCACCGACTTCACAACAGACCGGTGCAGGACCGCCCGCGGCAGCGCAGGGAAAGACGAGCGAAGCGACGTCAACTCCGAAAACACCTCCCCGACAAAAATCCTCCGATATAATTCCGACCATTAGCAGGGATACCTGCGCACTCGCTCACGTTCCGCGCACCCTCACCGCATCCCTCCCCGAAAGGCGGATTCGCTCATGACAAAGGCTGCGGAGCGAAACACGTCGCTCCCGAAAACGGCGCCCCCTCGCCCTGAGGAAAATCCCGAAGCGACGTTACAGAGGCCAAGAGAACAAAAAAATCAGATAAAGATCAATGAAATTTAATTTTCAACTATTTACAGATGATACAAGCACTATTGAGTAACAATCCCAATGTCCGACATTTCGTCGCCCTCCCCCCTCAGCTTGTTTTCGCAAAACAGCACAAAAAAGAGATTGCAAATTCTGCAACCTCTTGATTTTATGAGCTGTTGACGAGGCTTGAACTCGTGACCTCTTCCTTACCAAGGAAGTGCTCTACCACTGAGCTACAACAGCGATCGCCTTAAAAAGCGTTGCAAAAATAAGCAACAATTTCGAATTGGCAAAAAAAATCGCGGCTTTTCACGATTTATTTATATCTTTCGTTAGATTTGCGGAACGGAACCGCACAACTATCAACCCGCAACAATGAAAAAGATACTTATTATCGGCGCCGGAGGTCAGATCGGATCGGAACTGACGACCTACCTGCGTGGTATTTACGGCTCGCGCAACGTCGTGGCCACCGACGTACGTGAATGCAAGGCGCTGGGGGCCGACGGCCCGTTCGAAGTGCTCGACGCACTCAACGCCACGTCGGTAGCCTCAGTCGTCGCCCGACACGAGATCGACACGATCTTCAACCTCGTGGCCCTGCTGTCGGCCGTCGGCGAGCGCAACCCCCAAATGGCGTGGCACGTCAACATCGGCGCCTTGATGAACTCGCTCGAGGTGGCGCGCCAGCACCATTGCGCGCTCTTCACCCCCAGCTCGATCGGGGCGTTCGGCCCCTCGTCGCCCAAAGTCCGCACGCCGCAGGACACGGTCATGCAGCCCACGACGATCTACGGCATCTGCAAGGTGACGGGAGAGATGCTGGGCAACTACTACCACCACAAATACGGCGTCGATACCCGTTCGATCCGTTTTCCGGGCATCATTTCGAACGTCACGCTGCCGGGCGGCGGTACGACCGACTATGCCGTGGAGATCTACTACGAAGCGATTCGAAGCGGCCGTTACACCTGCGCCGTGCCCCACGACGTCTACATGGACATGATCTACATGCCCGACGTGCTGCGCGCCTGCGTGGAACTGATGGAGGCCGACCCCGCGCGGCTGCGCCACCGCAACAGTTTCAACATCGCCTCGATGAGCTTCACGCCCGACATCATCGCCGCCGAGATCCGCAAGCGCATCCCCTCGTTCACGATGGACTTCAACATCGATCCCGTCAAGGAGGAGATCGCCCGCAGCTGGCCCGACTCGCTCGACGACACCTGCGCCCGCGAGGAGTGGGGCTGGCGTCCCGAATGGGATCTTTCGCGGATGACCGACGACATGCTCGCCGCGATCCGCAGCCGGACGGCGCATCCCCGCCACGCCTGACATACGACCCTCGCCGTCAGAGACGCCGGAGACGACGAGTCCTCGACGGGAACTTTTCGATAAGCCGAGTACAGAGCCGCGCTCGCCCGGGCCATGCCGAGGCGAGAAAAGGAACACGAATGTGAACGATTTTCCGGCCGTTCCCGTTTTTCGGAATCGCCGTTTACTAAATTTTATCTATCTTTGCATAACATTTGAGAAAAACGGCGATTGGCAGGAGCTTTTCGCCGCCAACATATAGGATAAGACCGCAAGGCGTTTCAAGCGAAAATCTGGTAA
>ERZ772892.2795-NODE-2795-length-13925-cov-3.395602_pt1 | contig 13925 bp, 11 predicted proteins | sample MGYA00512126_ERZ772892 | MGnify/ENA primary metagenome ERZ772892 (study PRJEB29015, sample SAMEA2737697) | human gut metagenome | biome: human gut; feature: human-associated habitat; material: faeces | place: China | collected 2012 ... | reverse complement strand
CATGAATCCCTATTACCATCCTCTGCCACAATATCGACTTGACCCAGAAGAACACACCCAAGCTCGATTGATGATTCTCACCTATCCTCAAGCCATTCCCCCTCAGACCTACGAGCAATTCAACCGGGATCTGAATCAAATTGTCATGAAGAGAGACTAATCAAACGAGATACCTGTCATGAAACAACTACATATCCAAACATACCTACTTCGCCTCTCCGCAGTAATTATCTTATTGGGACAACTGGCATGCGGCAAAGAACCTGCGGTACCTCCCGACAAGGGTGGTGATGGTTCAGGCACCGGAACGTCCGTAGAAACATTAGTCGGAGGTGAAAGTCGTATTCTGAAAGAGGCAACCTCAGGCAAGACTCCTGCCAATATTATTATTCTCGGAGACGGCTTCACCAAGGAGGATTATATTGACAATGGACCTTTTTACACTGCGGCAAAAAGAGCAATGGATGGACTATTCAGTGTGGAACCATTCAAAACATACAGCTCCTACTTCCGCGTACAAACTGTAACCGCTTACTCTGAAGAACAAGGAACCTCATTCAAAAACAGTTCATCACAAAAAAACACTATCTTCTCCGTCGTACTGGAAGGAGGCAACAGTACTGGAATCTCTGGTGATAATGCGGAAGTATTCCGTTATGCGTTACAAGCACAGGGGATCAATAACCAGGCCCTAAAAAATTCGACCGTTATCGTTATTGTCAACTATCCAACCTATGCTGGAACAACAACCATGTACAGTGACGGCCGTGCTATCGCCTATGTTACGTTGAGTCAAGGAACCAGCCAACAAACAAAATTTGAACATGTCGTCGTTCACGAGGCTGGAGGACATGGATTCGGCATGCTGAGTGACGAATATTACAGCCAAAATTCAGGCAGCATCACCAATGATAAAGATGCATTGGAAGAATTACAACAATGGCAAACCTACGGACTCATGCAAAATGTTTCACTTACTGCCAATCATAGCCTATGTCCATGGAAGTATATTTTCACCCTGCCTCAATACAACACAGAATACAGCTCCGTAAATACATACGAAGGAGGAGCACTATTCGCAAAAGGGGTATGGAGAGCAGAACCAATCAGCTGTATGGAGGATAATAGGCCTTACTTCAGTGCACCCAGTCGTTTTGCTATTGTCAAACGCATCTTGGAAATTGCCGGTGAGGAGTTTTCACTTCAACAATTCGTTTCAAACGATCATGACCGTTTCAATACTCCTGCAATGCTGACAAGGGCAACTGCTGCCGATCCGTCATTTGTTCCACTTGCAGCTCCCGTTATCGTAAAGGTCGAATAAATCAATATCGAATATCCTGACTTTTACTCCCGATTTTTTCACAGCCTCTATTTACTGCTTCTGTCCAGTAAGATTACAGAAACAAACAAAAATAAGAGAACGAGTTTATACACATTCGGGGCTTTTACCCAATGAAAGGCTGTCATCGCTAACACATGGACTCTGACGCTACCCTCTTGAGAAAAAAAGAAACATCACAAATGAGACCACAAAACAGGATAATGGAGAGGGAGGAAGTGTACCTATATATGGTACGAAAGGAGACTGCATCAGGATATGCTTGCAATGAAGACAGGAGACATTGAGAAATTCATTCATCATATCGTTTTGTCACAAAATTGGCATCAAGGCTGACACCAACGAGAATGAGAGCGTCACCTTGAAAACACAACAGTCCCAACATTCCCTCGTACATACACTAAAGACATCAACAAAAGGTCAAACCTATGTGCGTTCTGCTCATAACAGGAGCCTATAACTTGATCAAAATAGAAGGGGAGATGCAACTTGCGTCTCCCCTTCTCTCTTTCATCTTGCCCAGCGCAAATAAACTTGGGCTTCTATAATCCTCGATTTAATATGCACGAGCAAACAATACGCGTCGTTTAGAGGGTTTGCCACTGATGATGCAAACGCCATCCTCCTCCGGTGCATTGACCGGAATGCAACGAATCGTTGCTTTGGTCTCCGCTTTGATCTTCTCCTCCGTCTCAGGAGTACCATCCCAGTGAGCCAAAATGAAACCACCCTTCTCATCCAAAACACGTTTGAACTCGTCATAAGTATCGACTTTGGTGGTCATCTCCTCGCGGAACTTCAAAGCCTTATTATAGATATTGGTCTGGATATCGTCAAGCAACTTCTCTACATGATCGGCAATACCCTCCTGAGAGTAGGTCTCTTTGGCCAAAGTATCACGACGCACAACTTCAATCGTTCCTGCTGCCAAATCACGAGGACCAATAGCCAAACGAACAGGCACTCCCTTCAACTCATACTCTGCAAACTTGAAGCCGCTACGAACATTGTCACGAGCATCAATCTTCACACTGATACCTTTCGCCTTCAACTCAGCAGCAATCTCATCCAATCGAGTCCGAATCTTCTCCAACTCCTCTGCTGCATCAATCGTCATAAAAATCTTATATGCCATATTTTGTCCTCATATCTGCCACAAATGCATCTGCGTCTATACATGCTCCCTGCTCTGCGTGTTCCCTCGCATCTTCCAGTCTTTTCAGTACATCTTCTTCGAACATACTTTGATATATGTTGTTACTTCTTTTAATCTCAAATGGAAATCCATTTGCGGCTACTGCCTGTGTCAAAAAGATTCTTATCGCTGTCGTAGTATCTGTTCCCAAATCCTTGAACAAACTATCTGATTTTCTTTTTAATTCATCGTCTACTCTAACCTGAATTGTACTTGCCATATAGCGCCTCCTTCATTCTTGCTGTTGTATTGCATTTGTATTGATATATCAATATATTGTATTACTTTTATATGTTTATATTACAATATCAAATATAAAAAAACAATATTAATGATAATTTCATTACAAAATTCAAAATAAATACAATTTTTTGGAAAATAAAAATGTTATAACGAAACAATACCAGATACAAATATATACTTTGTATCTGGCATTTATATTCTTTAAGCTATATTCTATTCTATCTTACAGGCTCATGCCACCGTCTACACGGATAACCTGTCCTGTAATGTAAGATGCCTTGTCGGATGCAAGGAATGCTGCTGTCTCAGCGATATCTGATACCTCACCCAGTCTCTTAACTGTGATGTGGTCGAGCATCGCATCCTTCATCTTATCTGACATTGCGTCTGTCATATCTGTCTTGATGAATCCCGGCGCAATCGCATTTGCTGTTACACCACGGCTGCCAAGCTCCTTTGCTACAGACTTCGTCATGCCGATGATTCCGGCTTTGGATGCAGCATAGTTGATCTGTCCTGCATTTCCCTCAATGCCGACTACGGATGACATGTTGATGATCCTGCCGTACTTCTGCTTCATCATCGGTCTGTATACATGCTTGATACAGTTAAATGCACCCTTCAGGTTGATATTGATAACCTGATCGAAATCTTCTTCCTTCATACCGAGCATGATATTATCTTTTGTAATACCGGCATTGTTTACGAGGATATCAACTCTGCCATACTGCTCTAGTGCGAACTTGATAAGTCCCTCTGCTTCTGCAAAATCAGCTACATTTGCCTTATAAGCAACTGCTTCTCCGCCAGCTTCCTTGATCTCTGCTACGAGACTGTTTGCACGTTCCTCTGAGCCATTATAATTGACAACTACCTTTGCGCCATATCCTGCAAATGTCTTTGCAATGGCTCTGCCGATACCACGTCCGGCACCTGTTACGACTGCTACCTTATCCTTAAGCATTCAGTTCCTCCAATTTCTTCAGATCATCAACCGTTGCGATGTTGATGCATTTCATTTCTTTGTTGATCTTTCTCATAAAGCCGGACAGAGTCTTTCCAGGTCCAACCTCTACAAATGTATCTACGCCGTCTGCGATCATAGCTTCGATACTCTGCTGCCATCTGACAGATGAATATACCTGACGCATCAGTAAAGTCTTAACCTCTGAAGCATCTGTTACATAACATGCATCAGCATTACATACATACGGAAGGAAATCGTCTGCGATCTCTACATCTCTTAAGTATGCATATAACTTTTCACCGGCCGGTTCCAGCATCTTGGAATGGAATGGGCCGCTGACATTTAACTTGATCACTCTCTTGGCTCCTGCTGCCTGAAGGGCTTCACATGCTTTGTCAAGGGCTTCTGTCTCACCGGAAATAACGATCTGTCCGGGGCAGTTATAATTTGCGATCTGAACATTGCCCGGAGTCTCCTCACAGACCTTTGCGATCACGTCTGCATCCGTTGCAATAACGGCTGCCATAGCGCCCTGTCCAAGCGGAACTTCATTCTGCATCAGGATACCACGCTGCCTTACGGTCTTGATCGCATCCGAAAGCTTCATCGCACCACAGGCTGTCAGTGCGCTGTACTCGCCAAGCGACAGACCTGCGAATACATCTGCCTTCAAGCCTGCATTCTTTACATGCTCATAGATAGCAAGCTCTGCTGCCACCATCGCAGGCTGTGTATATTCTGTCTTGTTGATATCTTCATTTTCCTCAAAGCAGATCTTCTTCAGATCAATGTCAAGTACACTGTCTGCTGTATCGATCACTGCCTTACTGTCTTCAAAATTGTCATAAAAATCCTTAGCCATGCCTACATACTGAGCACCCTGGCCAGGAAAAATAACTGCTGTTTTACCCATTCTTTTCACCTGTCTATTCTTTATATTTACGGACAACGGCCGAACATCATTCACTCTTTGACTGTCGCCATCGTCTGTTCCTCTATACTAAAAGAAGCAGCCAGTCTGTCATCCACCAACCTGCGCTGGGCAAATCTGGTATATAGACATCTTCGCTGCCTCTTGTCTGCTTCTGATGTGAATTATTCTTCTACACCTTTGCTCTTAAGATAGTTAAGTACGTCTTCGAATGTAGCAACGTCTTCAAGCTCCTCAGCAGGGATCTCAACGTCGAATTCATCTTCCATCTTCATTACTATCTCATATAAATCTAATGAATCTACTCCTAAATCATCTTTGAAGTTAGTATCGAGCTGCATCTCATCCTGTGATACTCCTAACTGCTCTTCGAAAATAGCTTTTACCTTATCGAACATATTAATAATTCCTCCTAAATATAGTAAATGTTTATCTCACTGCCCCGCGGACGATTATAATATAACGCATGGATACAGTAAAGTCAACAAAATACTGTTCCGTTTTTTTCCTTTTTTTCTATCTGTTTCTGACAGCATCTAACGGCTGCAGTTTCGATGCAAATCTCGCAGGAAAATATCCGGCACATATCGCAAGCAGAATCGCTCCGACAACGGCTCCGGCTGCAAGCTCCCATGGGATCATTGCAATCTGCGTTCTCTTTGCCAGATCGAACATTTTGACAGCAATCTTATCCACGATTCCTTTAAACCCGTAAGACAGAAGAACGCCTGCCACACCACCTGCTGCCCCGATAATGCCTGCTTCTGTCAGAAACAGAATCTGCAGCTCATCCGGATCACAGCCAAGCACCTTTAATACTCCGATCTCATTGATCCGGTCAAATACAGATGTTGTCATCGTATTGCTGATTCCGATCACCGCTACGATCAGTGCGATCGCTCCGATACCACCCAGTAAAAGCTGTACCATCTTCAAATATTTCTGTATCGTATCCAGATACTCTTTCTCATTTTCCGTCGTATACCCCATATCCTGAAGCTTCTTCACGGTAGAATCGACATGATCGATATTATCAACAGTCACAACCGCTCCGGAATATACGAAATCCTTGTACGGATTTCCATTTGCATCAAGCGGCTGTCCCGGCAGCGTTCCCCCACTGGATACTCTGCCTAAAAAGCTCTTTAACACATCCAGATCGCAGTAAATGCTCTGTGAGTCTCTGTTATATGTATCTTCTCCACTGTCAATAACCGCTCCGACTTCTATCTTCACCGGTGTCATCTCCTGTGAATCCCAGAAGGACAGATCCACTTTTTTTCCGATCCATGTCTCTGCTTTTTTCTTCTCTGTCACATCATAGGTCTGCTCCGTTTCCGGATTATAGAATAAGGATGTGACCTTATTTCCCATAATAAGCACCGGCTTCACGCTCGATGTTGTCTGCTTTGACGTCTTTGTATACTTAAGCTTCGCAAGCTCCGACTGTGGAATACCGGTAATCGCACCATCATAAGAATATTTTCCATTTGTGATGGTCACATACATCTCATAGGTCGGATATACGGAACTGACATATTCAAGCTCCTGAAAAGTTTTCACGGTCTGATCCATGATCATCCGGTCTTTGTGCTTGCCGCCGGTTGCTCCGGTCACCTGAATCCGGCAAATACTTTCACTATCCACCATGGTATTGATCATTACCTGTCGTACGCCGATACCGACTGCAAGCAGGGTCACAACAGAGATCACACCGATCACAACTCCAAGTATGGTTAGAAAGGTTCTGGTTTTTCGTCTTTTCATATTCATCAAACATAAATGACTGATCCAACCCATTTAGAACTCCTCCAATATCTCTTTCTTCCTCTTTCTTCTGCGGATAATCCAGATAACAATAAGTGCTGCAACAACCACAGCAACAACGATCTCTATGATCATCTTACTGTAATCTTTCTTCTGTACATCCTTTACCTTTTCAATATCTGTATAGACAGGTGCATTTACGCTGATTGAGAAATTTTCTTCCAGTGTTGTTACATTTCCTGACTTATCTTCATATGTAACGATAAGCTTACCCATCTCACCGCCGGTGCCTGTCGTCTTCGTTGTGTTTGCAAGTATATCGATCGAGCCATTCTTACCCGGTTCGATATTGCCGATATAGACATCACCTTCAGATGTAAATCTTGTATCGATCTTTGCCTTTACATTATAGAGGGTAGATGCTCCCAGATTGCTGACACTTCCCATGATCTCGATGGAATCTCCGAGTGTTACGTCTGACTCTGCATATACTCCTGTGATCTCTCCCCGCTGTTTGATCGTAACCGGCAGATAGATCGCATCCGTTACAGTATATGGATTGCCATACCGGTCTTCATATGCATCTGTCACTGTCAGCTTGTAGGACTTTTCTTCCAGACTGGCCGCTGCCTGCATCGGGAACTCAAATGTATAGTTCTCCCCGCCTCCAAGCTCTGCCAGATATCCTGTTCCTGCACCGGATGCAGGGATCAGCTCTCCGCCATCGGATGTGACTGCCATTTTCAGGTTTGTGATCTTTTTGTCCGCAGTATTTGTGATCGTCACTTCAAGTGTAAATGTCCCACCGGCTACGACTTCTTTTTCTTTGATCCTGTAATCGGTCACCATAACCTTCGGCTCTGCCGCCGACACAAAAGCTATCGTGCTGTTCTGGCAAAATACCGCCAGAATACCGATCACACATGCCATACAGATTGTAAGTATACGTTTCATCTCTAGACTTCCTCCTCTGATATCTTTCCATCCGCGATCTTTACGATACGGTCCGCCTCTCTTGCCAGATCGATATTATGTGTGATCAGCACCAGCGTCTGATCCAGCTTCTTAACCGAATCCTGCAGGAGTGTGATAACTTCATTTCCATTCTTGGAGTCCAGGGCTCCGGTCGGTTCATCTGCAAGGATCAGTGCCGGACGGTTTGCCAGTGCTCTTGCGATCGCTGCTCTCTGCTGCTGTCCACCGGACAACTGGTTCGGCAGATGCTTTCTTCTGTCCTTAAGGCCTAACATCTCGATGATATGATCGATGTAATCACGATCCGGCTTCCTGTGGTCAAGCAATATCGGCATCTTGATATTTTCCTCTACCGTCAGTACCGGGATCAGATGATATGCCTGAAATACAAATCCAATCTTTCTTCTCCGGAAAACGGACATTTCCTCATCTGTCAGTCTTGTAATATCCTTTCCATCCACAATCACATTTCCCTCATTTGGGGTATCCACACCACCCATAACATGAAGCAGAGTGGATTTACCGGAACCGGATGCACCGACAACCGCTACCACTTCTCCTTTGTTAATTGTCAGATTTACATCATCCAGCGCCCATACTCTGGTATTTCCCTCACCATAGATCTTGGTTACATGTTCCATCTTTACTATTTCCATCTTTTACCCTCTTTCTTCTGCCCCCGGCAGAGTGTTTTATCTATATCTTTACCTCATATCCATACATTGCTTCTTCATAGCAGGATACTTTTTAATAAATAACTGATTTCCTATTCTTCTACCTTCAGGTCTTCTACTACTGCATTCGGAAGATCCCGCAGTGCCAGATAGATGCTGCCGCAGATGATAAGTCCGGATGCAGCAACGCCTACGCCAAATGCCCACCAGGCAATGGATCTGCTGACTGAGATCACCATATCCAGATAGTAAAAGAGTCCAAACGAAAATGCGATACCTATGACAAAGCCGATCACATTGGAAACGATTGTCGTCATTACACCTTCCAGCATAACCGTCTTTATCAGACGCTTTCTGGACATTCCGATCACACGGAGCTGAGCAAGCTCCTTTCTCCTCATATGCAGATTACCAATGGTTGTATTCACGATATTCACTGAGCTGATCGTGAATATGAGCAATACCGCCGCAAGCGCGTACCGGACAAAGCCCTTGATCGAGACATACATCATCATCGCCTCTGCATACAGTGAATCATCTACATAGGAAAGCATCTCATTTACAGCACTTGTTGACAGGCTTTCCGGATTTATCTTGTACTTCATACCTGATATATCATTTTCTCCATATCCGGTCAGTGCAAAATAATCTGCCTGCCGCATATAGATCTGTCGGTCACAGTTGCCATTTACCTCAAACAGCTGTGCTCCAAGATCCAGTATGCCTTCCACCTTATAGGTCTTATAATGTCCTTCTGCGATTAGCTGATCCTTGATCCGTTTTGAATCCACATACCTCTGAGTCATCCTGCCTCTGCCTTCTGCGTTTTTGATCTCATCTTTTGCATCATATGTTTCTGATTTCTTCGCTTCGGCTTCCAGCTTGTCAAATTCAGCCTCCCGCTTCTCTGTCACCTTCTGACATTCCTTTTGAAACAAATCAAAATCTACCAGCTTGATCGTATCTCCAAGTTCAAATTGATAGGTATCAAAATGATACGTCATGTCATACAGGGTATCCGTTTCATCCTCCTGCTCGCTCAGATCCCATGACTTCACGCTTCCACTGGCTACAACCAAAATGCCATTCTCTGAAAGCTTTGTTGTTCCCTCTTTCAGATATCTGTCAAGTCCATCCAGTTCCTCTGTATCACAGCCCACAACCCGCACTGTACGCATCATGCTGTCTGCCATTCCCTCGGTAAATTCCACATCGCCATCTCTTGCTTCTTCTTTCGTTACATGCAGCTGATCCAGATATCTTGAATAATATTCACCTGCCATTGTTTTCGTCTTATATTCCTCTGTGATCTTACCGCCATAATCTTCGACATCTGTCACATCTGCCATACAGGCATATATCTTCTTTGATTCCTCCACACTGACATTCCGGGATAATTCACGAAATGCCTCCGCAGATGGCAGGCTACTCTGTGCCTCTCCCAGATCCACATCTGCACTTGGAGTCTGAACGATCTGGATCTGATACTCTCCGTAGTTGTCTTCCATGTCCTGAAAGCTTTTCCGAAGCATCCCAAAGCAGCTGCAGACCACTATGATCGCCGATATACTAAATACCATTGCCGTTACCGTCTTTATAAAACGTCCTCTGTTGCGCAGCACACTCTTTCTCGCATATGCGCCTTCGATGCCAAATATCTTACCCATCAGTCCGGCACCATGGCGGCGGAGCTTCTCTTTTTTGACTCTGAATTCTCCGCGGACTGCACTGACCGGAGTTATCTTCGTTACAAGCTTGCTGTTTTCCCTCATCAGGAAATACAGATCCCCCAAGTATGTGACCAGTATCGGGATCACTGGTATGATATGGAAGCCGGCACTGAGTTTGAAGATAAATCCAAGTATCATACTAACGATCCAGCCTGCAATAACTCCTGCAAGCAGACCCGTAATTTCAAGAATCGCTCCCATCCGATAGATGATCACCGCAAGCTGTCCCTTGGTTGCTCCGATACATCTGAGAATTCCATAGTCCTTCACCTGTTCCATGGTAAACATCTGGATCGTATTCCGGATCACACCTACCGCAAAGATTGCAAAGATATAGGCAACCAGAAGCACGACGATCAGCAGCACTGCAAATCCTTCCTCTGTATCTTGCAGATACCAGGTACTGAGATTCCAGTTGAGCTCTGCTTCCACATCATAATCTGCTGTCATTTCTTCCATGATCTTTGTCATTCGATATGGATGTCCGGTATTTACATACAAGGCATTGTCATATACCTTCTGTGTCAGTCGTCCATCATCTTCCCACTCCTGCACCGCATACTTTCCTGTGTATGCCTGGATGACCCGTTCATCCGATGCAATCTGGGATAATTTTTCCTGATCATCTGTCAGAAATACGATCTCATAATCTGCTTCTTTTCTTACTTCCTTTTGCTGCTGTAGCATATACGAATATAGAAAATTCAGTCCGGTATACAGTACGATCACCGTGATCATAACCCCTATGATCGTGATCGCGCACCGCCTTTTACTGGCTTTCAGATAATATACTGCAAGCTTCTTATAGTCTCTCATCACTCACCTCTGCCTCTCTTTTTTATTTTATGCATCATCTGTCAGATCTCTGATCCTAAGAAAATGCTTTTCTCTATTCTTCAAGCTTCAGATCATCCACAATATCTTTTGGGAGTTCCCTGAGCGGTACATAGATACTGCCACAGATCACGAATGCTGACACGATCAGTCCGACGCCAAATGCCCACCAGGAAACGGTTGGTTTTACATACAGAACCATACTGATATACACATACAGATATATCGTAAAGATCGTACCAAACAGGAACCCCAGAAGATTCGATATAACCGTTGTCATAACACCCTCAAGCATAACCGTATGAATCAGCCGTTTTCTGGACATTCCGATCACCCGGAGCTGTGCGAACTCCTTCCGCCTCATGTGAATGCTCCCCTCTATACTGTTGATGATATTTACTGAGCTTAATGCAAATGCAAAAATTACAAATGCAAGAACATAACGTATCATATTTCTGACATACAAAACCCCATATACTACATCGGTAACGTCATCGGCAGCATTTTTCAGATTCAGTTCATTAAATGCCTCTGCCGGAATCAGGTTCAGATCAATTGCGTATTTTACCCCTGTCACATCCTGTTCATCATATCCGCTCAGATCAAAAAAGGCTTCCCGCTTCATATAAATGCAGCCTTCATTTGGCATTAGCTGATCGCCAAAATCCAGAATTCCCTGTACCGTATAGGTACGATAACGTCCCTCCTCTATCAGCTCCTGCCGGATCTGCTCTGCGATCACATACTGTTCATAGTACGTTTTTCTACCTTCCTTTGTTCCCCGTACCTCCGACTGATATTCACTATCTGTGGAAATCTCGGGTCGCAGCACGATGCTTTCTGCCACCATCTGTTCATATGCTGCGTGATATCGTTTGTTATATTCTTTATAATCGATCAAGCGTATCTTATCGCCCAACTGAAAATCATAGCTTTTAAAATGCTTTGCCGGATCATACAGCGTCAGCCTCTCATCACCGGACCAGGCATAGTCCAATGTGCTTCCTCCGTTTACGACCAGTATGCCATCCTCCGAAAGCTCAGCCGTGCCGCTTTTTACAAACCGTGCCAGTTCATCCAGATCATTCTGATCGCACCCTTCAATACCGACCATTGAACACTGCTGGCTGCTAAATGCCTTCTTATATTCCACATCATCATCTGCTCTGTATTCTGTTTTATCCCGGTCTCTCCATTCCTGTAATCGTTGGCCAAGATAATTGCCGTAATTCGTCTGTTCCTTATAATCAGGATCAAGCTTCCCATAATATTCTTCCGGATCTACCAGATTATCCGTAATTCTGTAGATCAGCTTTGCTTCTGTTATATAATATCTGGATGCTGTATCTTTGATCGTATCCGCCGAAAGGTTTTCATTTCCCTGTATCTTTTCCACATCATAATAAATGGATGCCGCCGTTCCATCCTCAGCCATGTATCTTCCATACATCTCACTGGTATTCCGGATCGTCGCATGAATCATATCCCATGAACTCAGACAGATAATGCATGCTGTAATGCTGATCATCACAGTAAACACCGTTTTTGCAAATCGTCCACTATTTCGCAGCACGCTCTTTCTTGCATACGCTCCTTCGATCCCGAACAGTCTTCCCATCAGTCCATTTCCGCGTACCCTGATCTTCTCCTTTTTGATCCTGTATTCTCCACGAACTGCACTGACCGGCGATATCGTTATCACAAGCTTGGAGCATTCCTGCATAACAAAATACAGATCTCCCAGATATGCGATCAGAATCGGAATCACCGGCTGGATATGAAATCCTGCATCAATACCGACTGCAAAGCCAAGAAGCATACTGACACCGGTACCTGCGAGAACTCCTGCCGCAATCCCGGCTATCTCTATGATCGCTCCCATACAGTAAATGATCTGGTGAAGCTGTCCTTTTGTCGCTCCGATGCAACGCAGGATTCCATAATCCTTTATCTGTTCCAATACAAACATCTTGATCGCATTTCTGAGCATACCAACTGCAAAGATCGCAAAGATATATGTGATGAGCAGTATCACAAGCAATGCTACAGCCTGAAGTCCGTCTGTATCCTGGATATACAGAGAAGATAGCTCCCAGTTCAATTCAGCATCTACCCCATAATCCGCTTTCATTTTCTCCATGACCGAATACATCCGGTATGGATGGCGGATATTCACATACAGTGCATTGTCATATATACGCGTATCAGCTGTCTGCTCCTCATCTGCAAACACATCTTCCTCTACCACATACCTTCCGGTATATGCCCGGACCACCCGGTCATCTGCAGCAACCTGTGATAATTTCTCCGTATCATCTGACAGAAAAACAATCTCATAATCTGCTGTCTTTCTGACCTCCTGCCTTTGATGAAGTATATACGAATAGCCATAATTTAATGCTGCATATATCACAATGACTGTGATCATGACCCCTATGCCGGTAACAATGCTTCGCCTTTTTCCAAGCTTCAGATAGCGCAGCGCCAATTTTCTATAATCCGTCATATTATGTCTCTCCTTAAGTCTCCTTTTTTATTTCTGTACAATAAAAAAGATAGATACCTTTTCGTTGTATCTATCTTCTCACTTCTATCTTACATTCCCGTGAATATCTGCCCATTCTTTTCTTACAATTCTGTAAGAAACGGAAAAGTCTCACTTGTAATATTATTTCCAGACAGGGCTTCCATGCATCTGCACCGCTATCTACTCTGTATGCACGAATGTGATGATAAACCAGGTATATGCTCCTTCTTCACTCCGCACCGTGATCTTGCCACCCATTCCTTCTACAATGGATTTTGTGAGAGACAGGCCGATTCCGACACTATTTGGATTGACATCATGATGCACCCGGTAGAATCGTTTGAATATATTGCCCAGATCTTTTTCCGCGATTCCCATTCCATGATCCTTCACATAGATTCTGGTAAATACCGGATTCTGTTCTGCTTCGATCGTGATCTCCGTTTTTTCCGGTGAATAATCTGACGCATTTTTTAAAAGATTGATAATCGCTTCCACCAGCCATTCCCCATCGCAGACCAGCTTCCTGTCATCCTTGCAGATCACACGAAGCTCCTGCTCTCTGCTCTCTGTAAGAAACGTCACGCTGTCTCTCGCCTGTAACAACAATAGCTTCAGATTGCACTCTTTCCGGTCAAACTGAATCGCTCCGGCTTCGATCCGGGCAAGCTTCAGCAGGGACAATACCATCCATTCCATTCTGGATAACTGATTCTTGGATTCCGTCAGTACCTGTCTGC
>ERZ772892.2794-NODE-2794-length-13932-cov-21.865101_pt1 | contig 13932 bp, 8 predicted proteins | sample MGYA00512126_ERZ772892 | MGnify/ENA primary metagenome ERZ772892 (study PRJEB29015, sample SAMEA2737697) | human gut metagenome | biome: human gut; feature: human-associated habitat; material: faeces | place: China | collected 2012 ... | reverse complement strand
ATAATATCCGGCAGCATGGCATCATCACTCCCCTGCGGCTGCGGCCAATTGGCGGCCGTTTTCAGATCCTCTCCGGGCATAACCGCTGCAAGGCCGCAAAGCTGGCCGGGCTGCGCACCGTGCCCGCCATTGTCGAGGATGTGGACGATGATGAGGCCGCATTGATACTGGTGGACAGCAACCTCAAACAGCGGCAGAAAATCACACCGAGCGAAAAAGCAAGAGCTTATAAGCTGCGATTGGAGGCCATGAGGCGGCAGGGAAAGCGAACAGATTTAACTTCCCGACACGATGTCGGGAAGTCAGAAAACGATAGCGCGGCAACTTCCCGACACGATGTCGGGAAGTCGGAAAATGATAGTGCGGCAACTTCCCGACACGATGTCGGGAAGTCAGAAAATGATAGTGCGGCAACTTCCCGACACGATGTCGGGAAGTTGGGAAATGATAGCGCAGCAACTTCCCGACACAATGTCGGGAAGTTGGAAACCGCAGACGTGATTGGCGAGCAGGCCGGTGATACAGGCAGAACTGTGCAGCGATATGTGCGGCTGACGTATCTCATCCCGGAATTGCTGGAAATGGTTGATAATGAGCGCCTGAAGATTGTGTGTGCGGTGGAGCTATCTTATCTACCACCTGCGACGCAGCAAATGGTGTTGGAGGCGCTGGACGATGGCTTGAAGCTGTCTGCCATAAAAGCAAAAAATCTGCACGCTTCCATGCCAACAACGGAGAAGGGGGTTCGCGCATTGCTTTCTGATAAGGTCAAAAAGCCGATTCTGACCTTCAAGGTGGAATGTGCAGATGAAGAGAGCGCCGCTGCACTTTCCTCCAATGCGGCTTTCCAGAGCGAGGTTGCAGCCGCGGTGCGCAGGATCATGCGGCGATACTTGAGCGAGAGAGGATGATCAGATGGCAGACTTTTTAGAGAGCTATATCAATGGCCTTAATTTGAGCGATTTACAGGCGCAAGCAGATGCACAGCGCCAGAGGCAGGAATCAGCAAGGCGGCAGGAGGAAGCAAAGAAGCATATTCTGCTGCTGCCACTCTCGGCATTACGGGAAGCGCCGGAAACAATGCAGTGCTTTCGCGTGGCTGATGAGGAACGTTTGCAGGAGCTGACTGAGAGCATCCGTCATAACGGAATTCTCTCCCTGCCGATCGTCCGGCCCATGGGGGTTGGAATCTATGAGATCATTGCAGGGCGTAACCGATGCCGTGCGGCAAGAGCTTTGGGGTATCTGGAGCTGCCATGTATTGTGCGGGATGTCAACGATGACGGTGCAATAAAACTGCAAACTGCGGATAATCTGCTGCACCGTGAAAAAATTTTGCCGAGTGAAAAGGCAAAGGCTTACAAAAAACTGCTTGACGGAATGCGACGGAAAGCCGGCCGCCCGAGAAATGATGAAATAAATCTGCGTCAAGTTAGTGCAGAAAATTCTGACCAAGATGGGCAGAATTTATTTAGTGTTGAGCGGCTGGCATCTGACAGCCCGGATAGCAAGACGCAGATCCAGCGGTATATCCGCCTGAACTACCTTATTCCGGCGCTGCTGGAGCAGGTGGATGCCGGAAAGATTAGCCTCCAGCTTGGCGCAACATTATCCTACCTGTCTGAGCTGACCCAGACGCTGCTGCTGGAGTACCTGACGGCGCACCCGGACAAACAGCTATCGCAAGCTGCGGCGGATGCACTCCGCAGGCTGGAGGCAGAAGAAACGCCGGTGGACGAGGCGGCGATTGATGAGCTGCTGACCAAACGGCAGCGCCGCGCACTGCGTGTTGTGCGCTTGCAGATGCCGCCCTTGCGCCGGTATTTTTCGGCAGACGCCACAGAAGAAGAGATAACGCAAACGGTTCAGACCGCGTTGGAATATTATTTTTCCAAGCGGCCAGCGGATGAGAAGGAGAACGCCTATGCCAATCAATAAAAGAGGCGTCAGATACTATACGCGAGAGCAGCAGCGCTGCGCAAAGATGGTTGGGGTCCTTGAGTATGTGCAGGCGGCGGGTTATGAGGTGATACAGCGTGGGCGTTATTTTCGCTTGAAGGAGCACGATTCCGTGGTGATCGCACCGAATGGGCGGTGGTATTGGAATTCGCACGGCGTTTCCGGGGGCAGCGCGCTGAGCTTCATGCTGCTTTATGAAGGTATGAATGCGGTAGACGCCATCCTGAAACTGACCGAAGAAATGGCCCCAGCGGAAGCTGCGCCGAAAACCGTGCCGACGAAACCAAAGACAGAATTTGTCCCGCCGCCAAAAGCACCGCACGCAAACCGTCTGTTTGCCTATCTATGCAAGGTACGCGGATTATCCCGCCAGACCGTCACGAAGCTGATTCGTGACGGTCTTTTGTATGAAGGAATCCTTTGCAAGAATGGCCGGGAGTACCATAATGCGATCTTCCCCTATTACGACGCAAATGGCGTAATGGTCGGTGCATACCAACGCGGGCTGCATCCCGAGAGCCCGTACAAATGCGATGTTGCAGGCTCCTGCAAGGACTATGGCTGGGTGATACGGGGAACAGGCGGCGGCAAAACACTGTATGTGTTTGAAGCCATGCTTGATGTAGCATCTCAGATGGATTATTCCCGCCTGCTCGGATGTGAGGACGAGGAGGGCGACCGGCTGGCATTGGGCGGTTTGGCGGCAAGACCGCTGATCGAGTACGTCAACCGGCATCCGAATCTGGAGCGTGTTGTGCTGATGCTGGACAACGATGCGGCCGGAAATGCGGCGGCGGGGCGGCTGCAAGCGGAAGCACTATACCAGCGTCCGGGATTGACCGTTATCCGAGAACTGCCTCCGACGGGAAAGGACTGGAACGACACCCTGCGAAAACTGCGGGAAAAAACAAAAAATGAAATGGAGGAACAATCATGAATCAGGTGTACTTATCAGGCTACCTTGCCAGCGACCCGGAGGGGAAGCTGAGGGCCAACGGGAAAACGGTGTGCCGCTTCCGGCTTGCCGTGCGGAGGACGGAGGAGATCACGGATTTCCTCACGATCACCTGCTGGGAGCAGACGGCAAAATTTGCAATGAAATGGCTCAGAAAAGGGAGCGGCGCCGAACTGCGCTGCGAACTGCACAGCAATCAGTGGACAGATGATAGCGGCCAGAAAAAGTACCGTACGGAGATCGTCGCGCGTGAAATCGAATTCGGAAAAAGTGGAAAACGGAAGGAAGCGCCGGGAGATACGCCGGAAGAACGGCGGACGGAAAGTCCGGTGCCAGCGGCCTACGACGAGGTCTTCCCGGAGAGTGATGAGGATTTCCCGTTCTGAGGGACACGGCGGCTCAAACTTATCGCGGGTTGCGCACAAGGTTAAGCACAGAGTTTCGCACCCCGCAGAGGGTGTGCAAAACTCTGACGGGCTTCGCACAGGCGATGCCTGATGCAAAGCCCTTGCATAACCTGAGCACAACGCCGCTGGCCGCTTCCGTGGGGCTGCGCCCCCCAGCGGTTGCCATCAGCGCATCGGTGGCGGTTGAGCTTCCCCCTGCTGTCCTTTCTTTCTGAGAGAAAAAATTTGTTTTTTTCTTTTTTCGGGAAGTGGGGGATCGTCAAAGTCGGGGGTTAAGACGCTTCAAAACCCGTTAAGTGCCGGGTTAAGCCAGAAAAGCGACCTGTTACAGAACGGAATTTCCGTGTTTTTTCGCTTAAAAATCCCGCGCGGAAGCGCTAAGCCCCCGCTTTCGGGGGCTTAACCGGGCAGAAAGCGGTTTCCGCTTTCGGAATGGCAGGATAAGGCGTATTACATACGCCATTGGGACATCCAAAAAGCAGAGCTTTTTGAGTGGAAAACGCGGCATTTTTGAAAAAAATCTATTGTTTATGAACAATCGTAAAATTTTAATGTGTAATAAACGCCGATTTTTTTGTAATAAATTGTAATACACCCAAGGAAAGGAGCAAAACGTAAGAAATGTTCAGAAATGCTATCTTCTTTAAGAAGGTCAAATATCTTGAGGGTTTGCCATGGAAGGAGTGAAAGTCATCAATTTTCGCCTCTCTTCGGAAACAGAGGAGCTGTTGAGCCGTATTGCGCAGGCGGAAGGGAAAAACCGGAGCGAAGTGATTCGCGACCTGATTGAAAAGGGACTGGCTGCGGGCGGCTATCTTCCCGGTGTGCGCGACATGGACGAAATCGTCCGGGATACGATGAACTCCATTTTACAACCGGCGGTTTCCCGTCTGGCGGCAATTTCAGCGAAAGCGGCGCACATTGGAGCGGCAGCGTTTTTTATGTCGGTATATGCTGCACGTTCCGCTGCGCCAGAAGAACAGCGCGAGGAATTGGATGCAGCAGCGGCGCAGGCGCGGAGGTTGGGCGTGGAATATCTGAAGCTTTCCAGAGATCAGAATTTGGACGAGTGGCTTGAAGGTGCCAACCGGAAGATGCAACCGGAGAGGATGGATGGATGAATATCGACGAATGTAAAGACCTGCTGCAAAGTACACTGCAACGTGTGTTTAGCAGCGGCAGTGAGTGGATGCGGTTTTTGACCGTTGCAGCAAGGTTTTACAAGTACCAATTTACAGATCAGCTATTAATCTATGCGCAGCAGCCGAACGCCTCGGCTTGCGCAGATCTTCATATCTGGCAGGATGTTATGCGGCGACAGATTCGCTGCGGGGCAAAGGGAATTGCGTTGATAGCAGATGAAGAAATATCGCTGCGCTATGTATACGATGTTTCCGAAACCCAGCCGACGGAGAGAAGCCGTCCCGTCCGGATATGGCAGCTGAATAAGCGCCATATAGATGCTGTTGCAAAGATGCTGAGAGTGCAATATGGTACGACGGCGGACAGGGGAATCCGGGAACAGCTTTTGCAGGCGGCTGAGGCAGCGACGCGGAAAATTAGAAGTGTTGATTATAGTCGGTCAAGTTTATTTGACATTGGAAGAAAAATCGGGTATGATGACAACGAAGAGATTTTCTTTTCCCGTGCTGTTTCCGCAAGCGTCGGATATATATTGCTGGGACGCTGTGCCATGCAGCCGAGAGCGATTTTCTCGCCGGAGCTGTTCAGCGAAATTCTCCGATTCGGAGCACCGGAAAAGGCTTATTTGCTGGGAACGGCAGTCAGCACAATCAGCGAAGAAATTTTACGGCAGGTGGAAGGCACCGTAAAAGCGTTGGAAAGGAGCGCAGCTTATGGAAAAGACGATATTCGAAGAACTGGGCGGTACCTATCGGAAAGAAGGGGACTATTGGGTGCCGAATCTCGAAGTCCCGAAGCCCCGGAAGCCGATCGGGAAGTACGGCCGGATGAGAGCACGGTTCCTGAAGGAGAACGACAAGATGTTTTACGAGTATCTGCGGGTGAAGATGGAGCTGACAGATCACCTGCTGGAGATCGACGAGGCAGCGAACAACCGTCTGGAAGAGCTGATGCCGAAGCTGGCCGCGGAAGCGGGAGCGACGGAGCAGCTCAAGCGGAGCGACCCGCTGAAATGGGTCGGCCTGATGAACAGCTGCAAATCGCAGGCGGAGGAGATCATCTGTCAGGAGCTGATTTACGTGTAAATAGTGACGGCCAAATTCAGGGAGCGGAAAGCAAGGAGCTTTCCGCTCCTTCTGATTTCCGCATTACAGATGACAATCTTGGCGTCGGCGGAGCAAAGGCAAAATTCCGCGCAAATCTGAACGCGATCCGTTTGCTGAAAGAGCTGGAATCCGATCACCGGCAAGTGACGGCATCGGAGCAGGAAATACTATCCAGATATGTTGGCTGGGGCGGCCTTGCGGATGCGTTTGATCCGTCAAAGACCGGCTGGAAAAGCGAATACGAGGAGCTGTGTGCAGCGCTTACCCCGAAGGAATACGCAGCGGCGAGAGCGTCTACGCTAAATGCGCATTATACTCCCCCGACGGTGATTAAAGCGCTTTACCGCATCGTTGAGAACTTCGGTTTCCGTAAAGGAAATATTCTGGAGCCAGCTTGCGGTGTTGGAAATTTCTTCGGCTGTCTGCCGGAATCTATGCAGGGCAGCCAGCTCTACGGTGTCGAGCTGGACAGCTTGTCGGCACGAATTGCAGCGCAGCTATACCCAACGGCAGAAATCACGGCGGCGGGGTTTGAAACGACCAGCCGCCATGATTTTTTTGATATTGCTGTTGGCAATGTGCCGTTTGGGCAGTATCAGGTCAATGACCCGGCTTTCCAAAAGCTGGGGTTCTCGATTCATGATTACTTTTTCGCGAAAACGCTGGAGCAGGTGCGTCCCGGCGGAATCATTGCTTTCCTCACAAGTCGTTATACCATGGACAAGAAATCTCCGGAGGTGCGGCGGTATATTGCGCAGCGCGCAGAGCTGATCGGCGCAATCCGTCTGCCGAATAACACCTTCCGCGCCAATGCCGGAACGGAGGTTGTCAGCGACATGATCTTCCTGCAAAAGCGCGAACGCCCGGTAGAGGCAGAGGAGAGCTGGATATACCTTGATCAGACCCCGGAGGGATTTGCCGTTAATCACTATTTTGTCGAGCATCCGGATATGGTGCTTGGAAAGGTAACGGCGGAAAGCACACAATACGGCAAGCAGGACTATACGGTTGTTCCGCTTGATGGAATGGAACTGGCCGAGCAATTAGACGAGGCGGGAAGGAAGATCGCCGGAAGCTATGAGGCACTAGCAGCGGAAGCCGCAGAGTCGGTCATTCAGGAGCCGGAGCCGGTGATTCCGGCTGACCCGCGCATCCGGCCATATTCTTTCGGTTTTTTTGAGAATTACATTTATTACCGGGATGAAAACGCAATGCGGCTGATTGCGCCGGATGATGCAAATGCCGGACGAATCCGGGGCATGGCAGAGCTTCGGGACTGTGTGCGTGAGCTGCTTGATGCGCAGCTTAACGATGCCTCCGACCAGCAGATTGAGGCGCTGCAAGCAAAATTGAATTCCGACTATGATCGCTTTGTGAAGCACTACGGCACGATCAACAGCCGGGCAAATGAGCGTGCATTTTCAGAGGACAGCGGCTATTATTTGCTTGCCTCTCTTGAAAATGTGGATGAAAACCGAAATGTGACCGGCAAAGCAGATGTTTTTACAAAGCGGACAATTCGCAGAGCGCAGACCGTTCAAGCAGTAGACACCGCTTCGGAAGCATTGGCGGTTTCCGTTGCGGAGAAAGCCTGTGTGGATATGGCATATATGGCCGACCTGACCGGCAGAAGTCAAGCGGAGCTGGAAAAGGAGCTGCAAGGCGTTATATTCCGGGATGTGCGATGCGCGGAGGAAGCATCAGAAATCCCCAAAGCCTTTGTAGATTTGCAGACCATGCCCTTTGTGACCGCAGAAGAATATCTGTCCGGCGACGTACGGCGTAAACTGCGTATGGCCAAAGCACTGGCCGAGGCTATGCCGGAATTGCAGCCGGAGCTTGCAGGGAACATAGAGGCATTGCAGGAGGCGCAGCCAAAGGATTTGACGGCTGCTGAGATCGATGCACGTCTGGGCGTGACTTGGATTGACAAGGAGTATATCCAGCAATTCTTGGTGGAGCTGCTCTCCCCTCCGATTTGGCTGAGAAGCAGCATTCAGGTGCAGTATTCCGCTTTTACTGCGGAATGGAATATTTCCGGGAAATCCGCTGTATCGCAGAATGACGTCGCCGCTTACTCCACCTACGGGACGCAGCGTGCCAATGCTTACCGAATTCTGGAGGACAGTCTGAATCTGCGGGATGTGCGTGTCTACGATACCGTTATAGATGCCGAGGGAAAAGAAAAGCGAGTTCTGAACAGCAAAGAAACGACGCTTGCCCAGCAGAAGCAGCAGGCACTGCGGGAAGCATTTCAGAGCTGGATATGGAAAGACCCCGTCAGACGTCAAACGCTTACGGAAAAGTACAATCGGGAGTTTAATGCGCTGAGGCCGAGGGAATATCAGGGAGATCATATTACGTTCGGCGGCATGAATCCAGAAATCACGCTTCAGGCGCACCAGAAGAACGCAATTGCGCACATTCTGTACGGAGGAAATACCTTGCTTGCCCATGAGGTCGGCAGCGGAAAGACCTTTGAAATGGCTGCGGCGGCGATGGAATCAAAGCGGCTTGGATTGTGCCGGAAATCGCTGTTCGTGGTTCCGAATCACCTTGTCAGCCAATGGGCTTCCGAGTTCTTGCGGCTGTATCCCGGCGCAAACCTTTTAGTCGCCAGAAAAAAGGATTTTGAGCCGCAGAATCGGAAGCGTTACTGCGCGCGAATTGCTACGGGGGATTATGATGCCGTGATCATGGGTCACAGCCAGTTTGAGCGCATTCCGGTGTCGCTGGAGCGTCAGCAGGCGCTGCTGCAAAACGAGATCGATGAGATAGAAACGGGCATTGCGGAGCTGAAGTACAAGCGCGGTGAAAATTTTACAATCAAGGCGATGGAGCGAAGCAGAAAGCAACTGGAGGTAAAGCTGCAAAAGCTGCTCAGCCAGGAACGCAAGGATGATGTTGTGACCTTTGAGCAGCTCGGCGTCGACCGCTTGTTTGTAGATGAAGCACACGCCTACAAGAACCTGTTCTGTTATACGAAAATGCGCAATGTTGCCGGGCTGGGAACTTCTGACGCGCAGAAATCCTCGGATATGTATATGAAATGCCGTTATATGGATGAGCTTACGGGCGGACGCGGCATTATCTTTGCTACGGGAACGCCGGTCAGCAATTCCATGACAGAGCTTTATACGATGATGCGCTACCTACAGCATGATTTGCTGCAAGCACGCGGATGGACGCACTTTGATGCGTGGGCGGCACAGTTCGGGGAGGCGGTAACTGCAATTGAGCTTGCCCCGGAGGGAAACGGTTACCGTGCCCGCACCCGTTTTGCGCGATTCACGAATCTGCCGGAGCTGATGACGCATTTTCGAATTGCGGCCGACGTCAAGACGGCGGATCAGCTGCACCTTCCGAGGCCGGAAGCGGTGTATCACAATGTTGTTGCGCAGCCAACGGATGAGCAGAAAGCGTTGGTGCGATCTTTATCTGACCGGGCATCGAAAATCCATAACAAGCTTGTTGATCCATCGGTAGATAATATGCTGAAGATCACCTCTGACGGGCGGAAGATCGGACTGGATCAGCGCCTGATAAACCCTCTCTTGCCGGATGCGCCTCAAAGCAAAGTGAATCAATGCGTGAGCAACATCTTGCAAATATGGCGGGAAAACGCAGAACAGCGGCTGACACAGCTTGTTTTCTGCGATTTTTCCACGCCGAAGGCGGCCGCAGCGTCAAACAAGACTGCCAGAGAGTTCAACGTATACGATGACATCCGCGCCAAGCTGATTGCGGCAGGGGTTCCGGCCGAAGAGATCGCATTTATACACGATGCAGATACGGAAGTTAAGAAGAAGCTTCTGTTTGGCAAGGTGCGCACCGGAGCGGTTCGAATCCTTATGGGAAGTACGGCGAAAATGGGTGCAGGCACCAATGTACAGGATCGTCTGATTGCCCTGCATGACCTTGATGCCCCGTGGCGACCCGGTGATTTGGAGCAGCGAGCTGGCCGTATCATCCGGCAAGGCAACCAGAATAAAGTGGTACATATTTTCCGCTACGTTACTGAGGCGACCTTTGATGCATATCTATGGCAGACGCTGGAGCATAAGCAGCGATTCATTTCACAGATTATGACCTCCAAAGCACCGGTCAGATCGTGCGAGGACGTGGATGAGGCGGCACTGTCCTTTGCGGAGATCAAAGCGCTGTGCGCCGGTGATCCGCGCATTAAGGAGAAGATGGACTTGGATATTGAGGTGTCGAGACTGCGGCTGATGAAGGCGGACTACCTGAATCAGCACTACTATCTGGAAGACAGTCTGCTGCGTACCTATCCGGAGCAGCTTGCAGTTTTGAGCAATGCACTTCAAAACTTGCAGACGGATTTGCGGACTCTATCAGAGCATCCACAACCGGCAGACGGCTTTGCCGGAATAGAACTTCAAGGAAAACTGCATATGGACAGGGCGAAGGCTGCAGAAACGCTGCTGCAAGCATTAGGACAGATTCAGGGGGAGGGGAAAAGCCTTGGAAGCTATCGCGGCTTTGCCCTCCATGCAAACTTTGATCCGGCTGAGAAACAGGTCTATGTTACCCTGAAGGGTGCAATATCGCACAATGCCATTATGGGGACAGATGCACGAGGCAATCTTTTGCGCATGGATCACGCGCTGGAGCGAATCCCAAATAAAATTGCAGAGATGCTTGCCCGCGCGGAAAACGTGCATCAGCAGATGGAGGCGGCAAGGCTTGAATTGGAGAAGCCATTTCCACAGGAGGCGGCGCTGTCACAAAAGAGCAGCCGTCTGGCAGAGCTGAATGCGATACTGGACTTGAGCAATGCACAGGAAAATGCGGCCCCGGAAAGAGAAACGCCGGAATATGAGCCATAGCGCACCGCGTTGAGTACATGGAAGGGAGGGTAAGACAGCTTGAGCGGAATCGTGTACAAGCAGCGCTATGCGAATGCGGGACGTGTGCCGAAAGAGGCGATTCCCGGCCTGAATGTACGTCATCTGCATTATATCGCCACACGTCCCGGCGCGGTCTACAACGAGGGATATGGTTTTGGACTGTTCGGTTCCCTCCGGCCGAATGCGCCGATGGCCGATATTACCAGTCTGGAGGATGCAAAAAGTCTGGTTCGAGCGGAGTCGGAGCGCGGCCGCACCATGTTCCGTGGCATCGTATCCATGGGAGAACCGGAAGCCTCTGAGCAAGGCTTCTACGACCGCAGGAAATGGGAACGCCTGATTGAATCCCAAATGGCGTCTATTGCAAAACTGATGCATATTGCACCGCTGGACCTGCGCTGGGTCGGAGCCATGCACTGTAATGCTGGCCATCCGCACGTGCATCTTCTTTTTTGGGATGCAGGGAAGCAGCCGCGGCAGGATTATATGCCAAAGCCGGTGTTTGAACAATATGCGGAGCGTATTCGCGCGGGATTTAACCGTGAGATCTACGGCAGGGAAATTGCAAAAACGCAGGCGGAGCAGAAAGAGAACCTTCAGGAGCTGCGGGATGAGCTTCGCGCGCTGTTCCCGGAGGCAAATCCTACAGGCGTATTTCCCATTCCTGCAATGCAAAAAAGCAAAAACTTTCCGGAGCTATGTGAGCGGCTTCAAACGTTGGTCGATCACGCGCCGGAAAGCGGCAGCTTGAAATATGCTTACCTGCCGTCGGAGTACAAAGAAGAAGTTGATGCTTTCCTCAATCTTGTCCTTCGCCAGCCGGCTTTTTCAAAGCTGCATGACGCCTATCTCAATGCGGCCAAACAGGTGTCCGAGCTGTATGGCAACGGTGAGCAAACCATAGGAACCAACCTGAAAAAGGCCGAATTGAAGCTGTGCAAAGAGCTTGGAAACGAGCTGATGAACGCGGTGCGCCCTCTGCTTTCCGAAAAGCGGAGGGCGCTTTCTGCTGAGAAACGGGCGTATGTCAGAGAATATCTGGCGAGAAGTAAGGTGTATGACATCCTCCTGAAGGCGCTTCCGGCAGAGAGAATCCCAATGGAACAAATCCGGCAAATGCCGGAATATGTTGCGCTGCGGGATGACCTGAAGGAATTGCTTCATGCAGATCATCGCTGGAAAGAAGAGGAGCCGGACAAGCTGTTGGACAGCGTGCTGGGCGAGGTTTTGCGAGAGGCGCAGTCGGAAAAAGGCTATATTGCCGAAGCGCAGCGGACAAATACGATAACTACGCTGCTGCGGCTTTTTGCGTCGCTTTCGCGCAGAACAGGCCAACAACAGGCGCTGCGGAGGCAGTTGGGAAGATCTCACGATGCATCCCGCGAAGAAAGAAAAGACCGCCGCGTTCAGAGAAGCATAGGCAGCGAAATGAACTATGAGCGGGAATAGGAGGCTATATGAAGCGAAGAATGATCGTACTCTTGTGCGTCACGCCGTTTCTTTTGGCGGCGTCGGCGCTGCTGGCTTACAATTTTCACATCCTGCTGTCCGGAGAGCAGGCTTTTACTTATCACCCGGATATCATTCTCGCCGCAGTGCGAGAAAACGAAAAGGTAAGGCTGCTGTCTCTGCTTTTTGCAGCCGGAATGCTGCTGCTGTTGCTATGCACAGTGCTCCTCAGCCCATCTACTGTTATGCACAGCGATAACACCACGGTAAAGATTCTCCCAAACGTGAGAATCCCGGCTGCATCCGGGCATGGAGAATACGGTACGGCGTGGTTTATGTCCGAAAAGATGCTGCGTCGCTGCTTTGCGCATCAAAGACTGGATAGGAAATTGCTGAAGGAACTGACGAAGGAGGCGAATGCCAATGAAACGGACACCGAGCGGCCTGTATCTCGGATGGGATAGACGCTCCAACGACTATTTTGTGAATGATGAAGATACGCACAGCCTGATCATCGGTGCCACACGCTGCGGAAAAACAAGATGCAATGTGCTGCAAACGGTTGTTTTGCAGGCGCTGGCCGGAGAGAGCATCGTAGCCGTCGACCCCAAAGGGGAGCTTTACGGCTATACCTGTGAGCTGCTGCGCACGTTGGACTATGAAGTGGTTTGCATCGACTTCAAGAATCCGGCACGCAGCAGCCGCTTTAATTTTCTCCAACCGGTACTGGATGCAGTGCTGCTGGGAAATCTGCCGCAGGCAGCACAGCGCGCGAGAGATATTGCAGCAATGCTTGTGCCGCAGAACGAAAAAACGTCTGTCGATCCAATCTGGGATGATGGGCAGCGTGCAATTTTGACGACGGGGATTCTCGCAGTTTGTCTTGAATGCCCCGATCCGGATCAGCAGAACCTTTCCAATGTGCGGGAGTTCCTGGCACAAATGTGTGCGCCCCGTAATGGGGAGCTGCCGTTGACGCACTATCTTGACGATCTGCCGTCAGACAGCCCATTGCAGGCAGCAATGGGCATTGCGCGAATTGCACCGGAGAAGATGCGCGGCAGCTTTTATACCTCGGCGCTTGCCACGCTGGACTTGTTTTCAGATCCGAATATCTACGGCATGAGCGCAGTGACGGACTTTGATTATGCAGCGACCGGGAACCGTAAACGGGCAATTTTCCTCAGCCTGCCGGATGAACGAACCGCTTATTATCCGATTGCGGCACTGTTCGTGTATGAAATGTATCAAGCCCTTGTTGCTGTTGCAGACCAAAACGGCGGCCGCCTGCCGCTCCGTGTAAATTTTGACTGTGACGAGTTCGGTAATTTTGTCCGCGTACCGGATTTTGATAAGTTCATTACGGTCGGCGGCGGCCGGGGCATCCGCTTTAACTTGTATGTGCAGGACACAAACCAGATTTACCAGCACTATGGAGATATGGCAGGAAAAACAATTCTGGCGAATTGCGAGAACTGGCTCTATATGCAGACGGAGAACCTTGATACGGTAGAAGAAGTATCAAGACGCCTTGGAAACTATACCATCCGCACGCCGAACATTTCCAGCTCCAGCAGCTCGTCCGGCGGCAGCTATTCCGGCGGCTATAGCCTTACCGGGCGGCGGCTTCTGATGCCGGAGGAGATCAAACGTATTGAACGCCCGTGGCAGCTCCTTTCCGCCCGTGGAGGCCGGCACAAAATTATGTATGCGCCGGATATTTCACAGATGCCGTTCAATGCACTGCTCGGCATGGGCAGCCCAAAGCACAATCAGACGCTTTTAATGCGGCGCTGGGATGCCCGTCCCGAACGGCAGTTTACGCCCACTTATTGGGAAGTTTGGAAACCCTATGTTGCCGCTTGCACCAAACCGGGGAAATAAATAACAGTTGGTTGGTACGAATCACATATTAAACAAATGCTCAATTATCTAAGGAGGAACACCATGAAACTTATCAAAAAAGCACGCGGTGCGTTGACTGCCGCATCCACCCTGATCATCGGGAAATTGGCCGCCGTTTCCGCTTTCGCAGAGGAAGGCGA
>ERZ772892.2777-NODE-2777-length-14003-cov-34.894680_pt1 | contig 14003 bp, 10 predicted proteins | sample MGYA00512126_ERZ772892 | MGnify/ENA primary metagenome ERZ772892 (study PRJEB29015, sample SAMEA2737697) | human gut metagenome | biome: human gut; feature: human-associated habitat; material: faeces | place: China | collected 2012 ... | reverse complement strand
CGGGCAACAGGACTTGAACCTGCACGGTCTCCCACTAGAACCTAAATCTAGCGCGTCTGCCAATTCCGCCATGCCCGCAAACACCTTGACAGTATATCATTTTGTTTCATGTGTGTCAATATTATTTATCACATTACAAAAGTGAACTATTCACATTCAAACAGTATTTCCACAACAAACCGCTTCCCCTCAAGCCTCGCTTCAATACTCCCGCCCATTCTCTCCACAAGCTCCTTTGCAATCGAAAGCCCAAGCCCGCTCGATGATATACTCCTCGCCTCATCAGCCTTGTAAAAGCGCTCAAACACCTTGTCCACGTCTATATCATCAGGATTTTTTACATCATTTGAAACCAAAATATGGACAATCCTGTTTTTTGAAGTACGCTCGTCATCTGAAGCCCTGCAATTGCATGAATCCTGCTGCCTCATCTGTATGCAGATGCTCTTCTGCCCATGCACCAGCGCATTTTTTATTACATTCTGAAACACCCGCCTGAGCGCCTGCACATTTGCAGTGATAAATATCGTATCCTCACATATATCAAGTGACGGCTCAATGCCCTGCTTTTTCCACTCCTCATAATAAGAAAACACTGTCTGCTTTAAAAGTCTGCTGACGCAGCAATTTGACAGCTCTAGCTTGAAGCTGTCATTTTTAAGCTTTGTGAACATGAAAAGCTCCTCGAGCATATCCTTGAGGCTTGTGATACGCTCCTGGATGATATCTATATAATGCTCCTGCGCGCTCTTGTCAGTCTCATCCCTAAGCAGCTGAAAATAGCCGTCCAGCGAGGTAAGCGGAGTGCGGATATCGTGCGACAGGTTTGTGTACGTGTCAGATATCATCTGCTCCTTTTTTGCCGCCGCCTCACGCTGCCTGTGCCATTGCTCTAAAAATCTGTTTATGCGCTCCTTAAGCCTTCCGATATCAGCCATGTTGGTATCGGTTAAAAGGAGCATATTTGTATCCTTTTCGCATAAAAAATCAAGCTGTTCATTAATGTCACGAAGCTGTGCCCTTATTTTTACGAGCACAGCTATTAAGACAGCTACCGAAACTGCAAGTATTACAGTCAGTATTTTCCAAATCATGTTTTATTCCTCATTCAAAACACATTATATATCCCTACGTTTAAATACACCGTACACTGCAATCAGTGACACCACTGCCCACACAGCGGCTACCGCAAATGCACCGCCTACGGTCTTTGCAGACGCACTCAGATCAAGCTCAGAAATCTGATTAACAATAAGGTAATCATTTATATCAAAGTTCTTTGCTCCGATTTTTTCAATAAGTATATTGATTCCACTAAAAATCAGTGTAAAGATACCTGTACACATGCACACAGCGATAATCATGCTGATTACATTGTTTTTTATAATGATTGCCATTGCCATGACAAAATATACAAATAAAAGTGTGACCACATACTGGCTGCCAAGCATCTTAAATAAGTCTGCTGCATCTCCGAATTCTGCTCCATGTAAAAACAGCGGAGTCGCAATACACTGTACAATCACATCAAGTGCCATAGCCACAAGTGTAAATACCGAAAGCGCTATCATCTTTGAAAACAGCAGCACTCCACGGCACTTCACCTGTCCGCCTACGCTTTTTATATAGCCGCTGTTTAGGTCTGCTGTTGAGAAGAGCACCGTAAATATTGCAAGTAAAAGTGCCAGGTCAAGACCTGCTATATCGCTTTCAACCATATCGGCTATGGTCGGCACCTCATCTGACATGTCGGATTCATCCATTTCAAGCCCGACTGTTGCCGTTGGTCCATTTGACGATTCCGCTGATGCTGTATCGTATTCATCTGCTATCTCACTGTCTGACTCACTTACCATAGTGACATCATCAGTTGTTTCCACGATGCTCTCTGTCGCCATGCTTCTGACAAGAGCTGTCATACCGCTCATAGCTATTGCGAGTGCCATAGCTATTACAAGTATAACATAAGCTGACTTTGTATGTATCAGTCTGTAAATATCCATTCTTACCGCATTAAACATTTGTCGCACCTCCTGTGATACTAAGGAAATATGTCTCAAGCTCCATTCCTGTGACCGCTAGCTGTGCCACCGAAACTCCTGCTGTGACCAGCGCTGTATTTAAGGCGGCGCTATCATTCAGGCGCTCATAGACATATATATGATTTTTGTCCACTATCATGTAGTGCACAAAGCCCATCTTATCGAGCACAGGCACTGCTTTATTTGGATTGTCCACTGTCAGTGTAATCTTCTCACTGCACTTGGAAAGCAGCTCCTCTCTGGTAATTTCCTGAAGCAGGGCTCCATTATTTATAATGCCGTAATCTGTGGCAAGCTTTGAAAGCTCCTCCAATATATGGCTTGAAATAAACACAGTCATATCCTGCTGTGCACACAGATTCTGAATCGTATCACGCACCTCTGCAATTCCCTGTGGATCAAGTCCGTTGATAGGCTCATCAAGCACTAAAAGGTCAGGCTCTCCAACCAGCGCCATGCCGATTCCAAGCCTCTGCTTCATACCAAGTGAAAAATTCTTTGTCTTTTTCTTTCCCACATTTAACAGACCTACCTTATCAAGTATGCCCTCTGCATAGCCCTTTTTACTGATGCCGAAGAGACGGCACTTCATCTCGATATTTTCCTTCGCCGTCATGTTTGGATATACACCCGGTGCCTCAATCAGGCAGCCCACTCTTGAGCGTACCTTTGACAAATCCTTTCCAGCGTATCCAAACATGGATATCTCTCCGCTTGTCGGCTTTGCCAGACCACCGATCATTCTCATACAGGTAGTCTTGCCGGCACCGTTTCTGCCGATAAATCCATAGATTGCACCCTTTTTGATATGGATATCCACATTGTCAACTGCCTTCTGGTGCCCATACTGCTTGGTCAGTGCCTTTGTCTGCAATAATATTTCACTCACAATCAAATCTCCTTTTCTTTTATTCCTTAGCAACCCTTTAATCATAATATAAATGTAAAATCCTAATACATCGCTAACAAAAAGTAAAAAAAGAGTAAAGCTTGTTTACCTTTACTCTTTCATTTTGTAACCGATGCCCCACACTGTCTCTATGTACTCGTCATCGGTCAGCTTTTTTATCTTCTTTCTGATATTGCTGATGTGCACATCAAGAGTCTTTGTCTCGCCAATATACGGCTCATCCCAGGCATATTCAAATATGTCCTCCTTGGCAAACACCTGTCTGGGATGCGCCATGAGAAGCTCGAGTATGGCAAACTCCTGCTTTGTGATGCCGTCAACAGCATCATCAGCTACATAAAGCTGTCTTGAAATCCGATCGAGCACAAGCTGTCTGTGCTCTATTTTAACGGGTCCCGCTATGTATGTATTTGCAGTATCTCCCTGCCCGGTCTCATTTTCTGCTTTTGTCTGGTTTTCCCCTGCCTGGCCCGACTTTGAAGGCACATCTGCCACCGCATGACGCAGCTGCACAGCCACTCTGGCAACGACCTCCTTTATCTCAAACGGCTTTGTGATGTAATCATCAGCGCCTGCCACGAGCAGATTGATTTTCTCATCCAGCTCATCCTTTGCCGTAAGTATTATCACCGGAAGTGACGCATCCATCTGCCGTATCCGTGCCAGAAGCTCCTCCCCTGAAAGCCCCGGAAGCATCAGATCCAATAGCACAAGCGCATAAGCTTCCCTGTCCAGCTTAAGCAAAAGCTCTCCCTCTGTGCCTGACCATGCCTGTCTTGTCCTATATCCGGCTTTTGAAAGCGCTGTCGCAAGCAGATCATTAATGTCCTTGTCATCCTCTATTATGAGTATCTCCCCGGATTTGTTGTCTGTCATAATATTCCCTTTCTATATCTATTGTACCGTTTCTATGAATCCGCCTGCTTCTTTGACGGATCCGGATAGATTGGCTCACAGAAATGCACTGTGTATTCCTGCACATAAAAACCATCTGCATCGATTACATCGCTGTCACTCATAGTGATAAACACCGGAAGCACCGGCTTATTATTCCTTGCAGCAAATGTAAAAGAAGTGCAGAAATCGCCTTCCTGCACTATCCATACTGTAGTCATAGTCTGCGTCTATTTTTTTTGCCTTGATTGAAGCAGAGGAAAACTCGTCCTCCAGCTCGTTTTCGTAATAATATACTCGCATGTATGACATTTTACTATTATTCGGTTGTTTTTGCAAACTTTAGTTTAGTGCCAATACACACCAAAAAACAACAGTAACTTTTTATATTCTAGAAATATCCCTCGACTCCCTGCACCAGTCCGTCTGCCAGATTTTCAAGTGTGGCATCGCTGTGGTCAGAGCATGCGTTGCCAAGCTCTACATCCACTGATGGTACCGTGCTGTATGAGGTCTGTGTCAGGTCTATCGCCATTGAGCCATTACCGTTTATCTTTGCTCCATGAGCGCGCAGTCCTTCTATCAGGCTTGCCCCAAGTGCATCATGCTGCTGCCAGTGTGATGCAACCGGCTCCATACCCTTTATGCCTCCCGGCACTGATATGTAAAAGCAGCCCTTATCGTAGCTTAGTCCGTCGCCATCCCAGTGCAGAGCAATATGACAGTCTGCCGCATTATTGCAGATGACAGTACGTGCCACATTGTCAAGCTGTACATCACTTCCGTCTCTTACCATAAGCACATCATAGCCTGCCGCAAGCAGCTTGTCCTTTAATATCTGCGCCATACGGAGTGTGACAGAGCTCTCCGGTGTACCGTCATTAAAGGACATACCACCTGAAACTGCTACTGCTTTTGTTGCACCTGCGCCTGTTGTACCACCTGTGGTCTTTGCCGAGCCGTCCGGATGACAAAGAGTCTTCACCGAAGTTCCTCCACTTGTACCGTGTCCTGCATTGACACCTACAACTATATTTTTGTGGTTTGCTGTAGCCTTGTACATGACCGCACAGCCTGAATTTATCGCTGAATGTTCTGCATACTGCCATGAAGGATTTAGTGACACTGATTCTCCATTCTCATAGGATGCTCTTTCTACATACTGATAAGAGGAATTATTATCACCTGAATTGTTCTGCTCCTCGTCCGGCTGTTCGGCAGTCTGTTCTTCCTGCTGCGCTTCTGTCTGCTGTGTTTCTTTTGCGGCCTCTGTTACCACCTCTGTCACGGCTTCCGTTTCCGTAGGCATCTCGACCTTCTCTGCAGCCTGTGTCTCTGTTGCAGGCTCTGTTGGTGTATCCTGTGCTTTTTTGCCGCATGATGCGAGGGTAAATATCATCATGCCTGTAAGTAATATTGCTGTAAATCGTTTCATTTATTAAAACTCCATTTTCTTTTTACTACATTATAGACAACCCCATGATATTGTTCAAGTATTAGGCAACATTACTTTCATTTTCTCCTTTTCTTAACTTTTTATCTATTTTTACTCTCTATAAACTATCAAGTGGTAAAATGTTGAAAGCAAAACTTTCTAAAAATACACTATAATAAACTCAATTACTCTCTTAAACTTTCCTTGAATAATCATTCCAATAATTCCCACTATAACAATAATTATTCCTATATAAAACATAACATATGAATCAATAAACCATGTTGTTATTTCCATTATTGCACATCCTATGACAAAAATCATTACTGACAAATTAGAAACTATTTTTTTCATTTATCCTCCTTATTTTGTCCGATAATTTTCATTAGAAAATAATCTCTATTTTTCTTTCTTAATCATAATTATCTTCATATCTCTTATAGTTATTTGTGGCAAATCTGGCCAACCATGTATCAGGCGGAAGTGTCCATAAAATCACCAAAATCCACACTATGATACCGATAGCCCTGTAAACACCACAAAGCTCCGTGCATGGTGCAATATCCAGACACGCAAATACAGAAAAAACACCACAAATAATAAATGCAATACCAAAATACACCAACCAAAAATTATTCTCCGATAAAGCAGCCTATTGCCAAAACACATAATTGTATGAATAAAACTTTTAAATTATTCTTCATATTCCCCCTTATTTTGTCACTCCCGTTTGCAATCGGTCCTGACTCTTCAACTGTTATTAATTTCTTTATAACCTATAATCCATATATCTTCAACCATAAATACATGAAGGACACGAATGGTACTCAACAAATTTAGCAGGCTTATTTCTAAGATAAAAAGGCTCTATAACACTAAACGTTTAATATGTCTTAAATCCGCGATATCACAAGCCTTCCATCCTGCACATCAACCCTGACCTTATTAGACTCTATCCCCGCTGCCTCAAGCATCTCATCGGTGAGTTTTATCCTGTGCGCCTTGTCCAATACCGTATATTCCATTGCAGGGTGTTTCTTCAATTTCTCCGTACTTACCTTTCCGTCAGATATAAGCACTGTGCGGTCTACACGGCCTGCAAGTGCCATATCGTGTGTCACTATGATGATGGTTATACCAAGCTCTTTGTTCAGCTTATGAAACAGCTCATAGATTGTATCAGCAGTCCTTGTATCCACGGCTCCGGTGGGCTCATCCGCAAGCAGTATGTCCGGCTTATTTGCCAGTGCCACCGCTATCGCTGCGCGCTGCTGCTCTCCTCCCGATAGCTGAGCCGGAAGCTTATCCTTATGCTCCTGTAATCCAACTGCATTTAACAGTTTAAGGGCATAGCTTTTATTATTATCCTTGCGTTTTTTTATAATTTCTCTGTGTTTTAAATTATCGGTATTACCTGAATTTTCAAACATCATCACGGCTTCGACATTCTGCAGCACAGTCAGGTATGGGAACAGATTTTTGGCACTTTTCTGCCACACAAAGCCCACCTTGTCCCTGCGGTATCTCACCATTTCAGCTTCTGAATATGTGGAAATGTCTTTTCCGTCAATAGTGAGCACTCCCGCTGTGGGTGTTTCCAGTCCTCCTATCATATTTAAAAGGGTGGATTTTCCGCTGCCGGATTTTCCTATTACCGCAAGCATCTCCCCTGTTTCCACCGTCAGGTCAAGCCCCTCCAGTGCCATCACCTTTTTATCGTCGGTCTCATATATTTTTACCAGTCCATCGCAGTTTATCATCTGGTTTTCCCCCCTTTTAATTTAAATTACTATGCCGTCACTAAGCTCAAACACTTCATCTCCCAGCTCCATCAGGTTCGGATCATGCGTGGTCATAACTATTGTGATGTCCTCATCGTCTATCAACTCACGGAACAATCGCATGACTTCAAATCCAGAAGCGGTATCGAGTGCTCCTGTCGGCTCATCCGCAAAGACCACCTTCGGGCGATGAACCACAGCGCGCGCTATCGCAACTCTCTGCTGCTCACCTCCAGATAACTGATCCGGCATATGATCCATGCGCTTTGAGAGTCCGACACGCTCCAGCAGCTCTGATACTCTGTCATGCGTATTCTCATTTATCACATCGGTTTTTGCATCTCCAATGTCATTATCCATTTCAGTCAAATTCTTCTGTATCTGACGTTTATTTTTCGCAAGTCTAAGGGCAAATTCCACATTCTCATATGCCGTCATCGTGGGAATTAGTGCTATAGACTGGAATACAAATCCCATCTCATACCGCCTTAGCATTTCCCGGTCTTTCTCGGTCATCTGCTCGAGATTTTTATCCAGAAACTGCACACTTCCCTCTGTCGGCATATCAAGCGCACTAAGGATATTAAGAAGTGTGGTCTTTCCGGAGCCGGAACGCCCTTTTAAGATGGCAAGTGTTCCTTTTTTTATCTCCATGGATACTCCGTCAAGTGCGTGGACTGTTGTACCATCTCCCGCCTTGAAATATCTTTTTATATTTTGAGCAATTATCGCATTTTCCATATGTCACGACCTCATTTACCATGCTATAAAAACTTTCTACCGACTACCACAAAATCATTTTTATCTGCTAACTATCTTCTCCCAGCCTTAGTGCCTGTGCTATCTTCATACTCTTAAGCAGTCTGCTGATAACCACATAGCATACGGCTACAGCCACGAAAAGTACTCCTGTAAGCTCCAGCATATCAGATGGATAAATATATACATTTACTCCTATATTGTGTTTCTGCGGCAGATATATGATCGATATGAGCCTTACAAACATCGCTGTTGCAGCTATACCTATGCCTGCTCCCGCAAGAAGCGGCAGAAATGATAAAAATATCTGCTCGTTTAAAAGCATTGCTTTTACCTCTCTCATTCTCATTCCCATTGCGCGGTATATACCAAACTGCAGCTCCCTCTGTTTTAATGTCATAACCCAATACAGCAAAAATCCTACTGAGCACACTATCAGTGAAAGTATAAAACTTAATGTAAACATACCGTTTGTGATCTGCACTGTGGCTGAGTTTTTATTCTCGTCTATAAGCTGCTGCGCGGATGTTATATTCCTGTATATTTCACTCTGTACTTTTTCACTTTTAGTGTCTGTTAAATTGTCTGCTGTACTGTCTGAATTTTCACTGTTCTCACCGCCCAGATATCCCACAATATCATCCACCGTTTTTCCCTTTGACAGGTTCATCCACACACTGTACGGTGTCATGCCGAACTTTTCCACAACCGTAGCATAATTTGCAACGATCAGGTATTTCTCCTGCTCGGTCACATTTCCTTCTGCATCTGTCTCATAGGTGTAACGCTCGTAGCCCGGAAAACCTTTTACTATGGCACATACCTTTGCATTCTCGGATGCGTAGATCTGATCTTCATCGACAGCCTCCGGTACATACCTTGAGTAATTTAAGCTGTCACCAACTTTAAGTCCCAGAGCTTTTGCCAGATTTGAGGAAATGATGACTCCGTCCGGCTCTTTTGCCAGCTCATTCAGGTAATTGAACCAGTGCGCGTCATTAATATCATCATTTTGGTCACTCTGCAATTTCGCAGTCTCACCGAATTCTTTTGTGTTTATCGCCATAAGATATGCATCCGAAATCGAACCACTGCCTGCGGAAATGTCTACCCGCTCGTCCTCAAGCACACGCGTGACCCCGTCACAGATGCCCTCATTTTTGAGCGACTCGTATTTACCGAAATCAGGCTCGTCATACATCCAGCTTACAGAGCCATCTTTATTCTTCTGTATCCTGAGTCTGAAATCTTCGTTGTATATCGCATCACAACCCACATTGTAGACGATCCGTTTTTCCATATTGCTGTTCATGGTGCGCGCCATATTCGCGTCAAAAATACCGCCAGCCACTGTCATGATAAGAAATACTGCCAGAAATCCCTGATTGTATCTGGTTCGTTTCAGCTGTAAAAATGATGCATACATTGCCGGAGAAAAACGCTTTTTAAAGAGCCTGTCCACAAGCAGAATAATAAGTCCGGTAAGTCTTACGCACAAAAGTGCCGCTGCAAATATAAAAAGCGAATTGTCCAGTATCATGACAGGATCTATGCTCCTGTTCTCAAGAACAGATATCGCAAGCGTACTCTTCTGCTTGTTGTAATTGTAAAGCAGATATGCTGACAGAGCCAAAAGTATAACGTCTATAAAGCATTTCTCCCAAAGAGGCTTTTTCTTTGATATTCGTCCCCTGCTGTGCTCTGATATGGCATCCTTTGATTTTTTCCACACCGGAACTGTGATAAACAGCACCATGATAACTGCCGCTGCCACCGCATAGACAAGCATCTGCCATACAAATTTGTAAGTGCCTATATCCTTTGCCGTAAATCTTAAAAATCCGTCTGTAGATGCGGCAGCCCGGCACATTATATATCCGAGTACTATTCCAAGTACACAGCCCGCAAACGCTATTATTCCCGACTGCTGTATGTACAAAATAAATACCTGTAATTTTGTCGCACCGCGGCTTCTTAAAACAAGTATGTCATTTTCCTCGAGCGAAAGTATCTGTGCAGATATCATTCTTATAAATAAAATCAAAAGCACAAGACACGGCAGCTCCAACGCCCAAAGCATCAGCTTTATCGTCTTCTGCTGTGTAAAAAAGCGCTCCAGCGTATCACGGATGTTGTCATTATAGAGCTTGTCAGCATCCTTAAACTGCTCCATATAACCGTCATAAAGTGAGGCATTTTCCGTGTTGATCTGTCTGTAATCCAGCATGAGAAAATCACTGTAGCTGATATTGTCCTCGCTGTAATACTGCATCATTTCGTCAAAAACATCCTGCGAAACAAATATCACATCGCCCATATCCGAAAGCGTCTTGGCCCAATATGGATTGTTTATATCTTTTTCACGGCAGATCTGTGATATGACGAAAGAAATTTTCTTTTTCCCACTGCCATCAGGTACCTGTAAATAGATTTTTTCACCTGCTACAAGTCCGTAGTGATCCATTGTCTTTTCGCTTATACTGCATTCGAATGTGGCTGTGTCAGTCTGAGATTTTACAACATCCGCGTACTCCGAAAGTCCCGGCAGATATCCTATTGTAAAATAATGGTTAAGTCCTCCAAACTCTGTATCTGCGCGTCCTCCTGAGAGTGTGATAAACTGCTGTGAGGAAACCTTGTTTATATCCACATATTCAGTCCACTTCTTTTCGTATCCTGACAGCTTATCAAGCACTGACTGCGAATCAGGATAATCTGCCACCGCATATGTTCCCTCGCGGCTCATCTGTGCTGGAAACTCATTCTGCTGTGTGGCATGATCCATAAAAAGTCTGTCGAGTATCTGATTGCCCGCGCCCTTTTCAAACATAGGGTGGCACACAAAAAGTGCTATAAACAAAGCCACTCCCATAAGCAGACACAAATTTAACCATTTTCTGTTTTTTAATTTATTAATTACGAAGCCAAACATATTTCATCGCCCTCATCAATACCGTAAAGCACAAGTGTATTGCTGCCTGATGTATAATCGCTCAATATTACCGGCTGCTTTACCACGCTGTCCCCATCAATTTTCCACACATAGTAGGATATATCATCTTTGTCCATCGGATTGACCTGCTTGTGTATGATCGAAGTCGGCACCACTACCACCTTTTTAAAAGAAACATAAGAAAACTTTACAGCGGATGCCCTAGTCAGATCATCCGGTATTCCATTGTCAAGTTTTATATAAAATGCTGCATTTCCATATCCCGAATCTGTGTTTCCGGTAATATGCACACCTTTATCATCCTGATTTATATATCCCTTTTGAGCAACACTACCGTAACCGGCAAAACCGATACAGCTTCCGTAGATCGTTGTACCGTCCAGCTCAAGTGATACGCGCTCTCCCACATCTGCTATATTGTCCTTATATACTTTATAGCTATTGCTATCCTTTACCTGAACCAGCAGTACGTCCGTGGAATTTCCGGTTATCTGCAGGATATCTGAGCCTTCCTCCACATTATCTCCTGCCTTGACACTCACCTTTGAAACTTTTCCGTCATTTTTGGCATATACTGAAATATTTCCTTTGCCGTCATTTCCTGCGCTTATGCTGTCATATGCTGACTGTAGCCGGGAAAGCTGATAGGTGTGGTCTGCACCGGCAAGTTTTTTCTGCAGATCAAATAGCTGTAAGTTTAATTTCAACTGCTGCTCATCATATGCTGTATCCGGCTTTTCATCCTGCCGGTTATTTTCTTCTGCGCTGCTACCACCTTCAGATAAATCTTTTATCTGTTTATCGTAGTCAGCAATCTTCTGCGCATAGGATTCATTCTCCGAGTCGATCGCATTTTTCGCCTCTGTTATGGCAGCTTTGCCCTCTCCGGTATCCACCACGTAAAGCAGCATGCCCTTTTCTACCGTATCGTCCTGCTTCACATTGACCGATACGATCTGCCCTTCATAATCACAGGTTTCGGTTATCGTCCCTGCGTCAGATCTGCTGTAGCGCACACCGTAGTTTGCTATATCAAAGTCAGACCTTGTTACCGTATATTTGCTGTACTTTGTCGGAACCTGATCTGTAGAATTATAGTAGACCAGCTCCCCCTCTTTTAAGCCCTCTGTGACCTGTGTATAGTTTTCATCAGACTCACCTGTTGTTATGATGCGTTTCTCGCGGCTGCCCTCATCATTTTTCACATAGACATATCTGATATCGCCATCCTTATAGATGGAATCTTTTCCCACGACAAGTGCCTGATTTGCTTTTGTCTTTTCAAAATATACCGGATACATCTGTCCTGCCGTAAGAAACGGCTTTTCCCTGCTTTCCACGCACACATCCGGATAGCGGTTGTTTATCTTCGAAAGTACCAAAACCTCTGATGTATATTGAGACTCGGTGACATCATATTTTTCGCCATCGACTATCACATATTTCTTGTCATAATCGCTGTATTTGTACTCATTTATGGCTGTGCCCTTTATATCCAGCACAAGGTCATCCGTATCTGAGACAATGACTATATTCTCGTATGCCGCAGCAGACCTTCCATCTGTCAGCTTCTTAGTGTAAGTGACAAGACCGCTGTGGACTGCCTTAAGCGTTCCATCATCAACGATCTGCTGATATAAAGCCATCTGCTCATTGATCTTTTGCACTCGGTATTCGTGAAGCTGCTTATCGTAACGCTGATTTTCCTGTTCTGTGGCAATCTGCGTATTGTAATCATCTTCTGTGCTCTCTTTTTTCTCAATCTGTTCTGTTGAAAATTCGTCCGTATCCGCAGCCTGACTCTCCCATAATTTGATCTGCGTATCCGAGATCTGAGCGGATATCTCATATGTCTCATTCTCATGCACCAGCGCAGCCTGACATTCCTGCAACTGTTTTTTTGCCTCATCCACATCACAGACCGCAAGCACATCTCCAGCATTTACCGTATCTCCCGGCTCCACATATATCTGTGAAATGTTTACATTGGCACTGTAGTAATTGCAGTAATCCCTAGGAACTGCGGTAGCCATCAGCACCTGTATGGAGCCGATCGTACCGTATTCCACAGGTCTGTAGGCTTCATTTAAAGCTACAGGTTCTTCAAGCTCCGGAATGCTGCTTTCTGTCATTTTTCCACAGCCGCCTGCCAAAAACGACACACATACACATATCCCCAGTACTGCCAGTTTTTTTATTGATAAAAGGTTTCTGATCTTCACTGCAAAACCACCTCATCCCCGCTTTTAAGTCCTTCTGTGATGATCCGGTAGTCTCCCACCTGATCTCCGGCACTTATCCATACCGCCTGTCTGTATCCATTCTCATCCAGTGTGTATACAAAATACCTGCCATCCTTCTCATGTACTGCGTCCTTTTGCACATACACAGCATTTTCTATAGCAGGGCGCGTCACTTCCATAGAAAATATCTGTGCATCCGATACTGCCGACATGTCCGATACCGGTTCAAAAACAAGCTTTTTATCGTCCACCTCTTTTACCTTAAGTTCAAACTCTATATCAGATGCTGTTGCCGTGTATACATCACCTACATTAAAGTCATAACCTTCCGGTCTGTCAGCCTCGTAATTGCCGTTTCCGCTGATTTCTGTTATAAGATTGCTGCCCGGTTCAAAAACTCCCGCCAAAAGCGAATTGTTCATTGCTGTGATCGTGCCATCCTCGGATGCCGTGATCTGATATCTCGACAGTTTTTCCTCTGCCTCATCAAGATAAAGCTGCGCAACCTCTGTATCCTTATCAAGCTGGGCAATATCGCTTGAATAATCCTGAGTATCATCGATTTTCATAATAGCCCTGTAGTGCTCTGCCAGAAGCTTATTCTGACTGATCTGCCCGCTGTAGTCCTCAATCTTTTTCTGTATCTCCCCGGATTTAAAAGCCACCAGTATATCGCCCTTTTTCACATGATCACCCACTGCCACATTTACCTTTTCAAGCGTAAGCTCCGTGTTTGTCGCACCATAGGAAAACCTGGTATAGCCCTGCGCGCTCAGACTGATGGTAGTCTGCGGTGTGAGTGAACCGCTCTGTACCGTAACTGTCTGGTATGATATTTTCTCGTAGGAAGCTCTGTCCGTCTGTGCAAGCTCCTTTTGTGCCGCCCCACATCCTGAAAATAAAATAGAGGTAATTGCAGCGGTAAGTGTCAAACGCCCTATATATTTTTTCTTTTTATTAATCATATATTTTCCACATCTTTTCCA
>ERZ772892.2776-NODE-2776-length-14009-cov-3.372295_pt1 | contig 14009 bp, 19 predicted proteins | sample MGYA00512126_ERZ772892 | MGnify/ENA primary metagenome ERZ772892 (study PRJEB29015, sample SAMEA2737697) | human gut metagenome | biome: human gut; feature: human-associated habitat; material: faeces | place: China | collected 2012 ... | reverse complement strand
GACAGGTCGATTGAAAGCTGGCGCGGGGTTTTATTCCCACTCGATGGTGGGAGTGGGGGATAGTTGTTCGAACAGCATCATGTCGTATCACCTCGTTACAGGATGTCCAGCCAGTGCCGAACATTTCCAGTACCATTTTGAACTCAGTCGTTTCGCGATCTCTGGTCTTAGCGTGAGGGAGTAAATCGGAAAACCAGAAAACCCGCTGCCTGACCAGCCAAAACTCTCCGCACATATTATAGTTGAGTTCAACCGCCTATTGCATAGGACGCATTTTTACACCCAGGAATAACGCTGGAGTAAAATTAGGGTATGGGTGTAAATCCTCTACCTGCGCAAACGTGAAACCATGAGTTCAAAGTGAGTTCGCGATGAGTTCAACTCTCTACCCTATGGAAGCTGCTTGCTCATAAGGTAGTTGACGAGCGACACGCCGTCTCTATCGACGACGTTCTCGCGCTTCACCCCGTAGCCCATGCGCTCGAAGAAGGGCCGCGCGGTCACCGAGGCGAAGGTGGAGACGGCCTGCTTGCCGCTCTTCAGAGCCAAGCGCTCAAGCTCGCGGAGGATGACCTTCGCGACGCCCTGCCCCTGTCGATCCTTGCGCACGAAGAGCATGTCGATGTCGCCCTCGTCGTCCAGACTGCCGAAGCCAAGGAGGATGCCGCACTCCTTGAGACCGACCGTCTGCTGTTCCGAAAGCTTTTCGGCAATTTGCGCCAAGCACCGTTCATCTCGGGGTGCCCAGGCATCGAGTTGCTCGGGGGTGTAGTCCCTGGAGTTGACCGCATGGACTGTGTCGCTGAACAGCTTGGCTGCTGCATCGAGGTCTTTGCCGGGCAAGAAGCAGACCTCCGGTTCTCCAACGTCGTAGCTATCGTCGATGAGATGGTACCGCAACCCACGCTGTCGGCACGACGCGAGGTTTCGCTCGTTCTCTTCGATGAGCTCGTTAACGTCTACTTCGCCGGAGACCCGCCGCTCGATCGCGTTCTCGAAGCGCGCGACATTGTCACCGTGATTCTCCAGGTACTGTTTCGACATGATGAGGCAGACGTACTCTATCTGTTCGAGGTAACCGGGATCGAAGCCGTCTTCCCAGTCGAACGGAATGTAGCATCCCTCGACGATGAGGTTCTGCCCGTTCTCGATGGCCGTCTTCACGATCTCTTGGACGATTCCCCACAGGTACGGGGTGAGCAGGTCGTCGTCCTCGGGCGTAAGCTCGGTCTGGCCGCTGCGGATGAGTCCCATCTTCAGAAGGTCGATCGAGAGCACGGGATAGCGGTACCGCTCCATGAGCCTCTGTGCCAGGAGGGTCTTGCCCGTATGGCTCGCTCCGCCTATGAGGATAACCATCTTTGTACCGTCCTAAGTCTTAAACGGGTTCTTCTTTGGAGTAATCCGGGTGCGGTTCTTCCTGGGCGCATGGCGGTTATGCTCGCCGTTTCCGAGCGAAATTTGCCATATAGGCCCCGAATCCGCGATCGGCTAATCGGACTCTCGCGAACCCTGCCAGCACGCGTCGCACAGGAGTCGAAGCGACCCTACGGCATCTGGCCACGCGATTGAGGCAGCGTATGGGTTCGACAGGCCGTAGGACCGCCATCTCTCCGCCATGGCCGTGCTGTCCTCTATCTCGGACAGTGTTTGAGCGTAGCTGGATGCACTGACGCTGCTGCCCCTCTTATCGATAGTGGCCTCAAGCGCCGCCCTCAGGCTCGGCGGCTCCAGGCCCTCGTCCAGCTCGCGGAGCATGTAGACGTCGTAGAAGTCCCTCATCCTCGTGTTGAGGATTCCTCTTGCGAGTGCGGTCTCCACCTTCTCCGCGAGCACGGTCTCCACCGGGTACGCCCATATGCCGATGTCGCGGTCCTCGAACATGAGGCGGTATCTGTGCATGACCTCGGCCGGGGTGATCGCGTCCCCCGTCGATATGTCGATCTTCAGGGGAATGCGGGTCTTCTCCATGCGGGCCGTGAGCGCAATCCTCACGCCGCCGTACTCGGAGTCCTCCATGATCTCTCCCGCGCCGCCGACCTGGAACTCCATGCCGTCGTCGAGCTCGACGGAGGCGATCTCCTCCACGACCTTGAGGGCGTTGCCCGTATCGAGCGTCAATCCCTTGACGGTCGCGTCGATGTCCATCGTGCTGCGCTGGTCCACGCCCACGAGCGAGGACATCAGCATGCCGCCCTTGAGCACGAAGTTGTCTCGGTATGGGGAGTTCGCGAGCCTTTCCAGGAACCGCTCCATGGCGTAGTGGCGCAAGAGCGCCTGGGACCTGCTGCTGTCTCCCTTCGCTTTGTTGCGGATCAGGTCCTTCACCCTGCGCGCGCCCTTTATCACAGAAGCACCTCCATCGCCTGCTGCACCTGCCTCTCGACCCCCATCTCCCTGGCATAGCGCCCGAGTCTGGCGAGGTCCTTCTCCCTGCTCGCTGCGTACCTGCGGAGGGCGTAGCCGTAGGCGGCGGGATCCATGGCCGCCTTCCTGCGCACGACGTCGCAGACGGTGCGCTCCCTGTCGTATGCCCTCACGACATGGCCGCCCGGAGACTCGGCCTCGGAGATCCCGAGGCCGTACCACTCCGGCTTCACGTAGAAGATCCTCACGCCCTGGTCCTTGAGGGACCCCGAGTGGTAGCCCGACTCCACCGTGAGGACGATGGGGACTGGCTCGCGCTCCGCCATGTCGTGGAGGTAGAGGGCCGTCTCGTGCGAGAACACGACCTTGGGGTAGCGCGCCTGGAGCAGATAAAGCTCGTCGGGGAACATGTCGGCATCCACGAAGATGCCCGGGGACGCCTTCTCCAGCCCCCGCTCCCTCGCGAAGTCGTAGACCGCGTTCCTCGGGATCCCCGAACCTATCGCCTCAGAGACGATGAGGACGCCGTTGTTCTCGTCGAGCAGTCGCTCGATCCTCTGTTCGCTTCTATTTGCCATAAACAATCACACTGATATATTAGCATAGATTCAGTGCAAGTGTTTGTATCATGCCGAAAGAACGAGCAGACTTGGACCGCCAGCGATCCGAAGCCTGCTCGTCGATTGCCGCTACTTCTCCCCGTAGATCCGAAGCACGCGGGAATACGGGTCGGTCCCGATCAGCTCGTCCACCATATCGTTGAACCTCTCGATGAGCACCGGTTTCGAATTGGCGGAAGTCCTCTTCAGCTCGCGCTCGACGTAATCGCAAGCCGCAGCCCCGCCGAATATCACACGGCCCGTGAGCTCCTGGTTGAGCCAGTAGATGGCGCTGAGCAGCTCCCTGCGCGTGAGCTTGGAGGGATCGACTATATCCTCCCTGCGCGTCGCGAAGATGTCGTTTCCATTCATGTGCCTGTCCTTTCTGTAGGGGGCGCGGCTTAGCCGCGCCCCTGGTCGTTGCGGAGCTGGAGGCTTCTACTCGCGCGGGGCGATGCGGCAGGTGTCGGCGTCGATGTAGTTGTTGCCGTTCCAGGAGTAGTCGCCGTCGTGATCGTAGCGGTTGACGAAGGGGATTCCCTTGAAGCCCCTGGGGGCATCGTCCGCGCCGAAGCCCACGACCTCGAAGAGCTCGGGATTGGATTCGTACGCGCTCATCCAAACCTTGTCGCCCAGGCGGACATCGGACACCGGCACCTCTTCGGCGTCCAGGAAGGCGCCGAGCCTCAGGTTCTCGGGCATCGCCTCATCGAAGGCGTGAAGCATCTCGTCGAAGTCGTATCCGCTCTGCTCGGCGGAAGGGTCGATGTGCCTCAGGCCGACCGCGTTCCAGTCCTCGTCGTAATCCGTGGCGTAGCGATCGACTATCTTCCAACCATCGATGACGTATACGCCGTTGTCGCCCTGGTCGCCAAGGTTTCGGTATCGCTCTATGCCCACCGAGAGCGACCCGCCGAAGAAGTTCCCGACCACCTGGGCCATCCGCGCCCATCCGTAGCAGTCCTGGCTCGGAGGACGGTAGCCCTGAAGCTCGCAGTACTTGAGCAGCGGCTCGACCGTGTCGCGGCCGCCGTTCCAGTGGAGGTAGAGTGCCAGGTTCTTGTCCGGCGTGGTGATGACTGCTCGATTTCCCATTTTGAAGACCTCCTTGTCTTTCGGCGGTCGCCCTGTGCCACCGCCTCGTGATCCGGGGTCGTGCGCGGGTTCCGCCTGCGCTGCAAGGAGGAAAGCGGGCTTCTTCGCAAAGGACGCACGTCCGCAACCTGCACATGCGACAGTCAAAGGAGCGAGATGTGCATGTGCGGGTTTTGCGCAGGAAGGGCGCGCCTTGCGGCGCACATGGCGGGTTCCGTGCGAGCGTGCCTGGATGAGAGGCGGGGCAGGGCGCACCTGAGGCGACGGAGGCCACGGGAAAGAGCGCATCAGCCCAACGGATGGGAACGGTGCCCGCATTCGCTGTGACAAATTGTCACAGCGGCTCCGAACTGGCGTTTTGCTCAAGAAATGCGAGCTTTTATGCGGACATGCCGTCCTTGACGACCTCTTCAACGAACCAGCGCGGATCCTCGTAGAACAGGTAGGTGACGTTGTTGCCGATTCGGACGGTGTAGCAGATGCCGTCTCCGCCTACCTTGCGCGACGAGGCGCGGCGCACGTCCCTGACCTCGTCGATGGGATAGGTCTTGCCGTCGTACCACTGAATGGAAAGAGGCCGCACGCGACCGTCCTCGTCCATGCGCGCCGTGACGCTGACGTACCGCTTGACCCTTCCCGAGATGCCTTCGACCATGATGCCCGCCTACCTGAGGAACCCTACGGGGTGGACGGTGTTGTCGCGCTTGATGTCGAGGCCGGACATGACCTCGTCGGTAAGTTCGGCCGCCCGCTTGACGCAGGTGTTGCCGAAGCGCCCCCTCAGCGCGTCGATGGCGAGGTCCAGCCTCTCAAGGCGCTCCGCCTCCTCGGCGTCCCCGAAGAGCTCGCACTGCACGGGCATGTCCATGGGAACGAGATTGGTCACGCGCACGTGCACGGCCCTGAGCGCATGCTCCTTGTCGATCGGCTGGTTCGAGCGCAGAAGCCCCATGGCGACGTTCGCGACGTCCCTCGTGAGGCAGGTCGGGGTCCTCAGCGTCCTCTGCCTTGAGTAGCCGGAAAGGTCGCGCGCGAACCGCGCCCCCACCGACACCGTCCGGCAGCGCATCCGTGACTCGCGAAGCCTCTGCGCCACGGATTCGGAGAGGAGCCAGACGAGGGCCTTCACGTCGGAGTCGCATTCGAGATCGTGCGGGGCGGTGAGGCCGTTGCCGATTCCCTTCACAACATAGTCCACATCGGCCTTCGAGGGATCCATGGCCTTCACGGGGCTCGCGTCCTCGCCCCTCGCGAACGCGCGCAGCATGATGCCGATCTTGCCGAAGCGCCTCTTCAGAAAGTGGTCCCCGGCATGTGCGAGGTCCCCTATTGTCTCGTATCCGGCCGAGTGGAGCCTGCGCATGGTGGCCGGGCCCACGTAGACCATCTCGGATGCGAGCATGGGCCACGCGACGTCGCGGAAGTTGTCGCGCGTTATGGCGACGATGCCGTCGCCCGGGTCGGTGTCGCTCCCGAGCTTGGCGAAGACCTTGTTCCACGAGACGCCGACGGAAACGGTGAGCCCGAGCTCGGACTTCACGCGCTCCGATATCTCCCTCGCCACGAGCATGGCGTCGCCCCCGAACAGCGGCAGGGATCCCGTGACGTCGATCCACGACTCGTCGAGGCCGAAGGGCTCGACGAGGTCTGTGTAGCCGTAGTAGATCATGCGCGCCAGACGAGAGTAGCGCTTGTAGGCGGCGTAGTCGGGCGGCACGACGACGAGGTCCGGGCACTTCTGCTTGGCCTGCCAGATAGCCTCGGCCGTCTTCACGCCGCAGGCCTTCGCCTCCCGGGACTTCGCGAGGATGATTCCGTTCCTGCGCTCGGGGTCGCCCGCCACCGCCACGGCCTTGCCCCTCAGCCCCGGGTCGAGGTGCTGGGCGACGCTCGCGTAGAAGGCGTTCATGTCGACATGCATGATGACCCTGTCGCCCATGGCACCTCCTCGCTATCAAATGGGAACAAGTGTTCGATTCTCGTGAATCCCTATGATGCACCCGATCGCTTATTCAGTCAATCGAACAGATTGTGGATTTTCCGAAGCGGAAAGGACGGGGGCCCGAAAAGAGGTTTCGCCCAAACCCACTGTGACAAATTGTCACAGTGGCGCTGACCTGCGAATATTCGCAAGCAATCAAGTCATCAACGATTTTCCCTTCGGGCCATAGCCGCACTGATGCGAAAGCGTTGGGCGAAAACACGGGCTTGGTCGAGATCCTCTCTTCTTCCGGAGACCACCTGCTCGCACGCGGGTTCCGAGACGAGGTAGCCGGAGTTCAGCCTGACAACAGCGCTGTCTGGAACCTCTAGGACGTCGCTCTTCATCGGTCCCGCGCCGGAATAGACTACCGCGAGGGTGGAGGACAGCGGAAGCGTAAGGTCGTCGATGTGGTACTTCCCATCCTTCCGAAGTGTCGTGTTGAAATGCGGAGGGAGGGAAGAGGTGATGAAGCGAGCCTCCCCCTGCGGCCTGATGAAGTGGCAGCGCAGTCTTTCGAGGTCGTTCTTAGCGAAATACGTGGGACTCCCCTTGCATCGCCAAAGCGCGAGCACCATCTGGTTCGCGCCTTGCGCCAGCACCTCGATCTCGTCGGCCATTCCTGCTTGGGCCAAAACCTCGCAGCCCCATCTCACTTCAGGATCGCCGTACATCGCATCGTAGTCCGGCTCGTAACCCTCAAGCATCGCAGGGTGCCTCGCGATAAGGTGCCCGACCAGCCACAAGAGCGCCCTTCGCTCCTTTTCGTGGATGCGCCCGGCATCGAGCTGGGCGTCTATCTCGCGAAGGAGGAGCGCTTGCTCGCCCTCTATCTCGGAGAGCTTCTTCTCGATCTTCCCGGGGAGGAGGTGACGCCCATGCCAACTCCTCTGACATCTCGCCTCCATCTCGTAATGGTAGTTCCGCTCGCACACATCTTCCGCTCTGCTCTTGTAGGTCCTTCCCCCTTTGCGGTTGAAAACCCAGAGGCTGTCGCCATCATCCGAGAAGCGCCTCAGGTAGTACTGGGGCACGTAGTGCTGCTTCTTCGGGGCGTTTTCCTCTGCCAACCTACTCATCTCGCTTCCGCAAACGTCAACCAGCCGCTCGAATGATGACATCGAATTGTTACAGCATGTCAACATCGCATATTAAATCATCTCAATCAAGATGGGTGTCCCTTTTTGGAACAACTGTCTCTCGATATCGGGTTTATTATCGACGCAAGAAATGTTTCAAACGGGCGTTTGCCCGAAACTGGTTCCAGGTGTCCGACGCAACAGCGCCGACAAGACCGGGAAGGAGGACTGGCATGAGAACCGAGAGATACACGATTATGGCCAGTTCGCCGTCGGACGCGAGGAAGCCAGATATGTCACCAAGAACCTCGCGCTGATTCAAGGTGCCACGATAAGCCCCGACAAACGCCGGGGCTTTTTTGTCCGAAAGAACAGACAGATGGGCCACCTCGAACAAGGCAGCTGTGTGGGTTTAGCGAATTTGTGACTGTCCGTGACTATGCGGGACTGTGCGCAAAAATCACGAAGCACCAGCCCGGAAAACCTGCAATCATCGCCGCCATCAAAAATAGTCGAGAGCATTCGACAGAAGTTGAAGAAACGAGCAAGAAGAAGGCGGAATGCAAATGCCGAAAGATATCAGGGAAATGAAGCGCGAAGAGCCGGTGCTGAACCAGACCAACGACATGAAGTCGCCACGGCTCCTTAGCGTGGGGGAAGTCGCCGAGAGCCTCGGCGTCTCGACAGCGAAAGTCTACCAGCTGATCCGCAAGGGCGAGCTTGAGGCAGTGAATCTCGGCCGCCTCTACAGGGTGACGCCATCGGCGATCGAGCGAATGCTCGAACGCCTATCGGGTTCAGGCCAGCAAGGGTCTTGAGAGCCTCGGGCTGTCTGTTCGAACGAAGAACAGGAGAGTATATGCCCGAGATCTTTGACGATTCATCGAAGCAGCCGGTGCCCGTGCAGGACATCTACAACGCCTACGAGGTGGCCCGGCTTTTAGGCATAAGCAAGAACAAGGTATGGGAGCTCTCGAAGAGGGGCAACGACCCCCTGCCGCTCAGGCGCATGGAGGGCCAGAAAAAGGGATCGATCGCGTTCAGGGCCGAGCTGCTCGACTGGGCCATGCGCAACTTCTCGAAAATCGGCGTCGGGTAGGCGGCGGCCATGCATGCGAAGAGAGATCCCGCGCGCCCGCGCGACGGCGACGCCTTCCTGGTCCTGCATCCCTTCATGTGGAAGGAGCTCAGGCTCAAGGGCGCGGCGCTGCTCGTGTTCGCGCGCATCTACGGATTCTGCAAGGACGGCGGGACGTTCTACGAGAGCCGCAGGAGGACCGCAACCTATCTCGGCATGTCCGAGCGCTCCGTCATCAGGGCGGTGTCAGAGCTGGAGCAGAGAGGGCTTATCGCCGAGACCGGAGGCGAATGGGCAAGGGACGGGATGACCACGAGGAGCTACGTGCTCGGCCATCGCGCGATGAGAACGTCCTGCGCACCTGACAAGTTGTCACCCCCTGACAGATCGTCCGCTTCCAAGCATGGAGGGGATGACGGGATGTCGCCTGAGGGGGTGCCAAATTGGCACCTTAAAAACAAAGAAGAATACAAAGAAGAAGGATAGGAAAGGAGCTGCGCGATGGCAGATGAGGAGAGCCGCATCATCACCCTGGCATCGGCCGAGGAGCGCGGCCTGGAATACGAGGAGCCCGCAGAGCGCAGATGCGAATGGTGCGGGAACCTCCTCGACCCCATCGGACTCCTCGGCTTCAACGGCAAGGTCATCTGGATCGGGGCCAAGGAGTGCGAGTGCGACGGCGCTTGCGAGGAGCGAGCGCTCGCAGAGGAGGCCGAGAGGAAGCGAAGGGCCAAAGCCGAGGCCGAGGCGCTAAGGCGGTGCGGCGTGAAGCCCCGATTCGCCCATGCCAAGGTCGACAGGCGAGAGATCGCCGAGTACCTGGACGCCTTCGATATGAGATCGGGCGTGGGACTCTACATAACAGGCCCCTCCCGCGCGGGCAAGTCGCACTGCGCCACTGCGCTCGCCAAGGCGTTCTTCGCAAGCGGGTACAGCGTGCTCATGACGTCGTCCCTCTCCATGCTCGACGAGATCAAGGCGAGCTACGACGCCCCATCCAAGCAGGGCGTCGAGCGCTATGCGGGATACGACGTGCTCATCATCGACGACTTCGGCAAGGAGAACGCGAACTCCTGGGTCATGGGCACGCTCTTCCAGATCATCAACGACCGCTACGAGAACATGAAGCCGACCGTGGTCACGTCGCAGTACGCGCCCGACGCCCTCAAGTCGCGCATGGGGCGCAGCGGGGAGCGCGAGAGCGCCGAGGCGATAGTCGAGAGGCTCAAGGAGACATGCCGACTGGTCGTGCTCCCGCCGAGGAAAAATGTGGGTTTGATGGATAAGTGACTATCCGTGACCATGCGGGACTGTGCGAAAAATCCCCGTCCCATCAGGGAATCGACCACGCTATAACCGTTGCAGGGCGGCGAGGAGAAGCGGGTCAGCCGAAACACTCTCACAAACGCAACCGGGCGAGGACGACTTACGGCGCCTCGCCGCCGAACCACCGAACCGAGGGGAGCCGACATGCGTCTGCTCCCGAGGAGGAGACGGAAATGTACAACATGGTGCCGGTCACGGCAGAGGAACAGGAAAGCCTTGAGGCGATCTGCCAGAAGAACGGCTGGGTCAAGCGCGGCGGATACGCTTGGCAGGACGACCCCTATCTGGAGGAGTGCCCCTACGAGTTCGACCGCTGCTTCTCGCTTGAGGACCTCTCCGACTTCTTCAAGGCCGGGAACTGGGCCATCAGGCAGGGAGTCGTCTACGGCGACCTCGCGTTCATCCAGCAGGTGGACGGGGGCGACGAGTGGTGGACGCTCAAGCAGGACGGGAAGACCTGGGTTCCCTTCGAGTCCCTCAGCTTCAAGAGGATCGCGGGAGACATCTCGGAGCTCACCCGCTACGTCGCGGGGATGCGCCTCGCCACGGTCGATGAGTGCAAGCACCTGCACTACCTTCCCCCCAAATCCGACATGCAGTGGACAGGCAACGCCTTCCCCTATCTCGACGACGGCTGGGTGGCCGCGAGAAACGACGACTTCCGGATCCACGTGGCGCTCAGCCACATGGGCAAGCTCCTAACCGTCAACGCCCCGACCCAGGACTACATGGTCGACCAGACGCAGGAGGGAATGTCCCTTCTAGACGTGATCAAGTCCCAGGTGGAGAGGGCAGAGCAGTACAAGGCCGAGAGGACGACGGAGAGCTTAGCTGACCGCACGCAGGCGGCGCTGCGCGCATCCGAGAACCAGCAACGCGCCGACCGCGCAAGCGAGGCGCGCGAGACGATCCGATAGAAGAGAAGAGGAGGGCGACATGGCAAGCGACTTCGGAGACGAGAGCGGAGAGAAGCTCTTCGACTGGATGCTCAGGATGGGCCAGGACGCGAGCCAGGATGCTATCCGGGCAAGCGCCGAGAGGCTCAAGAGCGCCATCAGGAACCTGAGGGGCCAGATCGAGGAGCCATCAGCGGAAGCCGAGCGCGAGGGTGTTCGCGAGTACGCACGATTGAACCTCTCGGAGTTCGAGGAGCTCCCCGACTACGCGACCTTGAGGGAGATCATCGGCGAGAGGCTCACAGAAGCCGCCATCGAGCACGACTTCGTCGATGTCGAGGGGCGCGACCATCTGGTGTTCAGAGTGGCAGACGCCCCCGAGGTCGACGAGGTGTTCGGAAACCTTGAGCACGACGTCGACGCGGCGGCGGAGCGCGCCTGCAAGATGCGCGAGCGCGAGCTCACCGAGGAGCGCGACCAAGAGCCGCTGGAGAGGAAGGCCGAGACAGCGAAGGCCGCATCTAAGGCGGCGCACGAGGCCAAGGAGGCAACGAGGCAGATCGAGAAGGTCGAGGTGAAGATCCGATGAAGTCGGAGCTCATCCTCATCGCGGCGCTATCGGGCGCAGCCCTCCTCATCGGCAACGCCGCCACGGCAGCCGTCGTGGCCGCAGGAAGCTCAGAGGCCGACCTCGTCTCAACGGCGATGGACCTCGCGGCGCAAGGGGCGATCCCGTCAATGGATCCTCTGCCGCTCGCGATCGGATGCGCCTGCGCGTGCGCCGTCTGGCTCGTATGGGTCAGACGGTGGGAGCGCAGAGGGCTCTACCGCAAGGGCGAGGAGCACGGGAGCGCGCGCTGGGCGACGGCGAAGGAGATCGAGGCGTACTCGGATAGGAAGGACGCCGACAACAACATCATCCTCACCAAGCGGGCGAGCATCCGCCTCATCGATGCCACCCACGACCAGAGGACCGAGACGAACGACAACGTGCTCGTCGTAGGCGGCCCCGGCACGGGAAAGACGCGCTACTTCGTGAAGCCGAACCTCATGCAGGGTAACGCCAACTACTTCATCACCGACCCCAAGGGCACGCTCATCCACGACATGGGCCACGTCCTCGAAGGGCTCGGCTACGAGATCAAGACATTCGACACCATAGACTTCGCAAGCTCCATGCACTTCAACCCCATCGCCTACATCGACGGCGAGGCGGCGACGCTGCGCTTCGTGGAGTGCCTCATCAAGAACACCACCGGCGACAAGGACCATACAGGGGACCCGTTCTGGGAGAACGCCGAGAAGCTCCTCTACACGGCCCTCGTCTCCTACCTCCTTCTGCACTGCCCGGAGGAGGACAGGAACGTGCCGGGGCTCCTGTCGCTGCTCTCGCTCGCGGACGCCCGCGAGGACGACGAGGACTACCTGAGTCCGCTCGACATGCTCTTCAACGAGCTTGAGACCGGAGAGAGGCTCGTGAGGAGCCCTTCGGCCAAGAAGTACGACCGGGCGTCCCGCGCGTTCGACAACGGCACCGGGGGCTTCGAATGGGCGAAGGTGGCAGCGCCCGTGCGCCCCGAGGACGACTTCGCACTTTCAAGCTACAAGCAGTTCAAGGTGGCGGCGGGAAAGACACTTAAGTCCATCATGGTCTCGTGCAACGTGCGCATGAAGCCATTCGACATCGCCGAGATGAGAGAGCTCCTTCGCTACGACGAGATGGAGCTCAAGCATATGGGCGACGAGCACAGGAAGGTGGCGCTCTTCTGCTCGATGTCGGACACGGACTCGACCTTCGACTTCGTGTTCGCGCTTCTCATGCAGCAGTCGCTCGACTCGCTCTGCGAGACGGCGCTCTCGCGCTTCTCGGGACGTCTTCCCAGATGCGTCCACTTCATGTTCGACGAGTTCGCGAACATCGGCACCATCCCGGACTTCGAGCGCATGATCACCGTCACGCGAAGCCGCAACATCGCGGTCTCGATGATCCTGCAGTCCCTCTCCCAGCTTGAGGAGTCATACGGGGAGAACAACGCCAAGACCATCATGAACGCCTGCGACACGCTGCTGTTCCTCGGGGGCAAGTCGGCAGACACCAACCAGAAGATCGCCGACATGATCGGCAAGCAGACCGTCGCCAACGTCTCCGTGAACGACTCTCGGGGCGCGAACCCCACCTACACGCACAACTACGGCCTCATAGAGCGCGAGCTCATGCAGGCCTCCGAGGTGGCGAGGCTGCCGCGCGACGAGGCGCTCGTGCTCATAAACGGCGCACAGGCGTTCAAGGACAAGAAGTACCCGCTTGAGGCGCACCCGAGGCACGGGGCGCTCAAGGCCGCAGAGAGCGCGGGGGCGTTCGACTTCAGGGCGTACCGGGCGAGAAGGGAGGGAGCGCTTATGGAAGCGTGAGCAATGGCTGCGACAGGTGCCTAGACCCAAGGGCCGGGGCAGAACCTCCAAGTACCGCGACCGGCCGTCGCAGCCGAGATGCAAGGGAGCACGCACGTGCCCCTCGACCCGAAATTCTACCATCAGCCCGCCACCTGGAACCTCCAAGTACCGCAGGCGCGGGCGAATCGAGATGCAAAGGAACACCCACATGCTCGCAAACATCATCAGCCTCGTATCGGGCTGCGTGACCTTCCTCGGCGGCTTCCTGGTCGTCTGGGGCGCGGTCTCGCTCGGCCTCGCCATACGAGAGCAGCAGGGAGGCAGCCAGATTGCCTCCGCAATATCCACCATCGCTGGCGGCGCGATCATCATCGCCGCAGCGGTCTACTTCGGGATGCTCGACACGTCCTGGCTGCCAGCCTAAGGCAGGTGACAGGCCATGTCGCTTCAGATCCCCGTTCAGAAGGACATCGGCGAGTACGAGGAGAAGATCGTCGGGAAGCTCTCCTTCCGCACGCTCGCGTGCGTGGCGGGCGGCTTCGGATCGGCGATCCTCGTGGCGGCGATATGCCACTTCTGGGTCGGCATAGAGGTCGCCGACGCGGCGTTCCCCGTCATGTGCGCATCCATACCCTTCTGGCTCGCCGGGTTCTGGCGGCCGTTCGGGATGCGCGCCGAGAAGTTCGCGCCCCTTCTGATCAACCACCACCTGAAAGACCAGAGGCTCCTCTACGAGAGCCCGGCAGACAAGGCGCTCCCGCGCACCGAGGCGGGAAGGCCCACGCGCAGGGCGAAGAGGATCGCAAGACGAAAAGGAGCAGAGGCCAATGAGCCAACGAGAGAATGCGAAAAGTGCAAGGAAAGAGAGAGCGAGCGACAAGGAGAGGCTCAAGGCTGAGAAGAGGCTCGCGAAGGCGCGCATCAGATCCGAGCGCGCAGCGCGGGCGAAGGCCAAGCGCGAGAGGTCGGGCTCGTCGAGCTTCATTAAGCAGCTGATGGGCTCTGCCAGCAAGTCGGACCGATCCAAGAAGACCCACGAGGAGAAGCTCAAGCGACAGAAGAAGGCGCGCGCCCAGGCGGGCGAGACCGCCTCCTACATCGGCTACGACGCCATCTACAAGGACGGCATAGCCCAGGTAGAGGAAGGGCTCTTCTCGCAGACGATCGAGTTCTCGGACATCTCCTACCAGTCGG
>ERZ772892.2768-NODE-2768-length-14041-cov-3.413270_pt1 | contig 14041 bp, 9 predicted proteins | sample MGYA00512126_ERZ772892 | MGnify/ENA primary metagenome ERZ772892 (study PRJEB29015, sample SAMEA2737697) | human gut metagenome | biome: human gut; feature: human-associated habitat; material: faeces | place: China | collected 2012 ... | reverse complement strand
CTTATAGCCTGGTCGGGTTTTGTGGTGGCTCCGCTCACGGCCTATCTGCGCGTCTGACAACGATCTTATTTCCTGCAATTGTGGACAGATCATACGCATGCATTGGTTGTCCATATTCTTCCATTACATAGTTTGTGATATCAACCAGATTGTTGATCGAACGGATTCCCTGTGAAGCAAGTCTCTCTCTCATCCATTTTGGTGATGGACCGATCTTTAAATTCTTTACAACTCTTGCGCAGTAACGCTTACACAGATCTGTGTCCTGAACTTCTACAGATACATAGTTATTTACATCTTCATCATTTCCTGTTTTCTTGATCACCGGTGGGTAGAATGGCTTGTCAAATGTAACAGCAGCCTCTCTTGCCATACCGATCATGGAAAAGCAGTCTACACGGTTTGATGTAATCTCATATTCTACAACAACATCATCCAGTCCCAGTGCCTTTACCGCATCATCACCCGGCTTTACATCTGCTTCCGCAGGGAATACATAGACACCGTTTTCCGGTGCTTCCGGATACAGCTCTCTGGATGATCCAAGCTCCTCAATCGCACACATCATACCATAAGATGGCACGCCACGAAGTTTTCCCTTCTTGATCTTGATTCCATCAGCAGGAAGCTCTCCGCCATCGTGTCCGCCTGCTACTTTACCGCCGTCAAGTACGGTAGGAACCAGATCTCCTTCTTTTACATTTGGTGCTCCGGTTACGATCTGAAGCAGCTCATCTGCTCCGATATCGACCTGACATACAACCAGCTTGTCAGCATCCGGGTGCTTTTCTATCTTAACGATCTTACCAACTACGATCTTTTCAAGATTCTTGTCTTTCTTCTCAAAACCTTCTACATGTGAACCGGAAAGTGTCATTGCATCGACAAATTCCTGTGCCTCTACGTCAAGATCAGGCACATATACTTTTATCCATGAAAGTGGTGTATTCATTTTTCTATCTCCTTTTCCTGTTTTTTAGAACTGCTGTAAGAAACGTACATCGTTTTCGTAAAGAAGACGCATATCGTCGATTTCGTATTTTAACAGTGCTACACGCTCCAGACCGATACCAAATGCAAATCCTGAATATTCCTCCGGATCAATGCCACAGTCATGAAGTACCTTCGGATGAACCATACCACAGCCAAGAATCTCGATCCAGCCGCTGCCCTTACATACACGACAGCCCTTGCCGCCACATTTGAAACAGGTTACATCCATCTCTGCTGATGGCTCTGTGAATGGGAAATGATGTGGACGGAACTTAACCTTTGTGTTCTCACCAAAGAATTCCTTTGCCCACTGCTGTAAAGTTCCCTTTAAGTCAGCCATCGTAATGTTCTTATCAATAACCAGACCTTCTACCTGATGGAAGGATGGTGAATGTGTTGCATCTACTTCATCAGCTCTGAATACTCGTCCCGGTGAAAGAATACGGATCGGAAGGTGGCCCTTCTCCATGATTCTTGCCTGTACCGGAGATGTCTGTGTACGGAGCAGGATATCCTTTGTAATATAGAAGGTATCCTGTTCATCCTTTGCAGGATGATTTGCAGGGATATTTAATAATTCGAAATTATATTTATCATATTCAACTTCAGGTCCTTCTACGATCTCATAGCCCATACCGATGAAGACACGTTCCAGATCTTCAAGAGCGATCTGATTCGGATGTCTGTGTCCATCAATCTTCTTGATTCCCGGAAGGGTAACGTCGATCGTTTCGCGCTTCATCTTCTCTGCACGAAGTGACTGATTGATCTTCTTTGATTTTTCCTCTAAGGCTGTCTCGATCGCCTGTCTTGCTTCATTTACCATCTGTCCAACCTTTGGTCGATCTTCAGGTGCTACATCTTTCATACCCTTTAATACCTGGGTCAGTTCACCTTTCTTTCCGAGTACAGATACTTTTACATCATTTAAGGATGTCAGCACATCTGCTTCATTGATCTTGGCAAGTGCTGCTGCTTTGATTGCCTCTAATCTGTCTTTCATCTTTCATTCTCCTTATTTATATTTTCTCAATATTTGTGAATAAACATGCGGAATACTCCTACTTGGGATACACCCTCCTGCCTCCCGGCTCGATGATGTACACAAAAAAAGCCCCAGTCCACAAAGGGACGGAGCAACCGCGATACCACCCTGATTCTGACATCCGGTCTTCCCGGCGCTGTCAGCACTCATTCTATGTTATAACGGTCATAACCCGTTATCTCCTACGCTTCCGTTTAAAGAATTCTCAGAGATAAAACTCGGATGTGAAATTAAATGAAATATGGTGCTCGATCAGGCTTCCAGCCGATGACCCGATCTCTCTGTCAGACATATCCCATCTTTTGCATCTTCAACGTCTTCTCTTCCATCCGCTTATAGTCAAGATGGTTAAAACTATACTTAAATATAGCACATTTTTAATATGTGTCAATAACTTTCTGCGATCACCCATTCAGATTTTTCTGTTGAATAGACAAGTTTTGCCTTCAGATTCCCACGCCGGTCAGATAACAGGATCTCAGAACTCACACCTGTTGCCGGATCTGAGGCAACGACTTTTCCATTTTCTGACAATGCGATCTGAAGTGGAATCCCACCATTCATATACAGGGTAATACTGCCCATTCCCATTGCTTGAAACATTTCAGAAAAATACTTTGATTTATCTGAAGAATTCGCCATGTCTGCGTAACCGGAAGCAGTTGCACAGATCAACGTTCCTGATCCTGAACCACCATCCGTTGAACCTTTATATGTCACAGCACGGATCGCATAGCCATCTTCCTCTGCATCAACCACCATATTAACAACGGATTTCTCAATCTCTGATGCCGTATCAAGATATACCTGCAGTCTGGATTTTTTTACGTATTTGATAAGTGCCGGTGCGAGTACACCTGCAAGAATTGCCATGATCGCGATCACAATGATCAGCTCTACAAGTGAAAAACCTGAATCCTTCCATGTTCTTCTTTTCATATTAAACTTTCCTCCATTTATTGAACGATTTCCCCTCGTCTCATATACGCTTAGTATATTTCTCTCCTGTCGTTTTTTCAACTATTTTTTATAAAGTTTTAATCTTTTTTTATGAAGGTCTGTGTGGATTTTCCGGAATACAGACCAGATCTCATCACGGAAGAACAGATTCAACTCTGCTCCCAAAAGCAGGATATACATACAGATATACAGCCAGAGCATTGCGATGACCATGCCTCCAAGATTGCCATACATATAAGTATTGATTCCAAAATAAGTAAGATAGGATGAAAATGCCGCTGATAACAATACCCAGCAGACAGTTGTGAATACCGCCCCCGGTATTGCTGTCTTCAAACGCAGATGATTATCCGGCAGACGACAATAGATTAGTAAAATAACTGCAAATACCAGCACCGGCGCAGTTAACAGTCTGGAATAAAAGAAGATCTTCTCGGAATAATCCACCCAGTTTGTCTTTGCAAGAATATCTTCCATGATCGTATTGCCAAGAACATATACTCCGACCAGTGCGATCAGCATCACGCAGAATATCAGCGTATATAATGCATTTGTCAGTCTTCGTAATATATAATTCTTGGTATCCTTCGTCCGATCCATAAAATTGAGTCCTCGTTCGATCGCCATCGTTCCTTTTGCCGCCGACCAGACTGCTACGACTGCTGACACGATCATCGTCGTTCCAACCTGCGTACTGTAGATTTCATCGACCATAAATCTGAGTGTCTCTGCCATCTTTCCCGGTATCATCTCCGCTACCAGCTCTATAAACTCCGCCTGTGTTACCGGAAGAAAACGAATGCCGATCAGAAGCATCATTGCAAATGGAAAAAAAGAAAGCAACAGAAAGAAAGCCGCCTGTGCCGCAAACGCAGACAACTGATTATCCTTGTTGATCCTCATTGCTCCCTGAACCATCCGTACAACTGTAAGATTCTGGATCCATTCGATTTTTTCTTTCACCCGGTTTACTTTATTCTTCATTTGTTTTATTTCCCGTTTCTCTCAATTTCTCAAGTTCTGTTCCATTATAATAATGAGACAGGATCTCCTCATATCCATATCCTGCTTCTGCCAGATCATTTGCCCCATTCTGGCTCATGCCGACTCCGTGACCAAAGCCACCACCATGCAATTGCCACCGATTGCACATCCAATTGATAATTTCCCTCTTTATCCTGCGTAATATAAAAATACGCACTTGGCAGCAGATCAAAACCTGATGTTTCACTTCCATCCTGTTTTCGGATCACAACATCCGGTGAACACAGAAGTTCACGGATCTCCATCTGTCCTTCAATCGTAACAGAACTCTGTTTCCCGTATAATACCATATTCCGGGCAATTCCGCTATTTCCTCTTTTCGTGATCCGGACTTTCTCAATCTCTCCGGTCTGATCCGTGATATCTGCACCCGCAAGTGTCTGTATCTGATCTGCCGTCAGCGTAACCTGCCAGCGGTAAAATGGTTCTTCTTTCTCAATACTGTTCACATAGACCGTCTGATCGATAAATGCACGGAATACCTCTTCCGTTGACAATCTGCCATCCCCTATCTGAAAATATCCATGATCGAGCATAACAGTTGCATCTCCTAACCGTTTCCGATCCGCCTCTGTGTAAATCTCCAACTGATCATTCAGATAATCTAACTTTTCTCCACCCCAGACATCATCATTCCGACATGTCGTTCCACAGGAGGTTGAAAAGAAATATGCATTTACCACATCCCCGTCATTGGTCAGGATCTGTCCCTCGGTTTCCTGTACTGCATGAATCGTTTCCTCTGTTTCAAATACATTGTTATATACCTGACTGGCAGTTGTGTCATCCAGATCCGCCCCATATTCTTCAAATGCACCATCTTGGATCCTTCTAACTGCATAGCTTCTTGCACATACCGCCTGTGCTTTCAGCGCCTCTTTCTCATATGAGGAAGGCATCTCACTGGAAACAACCGCATACAGATATTCCTCAAACGCCAGTTCGTTTACAATACAATATTTATTTCCCTGTTTTTTTATCTGCAGCTTTCCCCGATAGGACGGTGCTCCTTCTGATTTATGAAAGCTCTCTATTGTCAGTTTTCCATATTGCTCCGGAATGATCGTTAAGGAAACCGGATCTGCGTCCCCGGTAAGCTCTACCAGATCAATCTCCGTTCCTTTCTTATAGCTTGTTTCTGTTTGCCCGCAGATAACACGAAAGTTCGAATCACTGCTCACCCGGACTTCTGACTGCCAGTAGCTTCCGTCATCGGACAACAGAACACGGATCGTATCTGGCATGTTCTGCTCCGACAAAACAGGAAGCTCCGCTGTATGATCGGTCTGCATGGCTTCCCGTGCCTGTTTATCTGCCTGACCGTCCGACTCTTTTACAACATCGGCACCTGCTGAATCCCGAAGATTTGATAATATGGAAATATCGGTCTGCTTATATTCTTCCGGTATTTCTTCTTTTTCTTTTATAGCATATTTTCCTGCATAAATGATCAAAACGACCAACAGGATCATCACACAAAAGGTTAAAAATTTTAAAAAATTTTTCATAAAATTCCAGTTCCTGTGACATAATTTATTTATACATGTGCTCTACTGCACATGTATATCGAAAGAAAAAGCAGCATCATAGATGCTGCTCTCTTTATCATTTGTTGAAAACTGAAATGCGTTCCTGCATTTTGAGTCCTAGCCAATGCTAGGTGGGCAACCGCAACTGAATCTCTGCCTTCCACGTTTGAAGAGGCCTGACATCGCAAACAGCAATATAGGAATCCCTTTTATTCAAATGTAGGTTCAAAATCGCAAGAAGCTTAGTACATCTCAGCTTTAACGTAATTATACTATAGGCATACTACTCATGCAAGACCTAAAATTTGGTTATTGCCTTCATTTTTTCAAATAGAAGAATTGAAAAGGAATGGCACTCTGTAGTATAATGTGTTGTAGGTATGATTTTTTTTATTGCATTTTATGCAGATCCAATCAATAATATGGCAGGTAATGAACTATGATCAAATCGATTCTGACAGTTGTTTTTGGCATATTACTTCTTCTTGCATTTATCGCTCTGATTGTCTGGTCTGTCCAGGTATCAAAGGAAAAAATGGCAAACAAACGAAGCCGCCGGACAACTGCTGTGAAAAAGAAATATGAAGAGGCACTGGAAGGTGACACAGAGGCCGATATGGGTTACTGGTATAACAAAGAGGATATGGAAGATGGCGATGCGATCACCCGTCTCCGCTGCGAACATCATTTCAACAAACTGGAAGAATGTATCAATGATCTGGTTGTGGAAATGTATGACTGCGGTCTGGTGCGAACCGAAGAGCTCTATATGATCGCATACGGAATTGAAGCCCTGACACCGGACTCTCCTGTATTCCATATAACAGGCGTATCCTCGGATGATGACGATGCTCCAGTCACCTCGCTTCCTCCGGTATCGACAGATGCACAGCGCAAGATCTATGAACGCTGGACCAGCTATGTAAATGCATTGCTGCAGCTTGTTGAGATCAGGACTTCAGAGGACAATAAAAAAGCGATCATTGACGGCCTTATGACCTACGGTCGTAAGAATCTGTTAACCCTGCTCTATAGTCCTGAATAAAAATATAGTAGAAGAATTAAGAATTAGAAAGACATATACATGGAACTTATAAAACCAACTTTATCGCAACTTGACATTTTAACTCCGTATCTGAGAGGTACCAGTATCAGAGACTGTGGTTTCTGTCCTGGAAATGCCATCTTATGGGCAGAGGAATACCATGTATCCTATACAATCCTCTCTGGTATGCTTGTATTTATATCAGAAGAAGGCGGAAAACCTTCTTCTTTTACGTTTCCGCTCGGCAAAGGCAAAGATTTTGTGAAAGATCTTCAGGATCCTGTCTATCTTCAGAATGCAAAAGCCGTATTTGAAGAAATCTGTGCCTGGTTTCAGTCAAAGGGTGTAACCCCCAGTGTCCACTGTGCGACACTGGAAATGTATGAAATCATCTCCGGCTGGTACGGCAAAAACTTCTCTTATACTCTGGATCCAGGTGATTTTGACTATATCTACACGGTAGAAAAGCTGACCGGTCTGCGTGGAAAGAAGCTGCATGGCAAACGGAATCATATCAACAGCTTTCTGCGTAATTACCCGGATTATGAATACTATACAATCACAGATGAGCACATCGATGCCTGTCTTGCAGTCGCCAGATACTGGGTGGAAAAACACGATGTCCTGCAGCCGGATCTTGCAGAAGAACATGCTTATGAATATAATATCATCCGGAAAGCTCTTGCAAACAGGAAAAAACTTCAGATGACCGGAGGAATCATCTACGTCAATCACATCCCGTCTGCATTTACCTTAGGGGAACCGCTGACCGCAGATACCTTTGACGTACATTTTGAGAAAGCAGATGACAGTATTGACGGCATCTATCCTATGATCAATCAGTCATTTGTCACGCATGAGCTTCAGGCTTATACCTATGTAAACCGCGAAGAGGATCTCGGACTTCCCGGACTTCGTAAGTCTAAGATGTCCTACGTTCCGGATATCCTCTATAAAAAAGGAATCATTCAGTTAGCTGAAATCTGACAGCACTACTGAGTAATTGATAGAACAAAAGAATGGAGAGACAAAAATGAAAAAAGAAAATTGTATCGTAGCTCAATCCGGCGGTCCTACCGCTGCAATCAACGCTTCTTTAGCCGGTGTGATCGATGGAGTTCGAAAATCCGGTAGTTTTACAAGAATCTATGGTTCTTTGCATGGTATTACCGGCGTTCTGGAAAATAATATGATGGATATGTCACTGATGGCACTCTCCCATTTTCCTATGTTGAATACACTGGAGCTTACACCAGCCATGTATCTTGGCTCCTGTCGTTACAAGCTCCCGGATTATACCGAGGATCCCGCTCCATATAAGCAGATATTTGAACGTTTTGAAGAATATGGAATCAGTGCATTCTTCTATATCGGCGGAAATGACTCCATGGATACAGTTTTAAAGCTCAGCAACTATGCCAAATCCATCCAGTCAGATGTTAAGATCATTGGAGTACCAAAGACGATCGACAACGATCTGTTTGCAACCGACCATACACCGGGCTTTGGCTCTGCTGCCAAATATGTGGCTTCCACCGTATTAGAGATTGCACATGATGCTTATATCTATAAGATTCCGGCAGTTATCATCATCGAAATTATGGGGCGGGATGCCGGCTGGCTGACTGCATCTTCCGCTCTGGCCAGAACAACCTACAGTCAGGCTCCGGATCTGATCTATCTTCCGGAAGTTGCATTTTCAAAAGAACAGTTCTTAGCCGATGTTAAAGATAAACTTACAAAACAGAAAACGGTTATTGTTGCTGTTTCGGAGGGTATTCACGATGCTGACGGCAACTACATCAGCTCAGATTCCGCTGTTGCAGACAAATTCGGTCATGCACAGTTAAGCGGTGCCGGCAAGGCTCTGGAATATCTGGTTCGTGATGAAATCGGTGTTAAAGTACGTTCCATCGAGCTGAATGTATTACAGCGTTGTGCCGGTCATATTGCATCCAGAACCGATATTACAGAATCTTTTTCTCTTGGCCAGGCAGCAGTCAAATATGCTGCTGAAGGCAAGACCGGTATCATGGCTGCGATCGAACGAATCTCAAACGATCCGTATCAGTGGGTGATCAAATCCGCCGATGTTGCTGATATTGCAAACGAAGCAAAATCCGTTCCGGTTGAATGGATCAATGAAGCAGGAAATGATGTCACAGACGAAATGATCGACTATCTTCGTCCTCTGATCATCGGTGAGGTTTCATTACAGTATAAAGATGGACTTCCTGTATATCTTCCGGTCGATCACTTATTACATTAATTGCCTGTATATCAAAAAATACAATCAAAAATCCATGCGCCCGGTGAATTCATCAAGATAAACAATGCGCATGGATTTTTTTGTATAAAACGCACAACGTATGAAAATATGTCAAAAAAAACTTACTTTTAATTTGCAAATCGTTGTTTTTATGGTCATAATTTGTTCATAATTTATCGTTATTATATAGACAGTTCTTAATTCATAATTTTTTTCTTTGTTGTTGAAGATATTAGATAAGCCCTTTCCTTTTGAGAAGGGCTTATTTAATTTATACGGACACCACATCAAAAATGAACAAACCCTAAAATGAAAAAGGCAAATGAGATATGAGATCCATGTCTGCACAACTGCCCTGATATTTTATAAAAAGCAGGATATCCTCACTCCTCATCGGAGGTATCGGATATCCTGCTTTTTGCTGTTTGCATGCCCCGGAACACCGGACATGTTCATTCAATTCGTATGTTTACTTTACTGTTATTGTACACTTAGCAGATTTCTTGCTGCCATCCTTGGCCTTAACAGTAATCGTTACTTTACCTTTTTTCTTAGCCGTTACAAGACCACTTGCAGATACTGTAGCAACTTTATTGTTTGAAGATTTCCAGGTTACAGCCTTATTGGTTGCTGACTTTGGTCCTACTGTTGCCTTTAACAGATAGGATCCCTTCTTCTTGATCGTAACCTTTTTCTTATTCAGTTTGATCGTCTTAACCGGATTTGCAACGGTTACAGAACAGGTTGCGTAAACATTGCTTCCATCCTTCGCAGTACATGTAATCGTTACACGACCTGCTTTCTTAGCAGTTACAACACCCTTTGAGCTTACTGTTGCAATCTTTTTGTCTGAAGACTTCCAGGTTACAGCCTTGCTGGTTGCATTCTTTGGTCCAACCTTTGCTTTTAAGGTATATTTCTTACCCTTTAAGATTGTTCTCTGTGTCTGATTCAGTTTGATGGTCTGTACCGGATTTACAACCGTAACACTACAGGTTGCGAATACGCCGCTTCCATCCTTTGCTTTACATGTAATAACTGCCTTTCCTGCTGCCATTGCAGTAACCTGACCATAAGATGTTACCTGTGCAACCTTTGCATTTGAGGAGCTCCACTCTACAGTAGCCATATTCGCATTTTCCGGTAATACCGTCTGTGTTAAGGACTGTTTATTGCCCACAAATAATTTCATTGTCGTTGCATCTAACTTGATTGATGTAACTCTCTGCTTAACCGTTACACGGCAGGTTGTCTTAGCACCCATTCCGTCTGCAGCACTACATGTGATTACGGCTGTACCTCTTCCAACCGCTGTGATCATACCCTTCTGATCTACTTTTGCGATCTTCTCATCGGAAGATGACCATACAACCTTCTTATTACCTGCATTTGCCGGTAATACAGATGCTGCGATCGAAGCTTTTTCGCCTGCATTGATCTCAACTGCTGTCTTATCCAGTGTGATATTTGTGATCTGCTGTACAACTGTGACTTTAATTTCTTTTTCAATATTACTTCCATCCTGTGTTGTACATCTTATCGTTGTTGTTCCCGGTGCAACACCACGGATTCTTCCGATCGTATATGAGATTCCATCTACTGTCATTGTTCCACCCGAAACGCTTGCAATGGATGTATCATCCGATGACCAGGACAGTGTCTTTTTGGTTGCTGTATCCGGTGTTACCTTTGTTTTTACAACCGTATCTTTATCAATATATGCGACTACATTTGTCTGATCAACGGTAATATCTTTTGCAAGTTCATTAATTGTAAGATTAAACTGTGACTGTTTACCGCTTCCATCAAGAGCCTTGCAGTAAATGATTACTTTACCCTGCTTTAATGCAGTGATCGTTCCATCAGCAGCAATTGCTGCAATGTTCTCATCCGAAGATGACCACTCTACATCCGGATTACTTGCATCTGCAGGCATAACATTTGCTGTTACTTTCATCTTCTCTCCGGAATTCATAACAGTTCCTTCTCTTACAATCTGGATTCCGGTTACTCTCTGTATAACTGTGATCTTGCACTCGGTTGATATACCATCTGCAATCGTACAGGTAATAATGGCTTCTCCCGGTGCTACTGCACTTACAATACCCGTGGTTGTTCCTACGGTTGCTATCTCCGGATTACTGCTGCTGTATTTCGGTTTAAATAAAGATGTATCTTCTGCCTGGATCTTTGCAACAAGTGTTACTCTTCTTTCCTCTGCAGTTGCTCCCTTGATCAGGGTATATTCTGTGTGATTTAAGGTTACACCATTTGCACTTGTATATACTGTGATCTCTGCTCTTGCATATATTCCCTGATTTGCCTTCAGCTTACAGAATATAGTAGCAGTTCCTTCAGAAATTGCTGTTACCTTACCATTCTGGTCAACCTGCGCTACGGTTTCATCACTGGATGACCATACAAGTTCTTTGTTTGTTGCGGTATCCGGTGTTACTGTTGCTGTGAATGTCTTAGATACACCTGTGAACATCGTTGTCTTCTGTTCTGACAGTGTTACACCTTCGCCCATCTGGGAAACATTTACCTTTAACACTGTATCTACACCTGAATCCTTTGAAATACAATGTAAGTATACTGTACCTGCCCCCTTTGCTGTCAACACGCCTGCATTGGTACAGGTTGCAACTTTATAATTTGATGCGCTGTCTTTATCTGCTGTTGTTGTAACCTTATAAGTAACGCCTGAATACTCTTTGTCTGCTACGCCTTCATCTGTATAGCAGGTTGCTGTAAGTGTTTTTGTTTTCAGGTCATCGCCAACCCAGCTTCCTGCTACCAGGTCGATCGTATCACCATCATTATATTCAACATTCTGTTTGTCTTTTAATACAACCTTTGTTACCGGCTTATGACAGTTGATCGTCATATAAGCTCTTGCTTTGTTATTGATATTTACATAAAGGGTTGCTGTTCCTGCACCAACACAGGTAAGCGTACCATCATTATCTACCTTGAATACCTTTTGATCACTGGAGCTCCAGGAAATGATATCCTTGGAATATTCGTTTTCCTTCTTATCCTTTGCAACTAATGTTGTGGTATCACCCACACGAAGGCTTAACTCTGCATTTCCACTGTTCACAATACTGCCATTTGAGGTATACCATACAATTAAGGATAATGGATTATCCACAATTAATTTAAACTTTGCTGTCTGTTTTCCAAGTCCGATATAGTAGCTGTATTCAACATTCTGTGTCTCTTCATTGGTAACGTCTGTATATAAGGTGTATCCCTGAAGTGTTGCATTCTTGATCAGATTATTACCATTCTGATCCGTCGTACGGATACATGCATATCCGATCGTATCATCCTTACGGTCTACACCGGAATACTCTGACTGATATCCATCGGCTACCAAATCCGCCATATTAAAGATGTAGTTTGGCTCTGAAAGAGAAATATGTCTGCTGTTATTTGTACAGGAGAACTCACCCTCCAACAGTCCAGGACAGGAAGATACATCGATTGCAACCAAAGCATTATTATCCAGCTTCAATGTAGTTAAACCTGTATTATTCTTAACGTCAATTCTCTGTAACCGGTTATTCGAAAGATCCAGCTCTGTCAGTGCTGTGTTTTTGCTCACATTGATCTCCATGAGCTGGTTGGAATTCAGATCCAGCTTCTCCAGTAACGGATTCTTTGTAACATCGATCGTGCTTAACTGCATAGCTCCAAGATTCAGATATTTCAGGACCGCATTCTTGCTGACATCCACAGACTGGATACTGTTATTGGACAGGTTCAATGTTTCCAGACTGGATTCTTTGGACACATCGATCGACTTGATCTTATTTCCTGCTACACTCAGTGTCAGTAGTGACGTTGCTCCATCCATATTTAATACATCTATGGAGTTATCATCTGCGATCAGTGTCTTAAGGCCGGTATCACCTGTAACATCCAGTTCTTTGATCGCACCCTGACCACCCGACAACATATGGGAACAATCAACATAGGCTAATTTTGTATGATCCGCACTGTTGCTTGATATATCTAACGTCTGCAGCTTTGTCATGCTCTGACAGTGCAGGAATTCCAGATTCGTGTTCTTGCTCAGATCCAGTACCGACAAAGCGTTGTAACCAACATTCAACCGCACAAGTGCCGGCAGCTTTGACAGATCGATTGAAGTCAACTGGTTTCCATATACATTTAATTCTTTCAGAGCTGCATAAGTCGTCTGGAATGTGATATCTGTGATCTGATTATAGGAAAGATTAACAGAAGCAAGCTGTTCTGCTTTCTTTGGTAATGTAAATGTCGTCAACTGGTCGCTCGATGCATTAATAGATTTCAGATTCTCCAGATCCGCTACATCCAGACTTCCAATTGCCTGACCGGAACAGTCCAGATATTCCAGTGACGTAAATACATCCACGCCTGCAAGACTTGATATCTTCTCTGAATATGTACTGATACTTACATTCAGTGATGTTACCGCATCAATTTCTTTTTCTGACAACGTGCCATCTTTATTTGTATCAAAATTCGATGATACATATGACCGAAAGTTCGCGTCGGTAAATGTCGAATTGATATCTACATCTCCCGTTGCAGCGACAGCTACCGGACCAATTCCGGCAAACGACTGGAATACCAGCGCAAACCCTAGTGCCGCTGAGATAAATTTCTTACCTTTTCTCATAGTTTACTCTCCTTCTTTTTACTCATCTGCCTGATTTTGTTCTGTTAAAACATCGTTCCGGGCAGAATTCACCTAGATAACATCTATTTTAAACGCCCCCGGTTTTTCTGTCAATAAGTATAAAAGAAAACCCAAAAAATTAGAAAATTTGCACATATTTAACAGAAAAAACTGCCATGCAGACATCCTTACTCCGGACATCTGCATAACAGTTTCTTCTATAAATATATTTAGCTGTTCAGGTTTGTATATCCGACCAACATCGAATCTACTGCAACAGCAGCTTCTCTACCTTCATGGATCGCCCATACGACCAGCGACTGGCCTCTGTGCATATCACCTGCAACAAATACCTTTGGCACATTCGTTGCATAGGACTTCGGGCATGCAGTCTTTACATTGGTACGTTCATTTAATTCTACGCCAAAGCTGTCTGCTACATACTTCTGGCTACCAACAAATCCGGCTGCGATCAGAACAACTT
>ERZ772892.2760-NODE-2760-length-14063-cov-11.327955_pt1 | contig 14063 bp, 8 predicted proteins | sample MGYA00512126_ERZ772892 | MGnify/ENA primary metagenome ERZ772892 (study PRJEB29015, sample SAMEA2737697) | human gut metagenome | biome: human gut; feature: human-associated habitat; material: faeces | place: China | collected 2012 ... | reverse complement strand
CGCCCCCGCCTTCGTCGCACCGGGCAGCGTCGGCAAGACCGCGTCGCAGATCGACCTGATGCCGACGCTCTTCTCGCTGCTGGGTATGGACTACGACTCGTGGTTCTACGGACGCGACATCCTCGCAGACGACTTCCGCGAACGGGCGTTCGTGGCGACCTACCAGGACTTGGGCTACCTCGAAGGCGACCGCTTCACGGTGCTCTCGCCCGTCGACCGTGCGGAACAATTCCTGCTGCGGCCGACGGACGACGATCCCTACGCGCTGGAACGCACCGAAGCGATCGACAGCACACACCTCAATCGTGCCATTTCGCTCTATCAGACCTCCTCGCAATGGAACAAACGATAAGCAAGTTCCCGAATCCGTTCGGTAGCGTCGCTCCTCATAAGCTGTTCGCATGGGGCCTGTTGGCAACGGTGGGCTACGGCTTCGCCATCTGGGGTGTGCGGATCTACCAGAACCAGACGGTCGAATTGGGCGGGCAACTGCTGGTCGTGCTGATGCAGGCATTCGTTCTGCCCGCACTGCTCTACGGTGCCGACCGGCTCCGCCGCCGGTTTCCGGCCGACGCGACGGCGCTCTTCGGCGGCTTGCTCTTCGCACAGATTCCGCGTCTTGCGGCGAGTGCCGGCAGCGCATGGCTCTACGCATGGCTGCTGCCGCTCGGCAACGGCTCGGTTTCGCCGCTGCAAGAGACGATGCAGGCGGGAGGTTCGGCCGTTTTGGGCAGCGTCACCGTTTTGTGCGGCATTTGGAGCATGATCTGGGGTTGGCAGGCATTCTGCCGTGCGACGCACGCGAAGGGCCTCCGCAGCATCGCCGTCTACGCCGGATGCTATGTCCTCGCGGCCATCCTGCTCGCAATCATTCTTCAAACGCTACGGCACGGCTGGCACTTGAACTGGTAGCGAAAACGACGAAAGGGAATACCGGAGGATCGGGACAATCTGAACGACTGTCCCGATCCGCTCGTTTTATCGGACAATCCGGAAGGTTTTGCCGCTCTTACAGACTCCGCAGACGAAGTATTTCAAAAAGGGATTTGCAGCGGAATCGCAGCCGCACAGCGACGGTCGCTGCGCCCGCAGGGCGATAAAAAATGGGTAAGCTACTTATATCGCACCGCTACAACCGTATACCCTTGCTCAATTCCTTGCCTGGGGGATTCTACAGGAGCTGGTCGTATAAGACTTACCCGAGTGCAAAAGTAACTCTTTTTTCCAAAAGCGCAAAAAGAAAACGGAAAATTCGCAAAAAAGAGTCGCCGTGCGGCGCATCTGCGTCCCGGAACAGAGGAAACGACAAGGGAAAGCAGCCGGACACCCGCGCCCCACGGCGTTCCGAGCGGAACGGGAGCGTTCGTATCTCGCCCGCCATTCGGGTGTCCCCGACGACCGCACGGCGCTTCGAGCGGGCCGAAGCCCCGCCCAGACAGGCGCCGCCTCGGCAAAACCGCAAACTTCGTTTGCTTTTGCGCTCGGCTTGCACGCTTTGCGGGCCGAAGCCCCGCCCAGATAGGCGGCGCCTCGGCAAAACCGCAAACTTCGTTTGCTTTTGCGCTCGGCTTGCACTATCTTTGTTCGAAAATTCCCGGCAATGCGTCGCAAACTCATCATCGGCCTCTGCATCCTCGTCGTGCTGCTCGCAGGCATCGGCATCTACCTCCGCAACGGTTTTTACGGAAACTGCGTACTGGAACGACGGTCGCTCTACGTGCGGTCGGGATCGGAGTACCGCACGCTCGAAGATTCGCTCGACGCCGCGATCGCACACACCGCCTTCTTCCGGTTCTACGCCTGCCATATCGAACTCGACCGGTCGTTCAAACCCGGGCACTACGTGCTGGAACCGGGAATGAACGTCGTACAAGTGGCACGTATGCTCAAACTGGGATTGCAGACGCCCGTGCGGGTGACGATCAATAACGTCCGCACCCCCGCACAGCTTGCCGGCAAGCTGGCGCGGCAGATCGAGGCCGACTCAGCGACGATCGTCGGCGCGCTGACCGATCCCGCGACGGCGAGGAAAGCGGGCTTCGATTCGGTGACGCTCTTTTCCATGTTCATCCCCGACACCTACGAATTCTATTGGACGGTTTCGCCGGCGCAGTTCATCGAACGGATGCGGCGCGAATACGACCGCTTCTGGACGCCGCAACGCGACGCGAAGCGCCAGCGCAGCGGATTGTCGCGCCTCGAAGTGATGACGCTCGCCTCGATCGTCTACGAGGAGACCCGCCAGAGCGACGAAATGCCCCGCATCGCGGGCGTCTACATCAACCGCCTGCGCAAAGGCTGGCCTTTGCAGGCCGACCCGACGGTCAAATACGCCTTGCAGGAGTTCGGACTGCGGCGCATCCTGCACCGGCACCTGAAATATCCGTCGCCCTATAACACTTATATAAATAAAGGCCTGCCGCCGTCGCCGATCTGTATGCCGGGACGCAACGCCATCGACGCCGTACTCGATTTCGAACGACACGATTACATGTTCTTCTGCGCACGCCCCACGTTCGACGGCTACCACAACTTCGCACGCACGCTCCGCGAACACAACGCCAACGCCCGCGCCTATTCGGCCGAGCTGAACCGCCGGAAGATAAGGTAATTCCTTCGAAAACAAGAAGACGGCACGCATCCGCCTCCGACCGGGAAACCGTTTCTTCGACCGCATCCCAACCTCCGCCTCGGCAAAATGCAGACAAATTCGACATTGCCTTCGGCTTATTCGTTCTTTGGCTGACGCCTTAGATACTCCCGCTCGGCAAATTGCAAACAGGTTTGCTTTTGCCCTCGCTTATTCGTATCTTTGACTGCGTCTTAGATACTCCGTCTCGGCATAATCAAGCTAACGCTTGCTTCTGCGCTCGACTTTTCGTATCTTTGCCGACGTATGATCCTGCGCATCTATCCTCAGAATCCCGCCGAACGGGAGATACGGCGTGTCGTCGAAGCCTTGGAGCGCGACGGCGTGGTCGTTTACCCCACCGATTCGGTCTACGCCTACGGCTGTTCGCTCCGCTCGGCGCGCGGCCTGGAACGACTGCGCCAACTCAGCGGCAAACAGACCGGTGAGTTGAGCATCATCTGCGACGGCATCTCGCGGGCGGCGGAATACTGCCGGGTGGACAACGCCGCGTTCAAGATTCTCAAACGCAATCTGCCGGGAGCGATCACCTTCCTGCTCGACGCATCGTCGCGGATGCCCGACAAGGCGCTGCAACGCCGCAAGACGATCGGCGTGCGCATCCCCGACAATGCGATTCCGCGGGCGATCGTCGAACAGCTGGGGTGCCCGCTCATCACCGCATCGCTCAAAAGCGACGACGACGCGGAGTACATGACCGACCCCGAACTGATCCACGAACGTTACGGCCGCGAAGTGGCGCTGGTCGTGGACGGGGGATACGGTTCGATCGTGCCCACCACGGTGGTCGACCTCACGCAGGAAGAGCCCGAAATCGTGCGGCAGGGTGCGGCGGAACTCAACTGACGGACATAATGACACGATCCAATTCAATATGAACCAGACGAATTTTTGGAACGACGCCGCGAAGTACGGTGCCGTCATCGGCGGCGCATCGGCCGTCTGCTCGTTGCTGGGAGACGCCACGGGAGCGGGATTTTTCGGACTCATCGGACTGGCCCTCTACATCGGGCTGCTCTTATACTACACACGCAAACGGGCGACATCCCGCTCGACACGCGAGGAGGAGTACGGATACGGCAGGCGGTTGGGATTCATCGTCGCCATGGCGCTCTTCGTGGGCGTTATCAACGCCGCCTATACGATCTTGGCCAGCCGCATCCTCTTCACGGACAAATATGCCGAACTCTACGAACAATCGTTCGCGCTTCTCTCGAAAACGGGGTTGTATACCGGCGAAATGATCTCCCAAATGGCCCTGATGGTGCAGTCGCCTCTTTGGATCACCTTCTCGTCGGTCGCCGGACAAGCCCTGCTCGGCCTGCTGTTCGGACTGGTGCTCGCCGCCCTCGCACAGCCCCGGCAACGATTCGACAACAATACGGAGGAGTAACCGGATGGAGAAGCGATTGGACATCTCGGTGGTCGTGCCGCTCTACAACGAGGAAGAGTCGCTCCCCGAACTGACGGCCTGGATCGACCGCGTAGCACGCGAAAACGGCCTCTCTTACGAAATCGTCTTCGTCGACGACGGCTCGACCGACGGCTCGTGGGAGACGCTCGAACGCCTCAAAGAACACTATCCCGCCCTGCGGGCGATCGGGTTCGCCCGCAACTACGGCAAGTCGGCCGCACTCTACTGCGGATTCGCCGCCGCCGAAGGCGACGTGGTCTTCACGATGGACGCCGACTTGCAGGACTCGCCCGACGAAATTCCCGACATGCGCCGCATGATCCTCGAAGAGGGCTACGACATGGTTTCGGGATGGAAACTCAAACGTCACGACCCGATCGGCAAACGCTGGCCCAGCAAATTCTTCAACTGGACGGCGCGCACCGTCTCGGGCATCAAACTCCACGACTTCAACTGCGGACTGAAAGCCTACCGCCGCAAGGTGGTCAAGTCGATCGAAGTCTACGGCGAGATGCACCGCTACATCCCGATCCTGGCCAAGGAGGCCGGATTCCGCCGCATCGGCGAGAAGGTAGTCTGCCACAGGGCGCGCAAATACGGCTCCTCGAAGTTCGGCATGGAACGCATGGTCAAGGGCTACCTGGACCTGATTACGGTCTCGTTCCTTTCGCATTTCGGCCGGTCGCCGATGTACTTTTTCGGCGGGTTGGGGACGCTCATGTTCCTGCTGGGCGGCTGCTCGACGATCTGGATCATCGCCGCCAAGCTCTACAAGCAGGCGCACGGCCTGCCGCTGCGGGCCGTCACCGAGCAGCCGCTCTTCTACCTTTCGATGCTTCTGGTCATCCTCGGCGTGCAGTTTTTCCTGGCCGGTTTCCTGGGCGAGCTGATCGACCGCAACGCCTCCGACCGCAACAAATACCTGATCGACAAGAATATCTGACAAACAGACGATTATGATACAACGTATTCAGACACTCTATCTGCTTCTGGCCGCAGGCCTGGTAGCCTGCGCCGCGTTCCTGCCCCTGGCCTCGTTCGCCAGCGGCGGCGAAGAGTTCCGCCTTTACGCCTTCGGACTGCGGACGGCGGACGGCGAAACCGTGCAATCGACCCTCTACATGGGCATCCTGCTGGCATTGGCGTTGGTGCTGCCGCTGACGACGATCTTCCTGTTCAAGCGCCGTATGCTGCAATTCCGGCTCGGCGTGGTGGAGATGATCCTGCTGCTGGGCGCACAGATCGTAATGGGCATCTACTATTTTCTCAGCTACCGCCTCTTCTCTTCGTTCGAATTCCACGCCCAGAGCGTCAAACTGCCACTGGTGCTGCCGCTCATCGCCATGATCTTCACCTATCTGGCCGTCCGTGCCATTTTCCGGGACGAACTGATGATCCGTTCAATGGACCGCATCCGCTAAGAAAATATACGACCGTCTGCGATGCCGACCCCTTTCCCGACGGGTCGGCATCCGCTTTGTTTCCGCCTGAAAAGAAAAATCCGTCCGGAAAGAGCCAAAAAACATTACACTTTTTCATACTTTCAGCTAAAAATATATCGATTTTTAATTGGTTATTCCGATAAAAGACCATAACTTTGATTGAAAATCCACTTTATAAAACGGATACGAAAAGCCATAAAATCATATTCACACTTAATTCAAATTCATTATGAAGCAATTAAACATTTGGAAAACATCGTTTTACACGATGCTGGCGATCGCCGCCGGGGCGTTCACAGCATGTGTGGACGACGATGTCGACAAACAGGCTCCCACGCTGGAACTATCGGAGGAGGCCGTCGCCTTCACCGGAACGGCTACCGAAGACGCGACCGTTACGGTGAGGAGCAACCGTCAATGGACGGTCGCCTACGAGGACGAAGAGACCCAAAAGGAGTGGATGTATTTCAAAGTCTCCGGCAACGAGGTCTCCGAGGGCATCTACAACGGCGACGGTACGGTCAAGATCACCGTCGGCGAATCGGCGCAGCCCCACATGGGCCGTCTGATTTTCACGCTGAGCAACAGCTACGGCGAACTCTACCGGAAATACCTGACCCTCACGCAGGGCAACTACGTTCCCCCGACGGTCGGCGCCGTCGGCAAACTGGTCGAGTATATTCTGGGCAACAGCGACCTGAGCGGCGCCGTCGGCTCGGACAAGGCCATGCCGCTCCAATACAGCGAGTCGACGATCGAGGCGGTCATCCTGGCCAACGACGCGGCGGGCAACAACAACCGCAAACTCTACGTGGGCGACAACAACGGCCTCGAACGGTCGGCCATCGTTCTCTACGGTGCCGATTTCGCCATGGCCAACGACCCCGTAACGAAGTATCCCGCAGGCCGTAAGGTCACGCTCAATCTCGAAGACGCGAAATACTACGCATTCAACAACGTGCGCCAGCTGACCGACGTCGTCGTCACCGTAGGCGACGAAGAGGTCGAGCTGGTCGTTCCGTCGCTTTCGGTCGAAAAATTCAATACGGGCGACTATCAGGCGCAGTACGTGAAACTGAACAACATGACGCCCGCCCAGTCGTTCGTCGGCAAGCCGTGGACGGCAACCGAAAGCCAGTCGGTAACACTCAACGACGCTTCGGGCAAGACACTGACCGTCTACATGAACAAGGCGCAGTTCGCCACCGGATTCGCCGACATGTACGTGGCCGACAAGACCGGCACGATCTACGGCGTGGCCGAAACCTATCGCGAAAACGCACAGCTCATCCCGACCAAAAAGGCCGATATCGCGGCTCTAAGCACGGATCAGGGGGGGGGTACGGATCCCGACCCGACGCCGGGCGACGCGATCTACTATGAATCCTTCGGTACGGCCGACGTATCGGACAAACCGCTTATCGCCGACTATACGGGCTGGGCGAAAACCGGTTCGGGTGCAGGCGAAGTCTCCTACACCGGCGAGGGCAAAATGTCGATCCGCACCAGCGGAAAACTCAGCGCCGGCTACGACGGTGCTTCGGGCAAGAACAAAGCGTTCTTCGGAACGAACAATCCCGCCTTAATCATCAACAAGATCAAACTCGACGGAGCACAGGATCTGCAACTCACCTTCGGTGCACAATATTCGAAAACGATCGACTATGATGCCGGTCTCTACGACAACGAGTTCAAACCGGAGAAATTCCACCTCGCTCTGAGTGCCGACGGCACCAGCTGGACGACAGTCGAGTACACCTATGCACAGGCCGACGAGTTCTGGGTATTCGCCACCTCGAAATTCAAGCTGAAAAACAAAGCGGCCTATCTCTACGTGAAATATGCAGTCGATGAAGCATCGGTATTCGCTATCGACGACGTGACGCTCGCCGAAGGCGAAGGCGGCACCGAAGTCGATCTGGGCGAAGGCAGCGAAGAACCCGAACCCACGCCGGGCGAAGCGATCACGGTGAACGAACTCTACCGGCTCGCCGAAACGGTTACGGGCAAGGACAAGCTCGTGATCGACGCCGAAAACAATCGCACGCTCGAAGCGGTCGTCGTAACCGACGTCGACGGCGGCAATGTTTCGGCCAATAACCTGATGGTAATGACCGAAGGCGCGACACAAGCCAAGAACGGTATCCTGCTGTTCAGCAGCGGCCAATACACCAATCCCAAAGATCCCGCATTCCCGTTCAAGTCGGGCGACAAGGTTCGTTTCACGCTTGTGAAAGGATTGGCCAAAGTGGCTAATTTCTCGAACTGCTACGAGGTAACCTGCGAATCGAGCGATGCAGCCACATGGCTGACGGCCGAAGTAATCGGCAAGGCGCAACTCACCCCTGTCCCGCTCACGTCGATCGACAATCTGATCGATTATCAGGGCATGCTCGTCACGGTCAAGAACGTCACTTCGCCCGCAACGGCCGGTAATTGGGCTGTGGGTACCACCACGTTCAAGGTCGGTTCGTCCGATCTGACCGTCTACGTGACACAGGACGCCGCCGGATTCGCAGGCAAGCAATACGCGGCTTCGAAAACGGGCGATCTGACCGGTTATGTCTCCCTCTATAAAGGCGCCGTACAGCTTTGTCCGCGCAACATGACCGATGCAGCCGCCTTCGCCGAGGGCGGCACGGATCCCGAACCCGCGGATCCGGCGCACATCGTGCTCGATTTCTCGCGCGGAAAGGACATGGCGACACCCGCATTCCCCTACCACGACAAGGACGACTCCTCGTCCGCAACGGAGGGCACCTATACCATCGACGGCTACACCTATCATATCAAGGCCAGCGCCGACGGCAAGTTCTACTGGTTCTACAACAACTACAACGCCGGTTCCGAATACGAATCCTTCTACATCGGCAAGGCCGGTGCCTACATCGAACTGCCCGCCATCAGCGGCAAGGCGCTCTCGAAGGTCATCCTGACCGGTGCCAGCGGCGCATCGTCTTCCAGCGAAGCCTCCATCACGGATACGGCGGGCGCCGACATCGCCGGCGGCCTGTCGCAAGTAGTCGGACAGGGCACGGCAACTTATGAACTGAACGGTACGACAGCAGGCACCTCCTACCGCATCACCGTCACGAAAAACAATTGCCAGTTCGCCAAGATCGAACTCTTCTACGGCGAGGGAGGCGGCAGCACGCCCGTGCAGCCCACGCTGAGCGTCAATCCGACCTCGCTGTCGTTCGCGGCGAAGGATCAGGCCAAGACGATCGCTTGCACCGTGGCCAACGCCGACGGTTACACGGTAGGCGCCTCGTCCTCCGACCCGGCCAACTTCGCCGCATCGGTAGCGGGCACGACCGTCACGGTCACCCCGACCGAGAACACCGGCAGCGCACGCAACGCCACGGTCACGGTCTATCTGACCAACGACGGCGGCGCGACCAAAGTCGCAGCGAAGACCGTCGCCGTCACGCAGGCTGCCGCCGGCGGTTCGGAACCAGCAGGCGATACCTACGACAAGATCACGAAAGTGGCCGAGCTCGTCAACGGCATGACGGGTTTCATCGGCTGCGAGCCGGGCGGAACTTACGGTCTTCAACTGGTTACGGGATTCACCGATTACGGTCAAGGATTCACCGCCGCTTACACGTATGACGAAACCAAAAAGACACTGTCGCTGACAAGCGGTAATTATACAGCTATCGAATTCACGTTCGAAGCCGTAGCCGATGGATTCAACATCAAGCAGGGCGACAAATACCTGATCGGTACGGGCATTATCGACAACGGAAAGCCCAAACAGGGACTCGTTTTGGCCGATGCTCCGGCACAGCCCTGGACATTCACGGAGGATGCCAGTGGCGTAATCGCCACGACGAACGCATCGGGAACGGTAGACGGACAGGCATTCAACTACCCCGCCATCTATATGATGTGCGCAAACAGCGCATCGAGCCGGTTCCTGCGCCCTTATGTACAAGCATCCTACGGCAAAGGATTCTGCTTCTTCAAGAAAAACTGAGTTGACAACGATCGCCGGCGGGTAACGCCGCCGGCGATTCCTATCCGTTTCGAATGACTATGCAGACACACCTCCTCCGACAGTGGCTCCGACTCGCGGTCGCGGCCGTCGCAGTATTTTTCGCCGCCTGCGGCGACAGCGACGGCGATGCGGCGACAGCCCGTGTGGAGTCGTGCGAACTGGAACGGTCGTCGATCGTCGGCGGCCAGATCGCAAGCGGCGAGGAGACCGCTTCGCTGCGCGTGATCGTCGAGGTCTCCGGCAGCGGACAGCTGAACTACACGGCTACGATCACCAGCGGCGACTGGCTTTCGCTGAGCGCCCGCGACTTTTCGGCCGCAGGGCGGCAGCGGCAAGGGACGGTCGACAGCGGCGAGAACCTGCTGTTCTTCTACTACAAGGCCAACGCCTCGGCGCAAAGCCGCATAGCGACTTTCACGATCGCTTTCGACGACGGTTCGGCACCCTACGACTTCGAGCTGACGCAGCTGGCGCCCAATGCGACCGACAATCCCTACGACACGCCGAAACAGTGGCCCGAGCTGCCTGCCGGCAAGGAGGAGACAGACTATATCTATGCGGCCCACTATGCCAAGATGAACCTGAAAACCGTGCGCAACTACTCGCTCTGCTTCGACAAGAAACTGCGCGTGGCGCATTGGGTGGCCTATCCGCTGCACGCTTCGTACATCGGATCGCTGGATCGCAGCGAAGCATGGGCGCCCGATCCGAAGATTCCGCAGCAGTACCAGCCTGCACTCTGGCTGGGCGGTTATCAGAACGGCAACGTCTACAATCGCGGTCACCAGATTCCGTCGAAAGACCGCACGACCGTCGAGGAGATGAACAAGCAGACGTTCTACGCATCGAACATGACGCCGCAGCGCGGCCAGTTCAACCAGAACATGTGGGCAGCGCTCGAAGCGAAAGTCCGCAGTTACGTCTGCCCGGATACGCTCTACGTCGTCACGGGATGTTATTTCGCCAACCTCGACGAATCGACGAAAGACAAGGCCGGAAACGTCTGTCCGGTTCCCACGAACTACTTCAAGGTGCTGTTGCGCACGCGCGACGGCGCGACCGGCAAGCGGATCGCCGACTGCAAGGCCTCGGAACTGAAAGCCATCGGATTCTGGGTCGCCAACGAAAACGGACAGCAGCTCGGCAGGCAACTTTGCCGCAGCGTGGCGGAGATCGAGAAAGAGACGGGATTTACCTTCTTCCCCGACGCCGACGCCTCGGTCAAGGCACAGAACAGCCCCGAACAATGGGGATTTTAACCGCGTTTTCGACAAGCCGAGCGCAGAGCCGGACGCCGTCCGAGCCATGCCGGGACGAGAAAACGAAGAATGAAATTCAACAATTCGAATCATGAGAAAGAAACTGATAATCACAGCGGTGCTGGCGTCAGTCATGGTGATGTGCTTCGCGCAGAAGCCCCACAAGATCATGTTCTACAACATGGAGAACTTCTTCGACACCATCGACGACCCCGAAACCAACGACGAAGAGTTCCTTCCCGACGGTGCGAAGCGGTGGAATACGGCCAAGTACGACAAGAAACTCCGCAACATGGAGCGCGTGTTGTTCGACATCGCCGCCATCGACCGCAACTATCCGGCGGTGATCGGCGTCTCGGAGATCGAGAACCGTTCGATCCTGGAAGACATCGCATCGACGCGCAAGCTCCTTCCGGCACGTTATGCGATCTGCCACTACGACTCGCCCGACCTGCGCGGCGTGGACGTGGCGTTCCTCTACCGTCCGGATGTCTTCAAACTCGAAGGCAGCGCCGACATCCCCGTGCGGATCGCCTCGCTGCCCAACTGGCGCACACGCGGCATCGTGACGATGTGGGGAACGATCGACGACGAGCCCTTCCTCTTCATGGTCGCGCACTGGCCCTCGCGGCTGGGCGGGCAGGCGGCATCGGCCTTCAAGCGCAACGCCGCGGCCGAACAGATGCGTGCGATCGCCGACTCGGTGCTCAAAGTCAACCCCGCCACCAAGATCGTGGCCATGGGCGACTTCAACGACGATCCGACCGACGAGAGCGTCGAAGTCCATCTGGGCGCCAAGGCCAAGATCAAGGAGTTGCAGCCGGGCGATTTCTACACGCCCTTCGCCGACATGCTCAAAGCCGGTCTGGGAACGCTCGCCTACCGCGACGCATGGAACCTCTTCGACAATATCGTCGTTTCGGAGAACCTCGCTACCGGTTCCGCCGGCAAACTGAAACTCGTCAAGGACCCGTACAAAAAGACCAAATTCTACGGCAATATCTTCAAACCCTCCTACCTCATCCAGCAGGAGGGGCAGTATAAGGGTTATCCGCTGCGTACCTTCGTAGGCAACAATTTCCAGGGCGGATTCTCGGACCACCTGCCGGTATTCATCTACATTGCCAAATAAATCGATTCATTATGAAAATAAAGCATTTACTCACATTGCTTCTGACGATGGCGACGCTCCCTGCCCTCGCACAAGGCAGCGGCATCAAGGGAAAAGTCGTCTCTCGCGGCGACCGCGCGGCCATCGAGCAGGTGAAGATCACCCTCACCCCCGGCGAACGACAAGCGACCTCCGACGCCGAGGGGCGGTTCCGGTTCGACGACGTGGCTTCGGGCGACTACACCCTCACGTTCGAAGCCGACGACTACGAACCGCTCGAAATCAAGGTTCGCGTGGACAAGCTCACGAAAGACGTCCGTTCGATCGCGCTGGTACCCGTCTATACCGAGGCGTTCGACGACTCGATCTTCGCGGAGTTCGACACCGAGACGGCCAACGACACGCAGTCGCTGCCCTCGTCGCTCTCCTCGTCGAAAGACGTCTTCAACAACATCGCCTCCTACAAGTTCGGCGAGATGCGTTTCAACCTGCGCGGTTACGATTCGCAGTACACCAACGTCTATTTCAACGGCATCCGCCTCAACGACGCCCTGACGGGCTACACGCCGTGGTCGCTGTGGAGCGGTCTGAACGACGCCACGCGCAATCAGGAGAATACCACCGGTTTGCAGGCCGCCGACTACGGACTGGGCGGCATCGGCGGGACGACCAACATCAACGCCACGGCCTCGCAGATCCGCAAGGGCCTGCGCGTGAGCCTGGTCAACGGCAATTCGATGTACCGTTTCCGTGCGATGGTCTCCTACGCCTCCGGTCTGCTCGACAATGGCTGGTCGTATGCCTTCTCCGTATCGACGCGACAGGGCGGCAACGACTGGGTCAACGGCATCTATTACAACTGCTTCGGCTACTACGGATCGGTGGAGAAACGCTTCAACGAGCGCAACCGGCTGACGTTCACGATCCTCGGCGCTCCGACCGAGCGTGGCGCGCAGCAGGCTTCGACGCAGGAGGTCTACGACCTGGTCGGCAACAACTACTACAATCCCAACTGGGGTTATCAGGACGGCAAGAAACGCAACGCCCGCGTGCGCAACAACCACGAGCCGCTGATGGTCGTCAATTACACCAACACGCCCGACGACCGCACGAAGATCGACGCAGCGGCCTCGTTCCGCTTCGGTACGAACGGCTACTCGGCCCTCACGTGGAAGGGCGGTGCCGACCCGCGTCCCGACTACTACCGCAACCTGCCCAGCTACTACATGGCCAACAACCAGTTCTCGAATGCGGCCCAGATCGCCGAGCTGTGGCGTACGAGCTACGACACCCGTCAGATCAACTGGGACCGGCTCTACGACACCAACTACCGCGGCGAGATCGACGAAGGGACCTACGGCGCCGGACACCGCTCGAACTACATGATCGAGGAGCGCCACACCGACCAGCTCGACCTGAACCTCACGGCGCAGATCGCCCGCACGTTCCGCGACAATTCGCGCCTCGTCGCAGGCATCCTCTACCGCTGGAACCGCACCGAATACTACGACAAGGTGAAAGACCTGCTGGGCGGCGACTACTGGGTGGACATCGACAAGTTCGCCGAGCGCGACTTCGTGGGTGAGGAAGAGAAGCAGAACGACCTCCACTACTACTACGAGCACGGCCACGCCCGCCGCGTGGAGGAGGGTGACAAGTTCGGTTACGACTACTACGCCAACATCCGTCAGGCCAAACTATGGGCGATGTACAACTTCAACATCGCCGGACTGGACGGCACGATCGGCGGCGAAGTGGGCCAGGTGACGATGTGGCGCGACGGCCGCTACATGAAGGGCACCTACCCCTCCAACTCGTTCGGCAACTCCGAGGCGCTCGACTACTTCACCTATCAGGCCAAACTGAACCTCGCCTACCGCTTCTCGGCGGCGCATTCCGTGGAATTCAATGCCGTGGCGTTGCAGAATGCCCCCACGTTCCAGAACTCCTTCATCTCGCCGCGTACGCGCAACGAGGTGACGCCGGGTCTCAAAGCCGAGAAAATCTGGGGCGTCGACGCATCGTACAACCTCAGCTACCGCGGCATCAAGGCGCGTCTGTCGGGTTACTACACCATGATCCACGACCAGACCGACATCATCTCCTACTACGACGACCTGCAATCGACGTTCGTCAACTTCGCCATCAGCGGCATCGACAAGAAGTTCTTCGGTCTGGAATTCGGTA
>ERZ772892.2756-NODE-2756-length-14077-cov-3.651904_pt1 | contig 14077 bp, 9 predicted proteins | sample MGYA00512126_ERZ772892 | MGnify/ENA primary metagenome ERZ772892 (study PRJEB29015, sample SAMEA2737697) | human gut metagenome | biome: human gut; feature: human-associated habitat; material: faeces | place: China | collected 2012 ... | reverse complement strand
TTCGTGTAAGAGGGTGAAGGATTGGATTTGCAGGCAGTTTGGGCAAAAGGAAAAAAAGACGGTTCACCACAAGAAATTTGCCGATGGCGGTGAGGTGATTGTGTGGGAAACCGGACGGGCAGGTGAAGAAGCGGCGTCGTATGAGAATTTATTTCTCCGCAAAGAAATCGCAGGATTTCGCACGAATATACGTCGTGAGCAGTCCTGTTCCATAAAGTCACTGACTAGAGACTATTTGTATAAGCAGCTTTTGAGCAGTGGTGAGTATACGTTTGACCATATGCTCGTTATAAAAGATCCATATGGAGAGGCACCGTTGACTGCACTTGCTTTGTTCATTTTAGAAGAGCCGGCATGTGTCCGTGTTACGACAAAAGGAAATTTAAAGGAGACGGATTTTGTTACAGAACTTCCTAAGAAAAAAGAGCATCGAGTGCCGATTTTAGGGATGTATGCTGAAAAGGCAAATGACATCGTCATAGAGATTCTCGATGATGAGGGAAACTGCGTAAAAAGCCATACTTTCACGATACGAACGAAAAGACTGCCGAAGTCACTGCGCAACGTGATTACGGTGAAAAAATGGACCGACAAACCGGCGTATTCCAATATTATGATAAATGGCGGTGTCAAGATTCATACCTGCGTGTTTGATATCGAAGGGAAAATACGTTATTATCTCAGCCGCAAACCGAGAGGATATGGTATTTTTCCATTATCGGATGGTCACTTTTTTTACATGGAAAAATATATTTCCGTGCCATCCTATTCCAATCCCCAGACAGTAGAGTCTTATGATATGGACTATTTCGGTCGTGTGTTTCGAACCTATCTGACGGAAAAAGGGGTTCACCACACGGCGGAAGAAAAGGCAGGCGGCAACATTCTCACCGGAAGTAATTCGATGCTTGAGCATACGGAGGACTGCGTTATTGAGATTGACAGACAGACCGGTGAAATTGTGTGGCAGTTAAATATGGCAGAGATTTTTGATGAAACCTATCAGAATATGATGGACTGGTGCCATGTAAATTCCGCTGCGTATTATGAAAAAGACCGCACGATTTTGATTTCCCTCAGAAATGTGCATGCGGTAATTTGTGTAGATTACGATACGAAAAAACTCCGCTGGATTTTATCCGACCCGAAATTCTGGGAGGGAACAAAGATGACACCATATCTTTTGCAGCCGGAAGGTGATGTCAAATGGTGTTACCAGCAGCATGCGGCATTTGAAATTGCACTCCCGGATGAATCGAATCCGCAGAAAAAACGGATTATTGTTTATGATAATCACTGGGCAAAGCGTCGTAAGGCGAAGTCTTTTGATAAAGATCCGCTCAGTTATGTGAGTTTTTATGATATTGATGAGGAAAAGAAAAGCGTTTCGCTGCATAAACGATTTGCCGGACCAAAGACAAGAATCCGTGCAAATGGAATCTATGTTCCTGACAAAAAGCGTGTGTATAATATGGCAGGTTCTTATGCAGAACCGGTGGACGGTGATGGCGGTGGTATTTTCGAATACGATTATGAGACCGGCGAGGTGCTTTCCGAGTTTGGTGTAAAACCGGGATTTTTCCGCGCGTATCCGTTTGAGCCGAATGTGCAGGAACTCGCAGAGCCGATGCAGGTGACCGGCGATTATCAGGTCGGTCAGATTAAACAGCCGCAAGAGATATCAAGCAGCAAATACTGCAAGTTAAAGTCGGAAAAGAAACATCATATCAAGAGTGCTGCTATCGAATATGAGATGCAGGAAGATTTACTCTTTGTGAATAACGTAGACCACGAAGTGGAAAAAGTTTATTTTATTGGTGACAAGGGTGGCTATCAGGTTGACTTTGATGACACATACCAGACAATGGATGTGTTCCGCACGATGGTTTATAAAGTTGCCATGCAGCTAACCAATCTGCCAAAAGATAAATATAAAATTTATTTGCAGGTGAAAGGTGAACTGCAGACAACAAAAAAATATATCGATATATCAGCCGTTAATTAACTTTTCATAAGCTGCATAATCGGCAGCGTAGTATTGTCTGCCGATGAGCACCATGAGCAAGTCGCCGGGCAGAATTTCGGTGTCGCCTTTTGGCGTAATCGTGTGCCCGTCACGCTCAATGGATGCAACCAATGTATTTTTCTGCCAGTCAATCTGGCAGATTTTTTTATGGCAGACCGGACTGTCATAAGGAATGACATAAGTAACCAAAACTTTTTCTGCCGACTCTTTAATTTCCAGTTCAGTCTGTTTGTTCAGAATATTTTCCAAAAGGGATGTATAAATTGGTTTGCTGCCAAGCAGGTTTGCGATGATGTAAGCAATACTGCTCACGACAGCGATGTCTAACATCCGGTGCATATTGCCGGTCATTTCGGTAATCAATACAATACCGGTAATCGGTGCACGCACGATGCCCGCAAATAATCCCGCCATGCTGATAACGATAAACTGGGGAAGTAAATCGTTTGGCAGGGAGAGAGCGTGGATGGAAAGGTTTCCGAAAATTGCCCCGATGTAGGCGCCTAAAATCAGAAGTGGGAAAAAGATTCCACCGGGTGCGCCGCATCCGAAACTAACTGCCGAAAATAAAAATTTAACGACAAGTAAAATGCAAATCATGGAAAGTTCCGGTTTCCCATGCTCTAACAAAGCAATCATGCTGTGACCGCCGGCTAATACCTGCGGAAGGGTGAGACCAAGAATCCCGGAAATGACAAAAACAAAGGCAATCCGGATTTCTTTTGGTGTTTTTTTCAAACGGTGGAAAAAAGCCTGCATTTTTAACATGACAAAATTATATCCGGCACCCGCAAGACCAAGCAAAATACCAAGCAATGCTAACAGCCAATAATAGCGGAGTGCAAGAGTCGATGTCGTAAACGAAAAAATAGCAGACTGTCCAAAAAATATTTTTGCGACGAAGTCGGCGCACACCGTGGCAATCAGACCGGCGACCAACATTGTGCGGTCAAAGGTGTGGTGGATTTCTTCAAGAACAAACATAATGCCGGCAAGCGGTGCATTAAAGGCGGCGGCAAGTCCGGCACCTGCGCCACACGATAACAGACCGATTTCTGTTGTTTTATCATAGTTTCTAAGGCGGGAATAACTTTTTGCCACCATCGCACCAAGCTGAATGGACGGGCCCTCTCTTCCAAGGGACAGACCGCCGAAGATACTAAGTGTACCACCGGTGAATTTGGCTAAAATGACACGCCAAAAACTCTGGTCCAAATAACCGCGGACCTCCCCTGAAACCTGCGGGATCCCGGAACCGGCAGCCATTGGCTCCCATTTCACAATCTTTGCGACAATACATCCCATCAAAATAAGAGCGGCAAACCAGAGGGCGGTAACACCTGCATTTCCGCGTATGAAATTCAGAACCGCATATAATCCGCTCTCTGCATAAGTTAGGCAGTATCGGTATAGAACGGCAGTCAAGCCGGCCAAGACACCGATTAAAGCACCTTCTATAACGAGTGCAATACTTCGCTTTGCCGTATTGTTTTCCAATTTTTCCAAAGTATGTTGATATTTATTCATAGGTAAACTCTCTCCTCGTTGTTTTCTTTATCCAATCAACCAGAGATATTTTACATCCAAATGCATTATTTTGCAAATACCCTCTTATTGCTCCTAAATGTAATGAAATTAAAAAATCTTTGCCGTTATAAAACCGTAATCGTACATTCCTTTGTTACACCGTCAATCGATGCCCGGATTTTTGTTGTGCCACGTTTTATCGCCGTGACTTTTCCGCGGCTGTTGACGGTGGCTACACTTTTTTTCTGAGACTTCCATGTTGCCTTTTTCCCGGAGGACACTTTTGCTGTCAGAAGAAGTGTCTGATTGCGGGACAAAGATGCAGAAGTATAATTAAGTGTAACTTTAGGTTTTTTTACCGTGACATGACAGGTTTTTTTCGTACCGTCTGCCTTTGCGGTAATTGTAGTCTCTCCTGGTTTCTTTGCTGAAATTTTACCGTTTTCGTCAATTTCGGCAACGCTTGATTTTTGAGATTTCCATGAGATAGGTGACCTATTTGAGGTCTGCCCTTTCAGAGTAACCTGCGCTCCGTTTTCCATTGTAATGGAGGCAGTTGATAACGTAATGATAGTTTTTGTGACGGTAATTTTACAACTGGCTTCCCCACCTGCGACTTTTCCCGTAATCGTGCAGGTGCCCGCTTTTTTTGCGGTGACTCTGCCATATGTATTTACCGAGGCGACAGCACTTTTACTGCTTTTAAACCGAACCCACTTGCCGTTGCTTGCAATCCCCGCAAGAGTAAAAGAATCGCCAATTTTTAATGTGGCGCGATATCGGGAAAGAATTACAAGAGCCGGTGAGGCGGCATCTGCTGTCAAAGGTGCGGAAAAAACAGAGGCGGTAAACAGTACCGCTGTACATAAAAGGGCGATGCTCCGCCGGCAAGTCGCTTTCAAAAAAATAGACGTGTGTTTCATGATAAACCCTCCTTTTGTGGAGCAATAAGAGGGTAAATACAAGATAACACACGTCTAGTCATAAATCAAGTATTATTTTTTATTCTTTATCTTCTTCTCGTCCGGGTAAAATGGCATTTAACAAAACGCCCATAATAGCAGCAATGGCAAGACCGGTTAAAGTGATGCTTGTTCCTGCAATCTGGAAGGTAAGTCCGGAAGAGAAACCAAGTCCGCATACTAAAATAGTAGCCGCAATAATTAAGTTTCTTGATTTGGTGAAATCAACTTTGTTTTCTACAACGTTGCGGACACCGATGGCGGCAATCATACCGTAGAGAATAAAGCTGACACCGCCGACGATAGCTGCCGGAAGGGTACTGATGACACCGGCAAATTTCGGGATGAAACTTAAAACGACAGCGTAAATAGCAGCCAGACGGATTACTTTCGGATCATGTACACGGCTTAGTTCCAGAACACCTGTATTTTCGCCGTAAGTAGTGTTGGCAGGGCCACCAACCAAAGCGGAAAGGGAAGTTGCCAGACCATCACCGATTAATGTGCGGTGAAGACCGGGATCTTCTACATAATTTTCGCCAACGGTTGCGGAAATGGCAGAAATATCGCCGATATGCTCCATCATGGATGCAATGGCAATCGGAGCCATGGCAAGGATTGCAGTTAAGTCAAATTTACAAAACTCAAATGGTGGAACATTAACCCAGGAAGCTTTGGCAACTTCTGCAAAATTAAAGATGGCGGAACCATCCGGATTTGTGATACCGCAAAAGTGCAGAATCAAGGCAACAGCGTAAGCACCGGCGATGCCGAGAAGAATTGGGATGATTTTCCACATACCTTTTCCCCAGATGTTGAAAATCACAATGATGGCAAATGCGATAATGGCTAACAGCCAGTTTGTCTGAACATTATTAACTGCGGATGGTGCTAAACTTAAGCCAATGCAGATAATAATCGGACCGGTGACAACCGGTGGAAGAAAACGCATCGCACGTTTCACACCGACTAGTTTGATAATCAGTGCAAGCACCAGATACAGAGCACCGGCTACTACGATACCACCGCAGGCGTAAGGCAGTTTTTCGCCCATGGACATATCTTTGAAAATTCCGGTGTCCAATTTGGAAACGGTTTCAAATCCGCCGAGAAAGGCGAACGAAGAACCAAGAAAAGCGGGAACTTTTAATTTCGTACACAAATGGAAGAAAAGTGTGCCGACACCGGCGCAGAATAATGTAACCTGAATGGAGAGCCCCTCTCCTTTAAAATAGTTGTTTACCAGAATCGGTACTAAGATTGTGGCACCAAACATGGCGAACATATGCTGTAGACCCAACAGCAGCATTTTGGGGATGCCAAGCGTTCTGGCATCGCGGATTGCATTGTTTTTTGTTTCCATAAGAAACCTCCTCATAATCGTTATTGGTTTAATTATAAAGAAAAAAAGTTCATCTGACAAGCATTGTTGCAATTGTGGCGTAAGAATAGTAAAATGAGGGAGGAAATAGAAAGGTGAACAAAGATGAAGAAGAGATTTACGGCGGGTGTTTTATTAGCCATTTTTACATTTTTATTTTTAGAGACAGAATATTTATTTGTGAACATAATGGGTACGCTTTCGAATTCACGTCAGGCAGTGAGTACGCAGGGAATTGTGCTGGGTGTCAGCGTCATTGGTTTTCTTTTATATGCTCTATTTCACAGGATAAAATCTGCTTTTGTAAAAAGAGTGGTGACAGTCATGTTTCCACTTATTATGGCGGTCTGCTTGTTCTTTTTATATGAAGCGGATAGTTACGCCATCTGTCTTTTTGCGGGCTGTGTTGTATTTGTGCTGCTTGGATTGTTTGGCAGTGCTCTGCATTATCATGCACTTTTTTATGTTGGCAGAGATTCGCACCTGGCACTTTTGATTGGTGTGGCTTATGCACTGGGGTTACTTTTTCAGTTTATATGTAACAATCTTGTTCGCAGCCAGATGGTACAGTTGATTTTTGTATTTATTCTTTTTGCCGCCACGGTTTATTATCTGCTCATACGAAAGGAAGCAGTGGAGTTAGAGCCTGTGGATAAGGGGGAAAAACAGAAGAAAATAACAGGATATATATTGGTTTTATGTGTTTTGTGTATGACGATGATTTTTGCGGCATTGGATAATGCGGTTACGCTGCAGCATGCAAAGGGAAGCTTGGATGTTGGACAGTGGCCGAGGCTTCTATTGGCGGTAAGTGGAATTTTGGCAGGCTTTTTGTTTGATTTAAAAAATCACCGGTATATGTCGATTGTGATGTTCTGCGTCACGCTTTTATCCGTACTCTGTGTGCTTGTTATTGTGACAGGAGGCTCGGTGCTTGCCGGACTTGTTATTTTTTATTTGTCATCCGGATTTTTCGTTGTCTATTTTACGACGAGATTTATGAATTATGCGGTACAGAGTTCCATTCCTGCACTCTGGGCAGGCATGGGACGAGCGGTAAACAATGCGGGAGCGGCGGTCGTGACCGGAGGTTCGATAGCCTTAGTAGAAGGTGGGAATGTAATTTTGATTTTTTCTGTTGTGTTGGTGCTTTTTGCGCTTATCAGCATTGCGATGTTTGCGACGGAGAGGCAGCAGGGAAAGAAAAAGACAGGAGATGTACAGGCACTTGACTTAGGAGCATTTGCGGAAAAATATTCCCTCACAAAAAGAGAAACGGAAGTTTTGGAGGCATTGTTAAATTCCGATGACAGTGCGAAAGATTTGGCGAAACAATTATATATTTCGAGAGCGGCTTTGTACCGGCATATTTCTTCCTTGAATGAGAAAACGGGTACAAAATCGAGAATTGGCTTGATTCAGTTCTATTATCAGCAAAAAAATGAAGAATGAGATAATGCGAGATTGTATTTTTTTACAAGAAAAGGTACAATAATAGAAAACGCGAAAGAAAATGGAGGAAAGAAAATGAAACAGATTACTATAATGGAACATCCGCTGATTCAGCATAAGATTTCGATTTTGCGAAATGAGGCAACAGGAACAAATGAGTTCCGCCGTCTGATTGAGGAGATTGCCATGCTTATGGGATATGAGGCACTCCGTGATCTGCCGGTTGAAGATGTGGAAATTAAGACACCAATTGAGACGTGCCGGACACCGATGATTGCCGGAAAGAAGTTAGCTATTGTGCCGATTCTTCGTGCCGGACTTGGTATGGTAAGCGGTATTTTATCACTGGTGCCATCGGCGAAAGTCGGTCATATCGGTTTGTACCGTGATGAGGAAACACATGAACCTCATGAGTATTACTGTAAGCTTCCGGAACCGATTGACCAGAGAACGATTGTGGTTGTGGATCCGATGTTGGCAACCGGTGGTTCGGCAGTAGCGGCAGTAGATTTTATCAAAGCGCATGGTGGAAAGAACATTAAATTTATGTCGATTATTGCTGCACCGGAAGGAATTGAGCGTCTGATGAAAGCACATCCGGATATTCAGCTTTATGTGGGCTGCAAAGACCGCTGTCTGAATGAAAATGCGTATATCTGTCCGGGACTTGGAGATGCCGGAGACCGAATCTTTGGAACCAAGTAAGAAATGTTAGAAAATAAAATGCTTAGAAAGCGAAATCTGATGTCAGGATTTTAGCCTTCTAAGCATTTTTTTATTTACTCCACAAGTAACAGTAAGATTGCGTTCTTGCGGCGAATAATTCCGTTTTCAGAAGTTTTTTGACTTCGTCTTTTGTGTACCAGCCGGCTTTTATTTCCTCAACAGTGGAACTGCTTTTGGAAAAGGTGCCGTCTGCAACACCGACGATACAGAGGTTGGTTTCATTGGCAAAGCCGATGGCACTGTAACTTAAAGGAAGAATATCGTTTACTGTCAGTAAATCAAGACCGGTTTCTTCTTTTAATTCGCGCCTTGCGCTTTCGATTGGCTCTTCGCCTTCATCAATCAGGCCTGCCGGGAAATTATATACCCAGTCGCCTAAAGCAAGGCGGAATTCTTTATTTAACAGTATTTTTTCGTTCTTCTCATCATGCATGATTAAAACAACAGAGTCCGGTGTTTTTGCCTGAAGCTCCGAAAGTGTGGAAATGTCCGGATTTCGGCTAATCATTTCATAAACTTTTTCTTTTCCATCGACCGTTTCATATGTGATATCATAGCGGTGGATAAAGTGACCGTCATGAATTTTTTTTAAACTTTTAAACTCCATAAAAACCTCCGTAGGTTCTACGATTTATTCCTGATAAGTTTTGACAGATTCAAATTCGTCAACAATTTCTTTGGATGGTGCTTTTGTCAAAAGGCTGACAATGACAATGCACAAAAGGCTGACAAAGAATCCTAATAACAGGGAGTAAATTCCGGTTACGGCGTAAGGTGTCTGACCGCCAAGAATTGGAAGGTAATCCCAGATGATAACGAACAATCCACCGGATACGATGCCGGCAACGGCACCCGGAAGGTTGGTACGTTTCCAGAACAGGGAGCACACAACGAGTGGACCAAAGGCAGAACCAAGACCGGCCCATGCGTCAGAAACAAGTCCCATGATACTGCTGTCCGGGTTCCATGCGATAATGCAGGCAACGACAGCAATTACAAGAACCGTAATACGGCTTACATTTAATACTTTTTTGTCTTCTGCTTCCGGTTTCAGAATATTTTTGAAAATATCTTTAGATGCGGAGGAGGCGCAGACAAGAAGCTGGGAATCTGCTGTTGACATAATGGCAGCAAGGATTCCGCAAAGGAACAAACCGCCAATAAAGATTAAAACGATGTTGCCATCGAAAATCTGCTGAATCATTTTGATAAATACATTTTCGGAACCGGTTTCTACGAGTGTTTCATTTAAGAATCCGCGTCCTAAGATTCCGATAAAGCATGCGGCAATCAGCGAAATGGCAACCCATACGATTGCGATTACACTGGATTTTTTCAATTCTTTTTCGCTCTTAACAGCCATAAAACGGACTAAGATATGTGGCATACCGCAGTAACCAAGTCCCCAGGCTAAGTCAGAAACGATGGAAATCAGCGGATATGGTTTTCCGTCCATATAGAACAAACTTAAGAAGTCTGAATTTTCTGCTACACCGTGAGCGGTTAATGCGCCGGTGAAGTCGCCGCTGATAGCGGCATAAGCGATAATCGGCACCGTTAAAAGTGCAATAAGCATCATGGTTCCCTGCACAAAATCGGTGGTACATACGGCGAGGAATCCTCCCATAAATGTGTATGCCAGAATAACGGCTGCGCCAATTAAAAGTGCGTAGTGGTAATCAAGACCAAATACGGTCTGGAAGAGTTTTCCGCCGGATGCCAGTGCCGATGCGGTATACACTAAGAAGAAAATAACGATTACAACGGAAGAAATTCCAAGAAGAATCTTTTTCTTATCGCGAAAACGGTTCTGGAAAAATTCCGGGAGTGTTAAAGAGTTGTTTGCTACAATTGTGTAACGGCGCAGGCGTTTGGAAATGCAAATCCAGTTAAGCGCCGTTCCTATAAACAATCCGATGGCAATCCAGGCTTTTCCGGTTCCGGCAAGGTAAATCGAACCCGGCAGTCCCATCAAGAGCCATCCGCTCATATCGGAAGCCTGTGCGGAAAGAGCGGCAACCCAGCTGTTTAAGCCTCTTCCGCCAAGAAAATAATCTTCGGTACTGTTTGTTTTTTTCATCGAAAAGATGCCGATGCCAATCATCATCGCTAAATAACACACGAAGGCAATTAACACCGCAATGGTAGTTGTGGACATAAAAAATCCCCTTTCATAAAGTGTAATAATCGTCAAAAGTATAACATATTTGAGGGGGTGTAGGCAAGTAATGGTTAGGACTTGTTTTTAGATTTCGGCAGATCAGGGGAAAAATTTTTCTTCTGAGCTGCCGAAATCTAAATAAACTTATAACGAATATTTGCTACATCTTTTGTGGCTGAAATTTGGGGGTGATTTGTGGCTGGAATTTGGGAATAACACTTCCGGAACAACTCTCTTGCTTGATTTTTGCCTAGAGGGTTGCATTTTCACCTCATTATTCGGTTTTATTCGGGAAAATTGTACGACACATGCAACTCTTTGTATTAATTTCTTGCTTTTTGGTTGCTTTCGGCTGAATTTCCTCAAAATCTATGCAACTATTTTTGGTATATATGAAGGATAAGGTTGCATGTGGTTCTTTTCTTCCGAATTACGGAAAACGAAAAAGTGTCAACGAACACTTGGCAATTGCATACTTTTTTGAAGTGGATTAACTGAAAGCAGGATGGACATCATATTGCAGTTGTAGTAAAATACAAAGTAATAGTTTTGTGTTGATAGTTTAGGAAAGGGCGTGAGTTACTATGAAGTGGGTTCGGTGTTTTCTGATTTGTTGCTTGAGTCTGTTTGTTATTTCCTGCGATAAAGAAGCTGCGGTGCAACCGAGAGAGGAAGTTTCTCTAAAACGAGATAAGTCATACGAATATGAAAAGATACAAAAGCCGGAGCTTGCATTTTCAAAAGATATGAAACAAATGTACCTTATTGTAAATGAAGAGGTGCCGTATTATATTTTTCGCATGCGGACTTCCGGAAAAGATTCTTATATAGAGTGCCGGTGGGAGGGAGATAAGAAATGGGTGACGAAAAAAACGGCATGGAGTGATTTTATTGCAAAAAACTGCGGCAATGGTGAAATTCAGATTGCAGCCGATACAAAGCAGAATTTGTACGTGATGTATAGTGATAATAGTAAAACAAAATGCCAGCTGTATAAAATCAAGAAAAATAGGGAAATCCGGGAACTTCATATCCCTGATATTACGTCACGTGTAAAAGGGCAAAAGATTGTATCGTTTAGTGTGATTAACGAATCACGTCTTGTGTTTTTCTTTTCCATGGAGGAAGATGCCACGGACGGACAGGCAATTGAGTACGACAGTGTAGAAGAAAAATTTCTTGCCAAAGATGGAAAAATTGATGATATATCAGCAGGGTTTGATACGGAAGGAAACTATTATGTGGTGGCACCGAGACAACAATTGATTTTGAAAAAGTCACTTTATGAGAGCGTGCCGAAAAAGGTTATAAAATGTGAGGGAATGACATCGGAAAGCAGCACTTCCGGTCTTGTGATTGATGACGATTTCGGATATCTGTTGACGGGGAATGGCATCTATGGTGGGAAATTGGATGCCAATGAATGGGAGAAGAAGATTGATGGGAAAGAACTCTATTACTGCAAGGACTTTCCGTCGCCGGTTCTTGGGATTGCCAACATGGTAAAGGTGCCGGGCCGGGATTTAGAATTTTATTTGATGACATGGAAAAATGCGGAGTGTTCGGATTTTGAATGGGTTCATTATTTTGCGGGCAAAAAACCGTAAATTACTGGCAGGAATGGCTAGAATATGTTACATTATAACTAACGGAAATCGTTTCGATTGGGTTTATGGGAACGGTCGTATTATATAGGAGGTATTTCACATGGGAAAAGAGAGATTTGTTGATTTAATCCAGAAAAAAAAGAATGGAGAGACACTGACAAAAGAAGAAATTGATTTTATGATAACGGATTATGTGGCAGGGAAAATTCCGGATTATCAGATGTCTGCCATGCTGATGGCAATTTACTTTAATGGCATGGAAAATGAGGAACTGGCGGCGTTTACTCTGGCAATGCGGGATTCCGGAGATTTGGTCGATTTGTCACCGATTGAAGGAATTAAAGTGGACAAACATTCGACGGGCGGTGTTGGCGACAAGACAACACTGATTGTTGGACCGATTGTGGCGGCTTGTGGCGTGCCGGTGGCAAAAATGAGTGGACGCGGACTTGGATTTACCGGGGGAACGCTAGATAAACTGGAGTCGATATCCGGTTTTCGCATTGACCTTTCGGCAGAGGAGTTTTTTGAAACGGTGAAAAAAACGGGAATCAGCGTGATTGGACAGACCGGAAATCTGGCACCGGCGGACAAACTTTTGTATGCACTCCGCGATGTAACAGCTACAGTGGACAGTATTCCGTTGATTGCAGCGTCGGTTATGAGCAAGAAGCTGGCGGCAGGAAGTGACAAAATTGTTTTGGATGTCACGACGGGCAGCGGAGCATTTATGAAAAATACAAGAGATGCGAAAAAACTTGCGAAACATATGGTGGCAATTGGAAATCATGCGGGAAAAGAGACCGTGGCAATTTTAACCGGCATGGAGGAACCGCTCGGATTTGCAATCGGCAATAACATGGAAGTAAAAGAAGCGATTGAGGTGTTAAAAGGAGGAGGCCCGGAAGATGTCAAAGAAGTCAGTGTGGCGATAGCCGGTATGATGCTGTCACTTGGGCTGGAAAATGTAAGCCACAGTCAGGGAAAAAGGATGGCGAAAAAAGCTCTTTCGTCCGGACAGGCATTTGAAAAATTCAAAGAAATGGTACAGGCGCAGGGCGGCGATATCCGTTATGTAGAGCATCCGGAATTTTTTGAGAGAGACGCATTTGAGGGAGAAGTGCTTGCTGCAGAAGATGGATTTTTATCCGGGATGGATACCGAGAAGATTGGTGTGGCAGCAGGACTTTTGGGTGCCGGCAGGGAGACCAAAGACAGCGTCATTGATATGAGCGCAGGTATTTACTTGAAAAAGAAAATTGGAGATACCGTGAAAAAAGGCGAACCGATTGCCATCTGCTATGCAGGAACAAAAGAAAAATTGAACCGTGGAATGGCAATGTTTGAGAGCAGTATCCGGTATTCGAAAGAAGCTCCAAGGATTCCGAAATTAATAGTGGATATTATTCGCTAGGTTTGGTAAAATAGGAATAATAAGGAATAAATGAGGGAGGACAGATATGTTCGATAGTATTGTGATTGGCAGCGGCTTCGCCGGTGCTGTGGTAGCCAGAGAGCTGGCTGAGAAAAAAGGACAGCAGGTGTTAGTAATTGACGCCAGAGACCATGTCGGCGGCAACTGCTATGACAAAAAAGACGACTATGGCATTTTGATTCATCAGTATGGACCGCATATTTTCCATACCAATATTGATAGAGTGTATGAGTATTTGTCACGTTTTACCGACTGGTATGAGTACCGCCATGAAGTTGTTGGAAATGTATACGGCAGAGAATTGCCAATTCCGTTTAACTTAAATACGCTGGAGCTTGTGTACGGCGAGCGCGCGCCGCATTTGGAAAAGCTTTTAATTGATAATTTTGGCGAAGGTGCCAGAGTTCCGATTCTGGAACTTATGAATCATGAAAATGAAGAGTTACAGGAGATTGCTCAGTATGTATATGAAAATGTTTTCTTGAAATATACGATGAAGCAGTGGGGCAAATCGCCGAAGGAAATCGATCCGGCTGTGTCTGGCCGAGTTCCGGTTCTTTTATCCAGAGATAACCGTTATTTTCAGGATAAATATCAGGGACTTCCGAAGGAAGGATTTACGCCGATTTTTGAAAAAATGCTCGATTATCCGGGCATTGAAGTGCGCTTAAATTGCGAGGCTGCATCGGTTCTTACCATTGACCCGGAGGCAGAAAATAAGGTTCTTTTTGAGGGGCAGCCATTTACCGGTAATGTGATTTTTACCGGAGCTTTGGATGAGCTGTTTGGATGCCGCTTTG